>Ga0265292_1002628_pt1 | contig 12172 bp, 10 predicted proteins | sample Munlanlewell296A_FD_189080 | JGI IMG/M metagenome (GOLD analysis project Ga0265292, IMG submission 189080) | Leachate microbial communities from a municipal landfill in Southern Ontario, Canada - Leachate well 296A | ecosystem: Engineered > Solid waste > Landfill > Unclassified | place: Canada...
ATTAAAAACACAATTGTGGCTTTTAATCCGGTTGTATTAGAGTACTTTGGAACACATTATCAAAAATATATTTTGACTAAGTCTTCTGGGCTCCCTGTAGACCATCTACCTGAATTGTCCATATTTTTTAAATAATATAAATATAATTAGTTTGATAGCCTTGAAGCCAGGAAGAGTATATCTTTTGAGTATGGACCTTGCTGCAAGAAGCCTTTTGCCCCATCCGATTTAAAATGCCTTTCAAATTTACTGGCAAAACCTTCACGGTCAAACCCCAAAAGGACTCCTAAATCATTAAATTGACCTCTCTCCAATGGGGATAACTATTTCAACTCCACCAGTAGTCAATTGCTTAATTTGTAATGTTGAATCGAGTTGCATCATAAACATATCACTGGCTAGCATTGAGCGCATTATTTGAACTTCTGGACCACACCATTTTCCATTTTCACGATGAATTCTAAATTCATAGGGGATTGCGCCGAACTCAGCAATTTTGCTTACAAACCAAATAAGTAGTTTGGCGCGGGTTTCGGGAGTTGATAATTCTTTTCTTAAATCATAGATGAGGCCAACATGTTTTGGGCTTCCAAGGAGGAGATAAAATCGCTCCTGTTCTTCATCGGTTGGAAAAACTTTCATTAATTCTCTTTCTGCAGTTGATATGGATGTATTGGCTAGTCCTTCTTTGATATCGGTCTCCCCCAATACCCAGCTTCTAAAGCGGCTTCTTCCCCAATCTTTAAGAATTTCGGAAGGATTTGACGTTAGGTCCCCCGTATTTTTCCCAGCTTCAATTGTGGCTGAGACTTGATCATGCATTGCTAACAAATCAATTATGCGATCATTTGAAAGGCGGCTAATGACAGGAGTATACGCATCAGTGTCAATGGTGCTCATGATCAACAAGAGATCATTTATTAATGCTTGCCGTCGTTGTTCGGGACTACTGTTTAAACAGGCTTTAAAGGGGAGAAAGACATCGGGTTCTTTAAGCAGCATGTCAGCAAAAACGGAATGAAAACGCACCAAAACCTCAATCAATTCTAGCTGTGCAGGGGTAAATGTTTCTGCCAGAGTTTCCCTTATTTTTTTATTTTGTTTTATTAATTCGCGGGTGCGTTCAGGATGGAAGCTTTGGGATAAAAACTTGCCAAGGTCATGTAGATAGACGGCTACGAAGAATACAGCTTCGATTTGTGGATCAGCCAATCTTTGGTTTATAATATCCGACACTCTAAGGATTTGCGGGATAGATGGCACCAATCCCTCTTCCCCTACGAAGGCGGGATTCCCTTTTCCGGCAAGGCATTTTTCCAATGTCCCAGCTGCCAGGAGGCTCCTCGCGTTTCTAAAGAGCTGCAATGAATGGTATAGAGAAAGCATATGGTTGGTGATTTTTAGTTTCTCCATTGCTTCAAAAACAGTTACGGTTGGTTCTCCGGCCGAAGCTGCCCGAAGCATTGGATTATTGCTTTGGGAGACATCCAAGCGAATTGAAGCTAATCGGTTGATCAAGCCCGAGGGTAAACGCTCTAAGACAAAAGACAAACCTTCTTGTGACATGCGATCTTCAAAGTCATATGCCGGAATCCTGGCAGCAAGATAGGCCTTGTCTAAAACGCGTAAAGCTTCGCGAGGTAAACTCGTTTCTCTAAGTTGTTCTGCTAGTACGATTTGTGCTTGGTCGGGATCGGCTAGCATTCTTTCAAAAGCCAAGCTATCGGTGAGAGACCCAAAACTTCCAACATGGGCACCAGCAATTCGATCAATAGGGGTTAAATCTTTGAAAGGTGTTACCGGTTTTCCTAATGTTCTTGGAATAACCACAATTCTTTCATGTCCACCAGGATATCGATAAAAAACAATGTTATGGGCTTGTTGGTTATCAGATAATACTTCAGCATAATGGAAAACTTCATTGCTTAGTCCTCTTAAGTTTTTTCCTTCAAAAAGTCTAAGTGACGCTGGCCAATTGTCAACTTCGCCAACCGTAATTCCTTGTGTTCGAATAGGATTAAATTGGGGGAGGGGTTGTAGGGAGGCATTTCGTATTGCATCGCCAAAATGCAGAACATGAACATGAAAATGATTTTGGCTGGCACCTGATTCGGTGTTTTGCCCTGGGTTGCTATTAAAAAGAAAAGAGGCTCCTATGGGAAATAAAACTTGAAGCTCCGCGAGGTCGTAAATATCTTGAGGACCATGCATGATCTGATTAAGCATGACAGGTTCTGTCTCTGGATCTTTTGCAATCAACCAGTGATCGCGTGCAACTGGATTAATATTTAGTAATAATTGATAAAGTCTTCCGTCAACATCGAAGACGGCAACCCCTTCATTCTCAATGACAGCTCTTTTATCGAAAATGCAGGGCTTATGCGGTTCAAAGATATTGGCATCCGAATTTGATGGTGGTTGTGGTCGACCAGCTCTCCAGGGGCAAAGACGTACTTCAAATGGGCCAATTGTTGCTGTTCTTGCTGAATCAGGATTTGCCCTTAGAAGATGAAGCCTTGATTCCCAGGCGGCAGCTAGAAATCCCTGTAATTTGCTTGCTGCCAAGCGCTTTAATTCGCTTCCTGTCCTAGGATTATTAATTCTTTGATAAATTTTAATAGCCATACTCTTCCAACTCTTTATCGAATAAATAGTGGCAAAATTTCAATTTTCTTTCTTTTATGCTACAATCATTCCATGATGCTTAAAGTAAAACCGGTTTTTTCCGGCTTCAATAAACCTGGAGAAATAGTATCTGAAGCTGATGGGGTATACATGTTAGAAGGAGATGGCATTGATCTGGGATGCAATTTAGTAATCCAAGAAGAAATCCAAAAACCTTCTCTGCTCGAATTTGAAATCCGTGGAAAAATTGAAAAAAAAGTTCCTTGGGCCAGACTCCGGGTTGAAATATTCGACTTAAAAGATATGGATGTTCCAGCTACTTCATACGAGGATGATTATTTAACAGTTGATATGAATGCTAAGCTTTTTAAACATCTTTCTTTTCCAATTTTAGGCATCAGCAAAATTCCTCATCGGATCCAGTTTATGGTGGTTGGTTCGGCTAAGTCCAAACTCGAAATCAAAAACGTTATTTTGCGCTAAACCTTTAGACGCAGCGATAATTTATGGCAGGATCCCAATGTATTTTATTGACTATTTTATAGTAGTAGTATAAAATAGCCAAAATGTACAAAAGAAGGCAGCTTGAGCAATTATTGCTTTCACTTAGCAGGCTTTCCCCGGTTATTCTTCTAACTGGGTCCAGACAGGTTGGAAAAACCACTTTACTTGAACATTTAAGAAAAAAAAGCCGGCATGCTTATGTTTCACTGGATGAATTTGAATTCCGCTCAGTAGCTAAATCCGATCCAGCCTTGTTTCTTGAAAAAAATCCTCCCCCCTTGATTATTGATGAAATTCAATATGCCCCACAGCTTTTGCCGTACATTAAAACAAGGGTTGATCACTCAAAGGGGAAAATTTCCTACTGGTTGACCGGCTCCCAGCAATTTCATCTTATGAAAGGAGCCGCCGAGTCCCTAGCCGGTAGAGTCGCCATTCTGAAACTTGGGGGAATCTCTCTTTCCGAAGAAAGGAGCAACAAAAGCATAGGACTGCTAAATGTTTTAGAAAAAGACCGCATGCCTCTTCGCTTGCCAAAACCAAAAATATTAGAATTATTTTCACTTATTATTCGAGGATCATTCCCAAAACTTATGGGTAAAAAGACTTTGCCTTTGGAAACATTTTACGGTTCTTATGTCCAAACTTATATAGATCGCGATTTAAGGGATCTGATTCGCGTTGGTTCCTTATCAAGTTTTGAGAAGTTTATCCGACTTTGTGCTGCTAGAACCGCTCAACTCCTAAATCTTTCCGACCTTGCCCGCGATAGCGATATTACCGTTAATACGGCCAAGGAATGGCTGGGCATATTAGAGGCCAGCGGCCATGTCTTTTTGCTTCGGCCCTATTATAAAAATATTTCCAAACGGCTGATAAAGGCCCCCAAATTGTACTTTTTAGATACCGGATTAGCCTGTTATCTGACCGGTTGGAAAGACCCAAAAATAACCATGAATGGCGCTATGGCAGGGGCGCTCTTTGAAACTTTTGTCTTTTCCGAAATTGTTAAAAGTTTCTGGAACAAAGGAGAAGAGCCGCCACTCTGGTATTATAGAACCAAAGAAAAAGAAGAAATTGACATCTTAATTGACTCGAACGGCAAGCTTTATCCAATAGAAATAAAACTATCTTCAAAAATTACAGATAGCGACCTAAAAGGCATTAATAGTCTCATAAAAACCAAGGTTTCGCTGGGGAGGGCACTATTTATTAATTCGAGCCTTTCGCCCTATCCAATATCAGAAGGAATCGAAGCAATTCCCTGGACAATTTTGAAATACCTGTAACAATGTAAAATGATTCTGTTTTAAATCTATTAAATGAATAATGAAAAAATACATATTTTTATTAGTTATTGTCTTAATCCTTTCTTCCTGTGGGAGCAATTCGGTGCCAACATCTAATAAAATGGACGGAAACTATACCGGCTGTGCGATTGGCGCTTATGTTAATGGGATGGAAAATATTGGCGCATTTCAAACGGCTATCGACAAAAAATTGGCGATTGTGCTTTGGTATGTCCATTGGCAGGATGCCTTTCCAACCGCGGAAGCCAATACCGTTTATGCTAATGGTAGCGTTCCTCTGATTACTTGGGAACCATGGATCACGGCATCTCCTAACACTTTGGAAGCCATTGCGGCTGGCAGCTATGAGAGCTATGTTCGCGAATTTATGCAGGCGGCCAAAGATTGGGGGCATCCGCTTTTCTTGCGTTTTGCCCACGAAATGAACGGGAACTGGTATCCGTGGGATGGGTGCCATAACGGACAAGCAGCTGGACCAGAAAATTACAAACAGGCTTTTATCTATATATATAATGTAAGGCAGCAGGTTGGTGCCACCAATGTTTATCTGGTTTGGTGTCCGAACAATGTAAGTGTTCCGAGTGACGCTTGGAATGAGATAGCAGATTATTATCCCGGCAATCAATATGTGGATTGGATTGGAATAGACGGTTATAACTGGGGTTATGGGGATTGGAAGAGTTTTGCTTCAGTTTTTAGCGTAGGCTATCAAAGCGTAACCGCCATAACTTCAAAACCATTAATGATTGGTGAATTTGCTTCCGCTTCGCTTGAAGGAAGTAGGTCGGAGTGGTTGACAGATACTTTTTCAAAAATACAAAATTATTATCCGCGCATCAAAGCTTTTTGTTGGTTTAATATTAACAAAGAGCGTGATTGGCGGATAACTGGTTACCCGTCAGATGAGGCTGCTTTTAAAAATGGAATTTCAAATAGTTATTACATCGAAAGTATGTTACAATAACCAGTTGTAAGTTGTCGGTAGTAAATTGTAAGTTAATTTTTAGGTCCAGCGAGGCCTTCTTGAAAGAAGAAAGTCTAATCCGCTAATGAAAAAAAACGGTAAAAGCCTTTGGCATCGCATTAAAAGCAACAGTTTTGCTTACTATTTTATTTTGCCTACTGCGCTGGCTATGCTTTTTCTCCATTTGTCGCCGGTAGCGCAAGGTATTTATATGTCTTTCCTCAAGCTCAACCAATTTACTCTACAGAGTTATTTATTGGCTCCTTTTGTTGGTTTAAATAATTATTATTCAGTTTTGATTGATGTTCAAAGCCCAATCCGAATAGGCCTAATTGAAGCCGTTCGCAACACGGTCATTTATACAATTTTAGTAACCTCAGGGACACTATTTATGGGCATGATTGTAGCCTTAATGCTTAATCGCAAATTCTTTGGCCGCTCTCTGGTTCGCACGTTTTTTCTCTTTCCCTGGATTGTCCCGACTTATGTTACCGGGTTGCTCTGGGGTATTATTTGGCTCAAAGAGGGCGGGTTAATAAACGTGGCACTGGTTGACTGGCTGCACATATTGCCCTTCAAACCTTCTTGGCTATCAGGGCCTAATACAATGTGGGCGATTATTATTCCTTCTATTTGGCGCTTTTGGCCGCTTTCAATGCTTATGCTTTTAGCTGGCCTGCAAACCATCCCAGATGAATTATACGAAGCTGCCGATATTGATGGCGCCAGTCCGTGGCGTAAATTTTGGATGATTACTTGGCCCATGCTTAAGCCGGTATGGTTTATCCTGATTCTTTTCGGTTTAATTTATAACACTTATTCTTTTAATATTGTTATCATGATGTTTGGCTTTGGTGCTGGATTCCCTGGCGAATGGGGAGACTTGATGATGACCAATATTTTCCGTAACTCATTCCAACTTTGGAATTTTGGGACTGGAGCCGCGACGTCGGTCTTATTACTGATCGTTATGATCCTAATTGTTAATGTCTGGTTAAAATACTTCAAGCAAGTAGAGGAAATAAGCTAGTGGCCATTTCATACTATGCCAAAAAGAGACTATCCGACTTAGGGATAAATATTGTTATGTTTGCTTTATTGGCGGTAACCTTAACTCCCATTGTTTGGATGGTCTATTCTTCCGTAAAAGATTCTACTGATATTGCGATTGGTAAAATTGGTTTGCGGCGGGCCTCAACCGATATTATTTCCATTGTTCCCCAAAAAGACAATTTAATGGCCTTATCGGCCAATGGTGGAATAACTATTTTTCGGGCCAAAGATTTGGCAAAAATAAATAGCTCTGTCTACAAAACTACCGCCACCACTTATTTTGTAGATGAGAATTATATTTGGATTTCTTCTGCCAATCGGGGCATTATTCGAGTTAATAAGCAAGCCATCGATAAGTGTGTTGTCCAGCCGATTGAAACCGGCAATATTGATACCAATAAAGTTACTTCTACTCTTATCACCAAAAAAGACAATAAGGTCTATGCCTCCTTAGATTACCGCGGCTTTCAAGGAGTTTGGGAGATTAACCCATCGACTGGTAAATTGTTGCGTTATCATCGCGGTAAGAAAAAAGAAATATTTGCCGGCATTAAAGATAATCCCATTACCGCTTTTAAAGGGGTAGATGGCGAGGTCTTTTGCCGCTTCGAAGCCAATGGTTTTGCCTATATGGGGGCTTCGGGTGGTAAATTGTATAAATACGATTTAATTTCTAATAAGATAGTTGGAATGGAGAAAGTGGAAAAGGGGCACCTGCTAGTGCGTTGGCATAATTATGTTGATATGTGGAAAAATGTCAACTTTGGTTTGTATTTACGCAATTCAATTATTATTTGTGGATTTACCATGCTTTTTTCCATGATTTTTGCCACCTTTGCTGCTTACGCTCTTTCGCGCTTCAAATTCCCCGGGGCCGATTTGTTTAGCAATGCCACATTAGCTACCCAGATGATTCCCATGATTATGTATTTGATTCCAATCTATATAATGTTTGTGAAATTTACTGCTTTTACTGGCATTCCGGTAAAAGGGACATTTCCGGGCATAATTTTAATATATTCGGCGTGGTTTTTGCCCTTCTCCATTTGGATCTTACGCGGTTTTTTTGCAGCAATTCCCAAGGAGCTCGAAGAAGCTGCCTTGATTGATGGTTGTTCCCGTCTAAAAGTTTTTTGGCATGTGGCTTTGCCGCTGGCTATGCCAGGTATTGTTGCTACCGGTATTTATACTTTTCTAAATGCTTGGGATGAATTAATGTTTGCTTGGGTTCTAACCAGTGCAGATACCATGACCATTCCGGTTGGGATTCGTTTGTTTGTTGGTAATTACCAAAATCGATTTGATTTAATGATGGCTGCTGCCACAGTTGCCACCATTCCAGTAGTTGTGTTATTCTTCTTGCTGCAAAGGCATATTGTTAAGGGATTAACGGCTGGTGCCGTGAAAGGGTGAAATAAAATGTCAAATGTCAAATGTCAAATGTCAAATTGTCTGATCGCTTTATTGTTATTATTTAGTTTTGGTGGGATGGTAAATGCGGCTTACTCTGCTACTGCTTCTCCAGCAAAGCAGGTTTATATTGGCGTCTTTCGCGAAGGTGCACCAGCCAACATGAACCATATCAAAAAATACGTAGAAGAAGTTGGCAAGAAGCCGGCTTGTGTGATGTGGTACGAAGATTGGGAACAAAATTTCCCAATTGATGATGTTAGAAGTGTGGTGGCCTACGGAGCTGTTCCACAAATTGTTTGGGAGCCATGGTACTGGAGTGATCACAGCAAAGTTACTTTGAAAGATATTGTGGATGGTAAATGGGATACTTATATTGATACCTGGGCTAAAGAGGCCAAAGCTTGCGGACAAGTAATCTTAGTTCGCGTTGGCCATGAGTTTAATATTGATGGCTATCCGTGGGGTGTGGTAAATAATAATAAAGACCCCCAATTATACGTAAAAGCTTTTCGCCACATCGTCGATATATTCAAGAAGGATGGGGCGACTAACGTTAAGTTTGTTTGGTGTTTTATGAATTATTCTTTTCCAGATGAGTCTTGGAACGATTGGGCCGCGGCTTATCCAGGTAACAATTACGTAGACTGGATTGGAATTGACGGCTATAACTGGGGAACTACGCAAAGCTGGAGCCAGTGGCAGGCCTTCAAGTATTTATTCCGTGACCAAGTTCGGCGCGCAAAAGGCCTCTGGCCAAGCAAGCCAATCATGATTGCCGAATTTGCTTCTGCCGATAAAGGTGGCGATAAAGCAGTTTGGATCCGTGAGTTGCCTGGTTATCTCAAATCCAGCATGCAAGATATTGATATGGTTCTCTGGTTTGATCTAAAGAAGGAAGCTGATTGGCGCATAAAATCTACTCCAGCCGCATTAAAAGCCTATAAAGATATTATGAAGGATGCGGTTTTCTCTAGTTCCGGAGCTAGCCTTGCCAAACTGGTGGTCTCTTATCCTCGAGTAATTAACCGAGCCAAGAAAGTCGCTTATGCGGTTAAGGCTCCGGGAGCAATTAAAATTGATGGCAATCTATCAGGTTGGAACTTAACCAGTCCAATTAGCATGAAAGATGCCCGTTTCTTTAAAGAAGGGACCGAATGGGCGGGGTTAGCAGATTTATCGGGGGTTATCTATCTCAATTGGGATGCAGACAATTTTTATATTGCGGCTGATGTAACCGACAAAATTCCCATGATTAATAAAAAACAAAAAGCTGATATTTGGAATGGAGATGCAATTGAAATGGTTATGGGCCTGGATTCTGCCGCTGATAAAAATCGTACTTCTTTTGGGTCTTCTGATTATCAAATTGGTTTAAGTGCCAGCAGCGATCCAATTGTATGGAGTTGGCAAAGAAGACGTAGCCCGGAAGGCAGTGAAATTAAAGTTGTCAAAAAAGACGGGGCTGGCTATATTCTAGAAGCCAAAATCCCTTGGGAATTCTTTAAAGGCAAGTTTACTCCGTCAAATGGCTCCAAAATCAGCTTTGACATTGCCATTGACGATGCCGATAATTTGGGGGAACGTGAGCGGCAATTTATTTGGAATGGCGACTATTATTTCTACCGCGATCCCAGCGTTTGGGGAACGGTCGAGTTTAAGTGAAATTTATCGCAAAGTGAACCGAAGAATACACGGAATGAACGGAACGAAAACAACTGAAAGGGAGGCTGACAAATGAAGAATGGTAAATTGTCCAGTTTGTATCTTGTTTCTTGTGTCTTATTTGTATCTTGTTTCTTGTATCTTGGATCTTTGTCGGTTGAGGCCATGGGTGGAAGCGCTCCTGCAAAACCAGCTGTAAGTGCTGGGGCTACTGGTCCCGTATTTTTGATTGATAATTTTGAATCAGGCAATTTAAAATCACCCAGAGATTGGTGGACATTTGATATCAAGACTGCGGACATTGCTTCAAATAAGAGTTATAAAGGCGGCGATACTAAAGTAGCAAACGAAGTTGGCAATTATTCTTTGCTTTTCCAGGGTACCGCCAAAAATTGGTATGCTGGCGGAGCAGGGACTTATCTGGCCAAAGAAGGACAAGATCTTTCTAAGTATAGTTCATTTCAAATTGATATATATGGAAACGGTCCTGGTTCTGGGACTTTTAAAATTGAGCTGTTAGATGATGATAATAACAATTGGCAATGCGAACAGGATCCTAAGAAAAGTTATACCCCCGTTTATGATGACAAATTTGTGTATGATGTGCGAGTCGACTGGACTGGCTGGAAGAGATTGGTTATTCCATTTGCCGATTTTGTGGATGATAATCCAACAGTTGGAGATGATGTCTGGAATCCTTCGCAATCTGGCGCTTCTGGTGGTCTTTTGCAAGTGCAATTTATCTGTTTGGGTGGATCCGATAAAGGCAACATTAACTTAAACGTTGATAACGTCAGCTTGTCGACAAGCAAAGAATAGGGATACAAATAGCGAAGGTGGGATGAGGTGGGGTAATTTGAAATGAGAAATGAGAAAAGATGTGAGAAAATAGAAGTGAGAAAGAAGAAATATACTTTCATGTCTCACCTCTCACATCCTAACCCACTTCCCACATCTTATTACCCCATTTCATTCTTTACCGGACTTATTTTATTTTTCTTTTTTTGCAATCTTTCCATTGCCAATGCCGAACTCAAGCCCTTCCTAGAGTCATGGAATAACGCGGCTTATTATGATACCAATAATGAGCAAAAAGGTTTTTCGGGAACACTCGGCCACTTTGAAGGAAAATTAGGTTTTTGGTTGTTTGATATGCCGGCGCAGGTATATGGCGCATACTACCTAACCGCTTCTCAAAGTCCCAATTATTGGAACAATGCGGTTTATTATGGTCCGGGGATTCGTTGTTTTCCTTTTCTAGGCTACAAAGGATCTGATTGGTATACCGAATGGATTCCTAGCGTAAAGCTTTTTGCTGAGACTTTAACCTCGAGTTATTTAAAGGATGGGGCCTCCGCTGAAGCATCCGGATTAAAAACCACCGATGTCCGCTGTGGCTTTGATCTCTGGCACGAATGGAACTTAGATACTCCCAATCCCAATTTACCCTGGGGAGAGCTTTGGAGTAATCTTTCATACCGCTCAACCAATTTTAGCTGGACAGATTTTAATAATTATATTTTTTATTTTCAACCCAAGATCGGTTGGCATTTGGGTGGGGCTGCCGAAGCTTATCTCAAATCCGATATTACCATCTCGGGTAATACTTCTTATTGGTTAAATGCGGCAGATTATGGCATCGGCCTTCGTTTTGAACCCTGGCGGCATGAAAGCACCAAGGCTAACGAATTTATTCGTAAATTCAAATTGTTTGCTGAGGTTTTGGGAGTTAGTTATTTGGGGCAGCAACCCACCGATCCCAACAAGATTGTTAACCAAGATGTGCGTATTGGAATTGACTTTTCCTACGGGAGATAAATGTACTTAGTTGTTGGCCTAGGCAATCCTGGCAAAGAATACCAAAACACCCGTCATAATATGGGATTTATGGCGATCGATTCTCTAACCAAAGATTTAATGGTTTCCTCTTTCAAGTCAAAATGTCAGGCATTTATTGCCGAAGCCAAAATTGAAGAACACAAAATCATTCTTGTTCAGCCCCAAACCTTTATGAACAATTCCGGACAGGCCGTCCAGGAGTTGCTCAGTTGGTACAAAATTGACCCCAAAAAACTCGTTGTGATTTATGATGATGTAGATTTGGATGTTGGGCAAATTCGACTGCGGGAAAAAGGCGGAGCCGGGGGCCATCATGGGATCGAATCAATTATTCAGTTTCTTGGAACGACAGAATTTATTCGGGTGCGAATTGGGATCGGAAGAGAAGGGATAACAGGGGATGTGGCCGGTTATGTGTTGCAAGCTATTCCCTCTTTCCAAAGAGAAATGCTCAATACGGCCATCAATCGAGCTGCAGAAGCTGCCAAGAGCATTGTCCAACGCGGAATTTCTGTTGCTATGAATGAGTTTAATAAGGTATGATTGCTATACTGTAATGGAGATTTCAATGCCTACACAATTAAGTAAAACTGGTTTTTGGTCATTTCTCATTTGTTTGTTTCTTGTATCTTGTGCCTTGTTTCTTTCGACCGGCTGCGGGACGGTTGTTGCGCCGGTTACGACAACCACTGGAACCGGAACAACAACCACTGGAACCGGAACAACAACCACTGGAACCGGAACAACAACCACTGGAACCGGAACAACAACCACTGGAACCGGAACAACAACCACTGGAACC
>Ga0265292_1002629_pt1 | contig 12170 bp, 12 predicted proteins | sample Munlanlewell296A_FD_189080 | JGI IMG/M metagenome (GOLD analysis project Ga0265292, IMG submission 189080) | Leachate microbial communities from a municipal landfill in Southern Ontario, Canada - Leachate well 296A | ecosystem: Engineered > Solid waste > Landfill > Unclassified | place: Canada...
ATTTTTCTACATCTTCTTTAACTTTTCCATACGCAACATATAACTTATTTGATTTTGGAGCTTTAGCACAGTAAACAACAGCTTCAGCTAAAGCTAAATTACACTCAGGCATTCCAATAACCTCACACGCTCTAAATGCTGAAATAGCAATAACTAAAGCATTTGGATCCTCAAGTCCTATATCCTCCGATGCAAATCTAACTATTCTTCTTGCGATGTATATTGGATCCTGCCCTGCCTCAAGCATCCTTCCAAGCCAATATAATGCAGAATCTGGATCAGAACCTCTTAGTGACTTATGAAGTGCAGATATTGTGTTGTAAAACTCTTCTCCTTTTAAATCAAATCCTAAATTCCTTCTTTGAAGACCGTCTTCAATATGTTTCATTTCTATCTTCTTAAATCCACTTAAATTTGCCGCAATTTCCAAAACATTTAGAGCTATTCTTGCATCTCCATTTGAAGAAAAGGACAAGAAGTCCAAGACATCAGGTTCTATTTTTACTTTAAGTAAAGATACTCCCCTATTTATTATTGTTTTTAATTCATCTTCAGAGTGTTGTTTTAAAATAAGAACTCTACATCTAGACATCAGAGGAGAAATTACTTCAAATGAGGGATTTTCTGTAGTTGCACCTATAAAGATAATACTTCCCTTTTCAACATAAGGTAAAAGTGAATCCTGTTGAGCTTTATTAAACCTATGTATTTCATCAATAAATACAATAGGAGGTCTTTTATCTTTATTATCTTTAATTACTATTCCAAGTCCTTTATCTTTTTGTTTTATTTCCTTTGGAACTATCTTTTCTATTTCTTTAGTAGATGTATTTACTGCAGAAAATTCATGGAATGTTCTTCCTAGTTCACTTGCAATAATTCTTGCAAGGGTGGTCTTTCCAGATCCTGGAGGCCCCCAGAATATAATAGATGGGAAGAAATCAGTATCTTTGGATTTAGTTAAAAGAGACTTAATTACATCAATTATTTGCTTTTGCCCAACAAAATCATCTATGGTTTTAGGTCTTAGTCTATCTGCAAGTGGAGAAAGTGACATATAATAAGTTTACACTACTAGTTGTTTCGCGTAAACTTCGGGTTTAGACATGAATAAAGATATGAAAAGCAAAGAAAACAGAATTGAACAGATTAAGGAACTTTTGGGTACAAGATACCCAGCCTTTACTATTAACCAAATTAAGGATGCAATTTATAAGCAGGGGGTTAAGAGTTACTCTGATATTTCAACAATAAAGAAAGAGTTAAGAGAGGAGCTTAAAGATAAGTTCAGTGATGTTTTGTCACTAAAGCCTATTAATGTCACTAAAGAAAAACAGGCTCAAAAGATACTTTTTGAAACAAAAGATGGACATAGAATTGAATCAGTAAGAATGGTTTATGAACCTAATGAAGAAAGAAAGGTCAAACACAATGCTTTGTGTATTTCCACTCAAAGTGGCTGTGCAATGGGGTGTAGATTTTGTGCCACAGGAGCAACGGGTTTTAGGAGAGATTTAACTGTAGATGAAATAGCAGATCAACTTCTTTATTTTATTCAAGAAAAGATTGATATTGATACTGTGTTTTTTAGTGGCATGGGAGAACCACTTGCCAATCCTAACTTCCTTGATTCTCTTGATATCTTTATTAACTACATGGGGCTTGGTCAAAGAAAGTTAAGTGTTTCAACATGTGGAATTACCCCTGGAATAAAAATTCTTACTGAAAAGTACCCTCAAGTAAATATCGCACTTTCCCTACACTCACCATTTCAAAAGCAGAGGGAAGATTTAATGCCTGCGACTAAAAAATATCCATTATCTAATGTGCTTATTGCTATGAGAGAACATGTTTATAAAACAAATAAGAAGGTATTTCTAGCTTATATAATGCTATCAAAAGTAAATGATACTGAGGAACATGCCAAGGAGTTATGCAGAGTAGTTAAAAGGTCTGGAAAGAAAGATTATCTTTTTCATGTTAATTTGATTAAGTTTCATGAAGGCACTACGTTAACTTCTTTTAAACAATCTACACAAGAAGATTTTGATAAGTTTTGTAAAATACTGGAGAATAGGCATATTAATTACACTGTTAGACAGAATTTTGGATCTGATATTGAAGCAGCTTGTGGACAACTCTACGCAAAGTATGTTTTACATTAATTTATATTCAAAATATGATAAATTAGGGTATAATCTTAATGTCTTTGGGGGCGTAGCTCAGCGGTAGAGCAGCGGCCTTTTAAGCCGCGTGTCATGGGTTCGATCCCCATCGCCCTCACCAAACTCTATCTTTTCCTTAGTTTATAAAATATAGATGGACCAAAGTATAAAGTAGATAGAGGAACTTGCATAATATCTTCTAATTCTACAAGTATTTTTTCCAGTACTAACTTCTTGACTACCTGAGATCTTAGATTAGATACTGAAAGTTTCTTTTCAATCTTAAATCCAGCTTTCTTAAGTAACTCTTCTACCTTTTTAGGATGGTGGTTAAGAAATGTAACATCTTTAGCAGTAACACTAACTGAATCTTTCTTAAAGTAATTAAAATTAAGCTTTAATAAATTAGAAACCACAGACTTAAAATGCATTTTATTTGCTATCTCTAGAATAAAGACACCTTTTTCATCTAAAATCTTGTAAATTCCACTAAATACCTTCTCAAGATCATCTAAATGATGAGAAACCCTAACCATAACGGCACAATCATATTTTTCTCCAACCAACTCAGAAAGATTATAAACATCACCGTTAATAGTTTTTATCTCTAAACTTAAGTCATTAGCATTTTCTTGTGCTTTATCTAACAATTTCTGGGAATAATCAAAGATAGTAATATCAGTAAATAAATCCTTATAAACCGGCATTAATCTTCCATAACCTCCTCCAATATCAATAATCTTTCTATTCACATCGCTTCCTGAATCATTAAGAAGTTTTTTCAAAGCAATGATCTCGGACTGATTCTCGTAACCTCTTCCCTCCCAGTATTTTGTATAATCATAAGTTTGATCATTATAATCTGCTATTACCATTGCTTTATTTTACATTAAAAAATGCAAAAGGCCCCGTTTTCACGGAGCCCTTTACGTCAAAGTATTTCCTTATGAATTTTATCTTCTAAAACTTCTTTCAGGTCTTTCTTCTCTTGGTCTTGCGACAGATACTACAGTCTTTCTGCCCTCAAATTCTTTCTCACTTAATTCTGAGATAGCTTTTTGAGCTTGCTCGTCATCTTCTAACTCGACGAATCCAAAGCCTTTGCTTCTTCCACTCATCTTATCGAAGATTACGGTTGCAGATACTATGTTTCCATATGGTGAAAACATATCCTTTAATGAATCATCATTAAAGCTGTAGGGTAAGTTTCCTACGTATAATTTTGTCAAACTAACACACCACCTTCCAAAAAACAAAATACAATATTTTATAGTCTCTTAGAAAATGGGAAATGCTTTGAAGTAATATACTGCAAGATTTCTAATATTCGTAAGAGAACACTGTCATTATACACTACTTTTTGTAAATATACTAAATCTTTCTTGGGTGAAGCTGACCCTTGGGTTTCTCAACTCTATCTCCAATCTGAAACTCATCAAAAGTTTTAGCAGATAAACCAGCTTTTACCTCTTTACCACCATCACATCTAACTTCCATATAATAAGTATCTACCGGCCTGTCTGAATCAAAATCCTCAGTTTGAGTGTGTTTCTTATCAATCACTGTGCCTATCCAATAAGTCTGCTTTTGTTTCATTAGTAGTTTAAGTACAAAACCAAGAAAAGCAAATATTAAAAGGCCAAATACACCAAAGAAAATTATTATAGGTAAGAAGACTATTATTTTTTCCATGAAGAAATTATAACAAAATATAATCCTATTGTTTAATTCTCAGAGACATTTATCTCAACACTATGTGTAGTTTTGGAGAAATCAGATAGTTTTGTATCTGTATAAGTAGATGTAATTTTTAAATTATTAACCCATTCAGGTTTTAAATATATTCTCACTGATTCTATTGCTTGAGGTATTTTAGTCAGGTTCTTAGATTTACCAGTACTTAAGTAATAAACATAAACATCAGTATTAGATACATCAGTCGTGTGGTTGTTATATGCAAGTTTGCTACTATCTGGAGACCACACACAGTTTATTGCTAAGTCTATTTGCTTGATACCAGAACCATCTACGTTAGCAACATAAAGCCATATTGGAGTAATTGTATTAACTAAGAAACACATCTTCTTGCCGTCAGGGGAAATGCTTAAGTTAGAAAAGGATTCAAAGTTCTCAATTTTGTCTCCATCTATTATTAATTTTACAGCATCTGGAGATACGACTTCTACTATGTCGTTATTTCTTATCTCAAGTTTTAACTCTTTTTTACTTCCTTTTTGTGTAGTTAACGGAGAAACAGAGGAATTTCCAATTAAATCATTTACTCTTACATTTTTATAAATCCAATAAGTACATCCAAGAAATAAAGCTCCAGCGAATATAAAAGTATAAATAGATGAGAATATTTTATTCATGGGTAAATTATGTTTTAAAATGAGAATATAAGCAAATACTAATGCTTTTCTTTAATTCTTGTAGCTTGTTTACCTACTCTATCTCTTAAATAATAAAGCTTGGCTCTTCTAACACTTCCTCTTTTTACTACCTTTAGACTATCTATATTTGGGGAGCTAAGTGGAAATATTCTTTCAACTCCAACATTATCAACAGAAATCTTTCTCACAGTAAACGTTTTGGAAACTCCAGTACCTTTTTTAGCAATAACAATACCTTGATATGGCTGCAACCTTGTTTTGTCTCCCTCAATAATCTTGTAGTTAACCTTAACTGTATCTCCTACTCTAAAATCTGGAATTTCTTCTTTTGGTTTTGATTTATCTTCAAGAATAACTTCTTCTTCAATTGGTTCTTTTACCTCAACTTCTTCAGTTGCTACTTCCACCTTTTCCTCAGTTTTATCTTCCACAACTTCAGGAGTAACTTCAATAGGTTTTGTTTCCTCAACCTTTTCCTTTTGTTCATCTTTTTTTATTTCTTTCTTTTCTTCCGCCATAAGCCTAAAGAGAGTACCAAATTTTACACATTATTTCAATTATTTCTTACCCACCTTAACTTTAGAATCCTTTAATACATCAATAACCAAACCATTCTTTGATCCTGCAATCTTAACCTTTTCACCCTTAACTAACTCACACTTGATAATCTTGCTTGATAAAATATTATCAATTTCCTTTTGCACCAGCCTTCTTAAAGGTCTTGCACCATACTCTTCACTATAACCTTTATCAGACAAATACTTAATTGCAGATTCATTAACATCCATTCCTATTCCTTGTTCTGCAAGCATAAGTTGAGTCTTTTTAAGCATCCTTCTTGTTATCTCCTGAGTATCCTCAATACTTAAGTTAGTAAATATAACAACCTCATCAATTCTATTTAAAAACTCAGGCCTAAATGAATCTTTAAGAATATCTGAAATTCTTGAATTAAATTCCTTCTCATTTTCTTCTCTTCCCTTCTTATTCCCCTTTTCAAAACCAATTTCACTTCTTCTTAAGAATTCACTTCCAACATTTGATGTCATAATGAGCATTGTATTTTTAAAATCTACTGTTCTTCCTTTGCTGTCTGTTAATCTTCCATCCTCCATAATCTGCAATAAAGCATTAAAAGTATCTGGATGGGCTTTTTCAATCTCATCAAGAAGTATTACTGAGAATGGTTTTCTTCTAACAACATCAGTAAGCTGACCACCTTGATCATAACCAATATATCCAGGAGGAGCTCCAATAAGCTTTGAGACAGAGTGTTTTTCCATATACTCACTCATATCAAGCCTAACCATCATATCCTCATCCCCATATAATGCCTCAGCTAAAGCCTTTGCTAACTCTGTTTTACCCACTCCTGTAGGGCCTAGAAACAAGAATGCTCCAATTGGCCTCTTAGGATCCTTAAGACCAGCTCTAGCCCTTCTTATGGCCTCAGAGAGCACAGAAATGGCATTTTTCTGGTCTACTATCCTCTTGCTTATCGTTTCTTCAAGTTTTAAAAGTCTTTCTCTTTCTGCAACATTTAAACTCTCAAGTGGAATTCCAGTAGCTCTGGATACTACTTTATAAACAGCTTCTTCTTCAACTATTGGTGTTTCTTCAAGCTTCGTTTTTGTCCAAATCTCTAAAAGTTCTACCTTTACCTTTTCAAGACTCTCTGCTCTACTCTTTAGCTTTGTCTTTTCATCAGAAGATAGGTCTTTTTTCTTAAGCTTTTTATTTACACTCTCAATTTCTTCCTCAACAGTCTTCAAATTCTCAGGTTCTTTAACTTGGGAAAGTCTCACCAAAGCACAAGCTTCATCAATAAGATCAATAGCTTTATCGGGCAAAAACCTGTCACTTATATATCTATCACTCATCTTAACTGCAGCTTCAATTGCTTCATCTGATATTTTTACATGGTGATGTTGTTCATATCTATCTCTTAAACCTTCAAGAATCGCAACAGTTTGGGCAGGAGTTGGTTCATTAACCATTACAGGCTGAAATCTTCTCTCAAGTGCGGCATCTCTTTCAATATATTTTCTATAATCATCTATTGTTGTTGCTCCAACCATCTGAAGCTCTCCCCTTGATAATGCTGGTTTTAAGATATTTGCAGCATCCATTGATCCTTCTGCAGATCCAGCTCCTACAACGGTATGAAGTTCATCAACAAACAAAATAATTTGACCTGAAGCATTAATAACTTCTTGAATAATATCCTTTAATCTTTCTTCAAACATTCCTCTATGAGAAGTTCCTGCAACAATTGATGCAAGATCAAGCATAAAGACCCTTTTTCCTCTTAGTGGTTCGGGAACAATTCCTTCAACTATCTTTTGAGCCAATCCTTCAACTATTGCAGTTTTACCAACACCAGGATCTCCAATTAACACAGGGTTATTCTTTGTTCTTCTGGATAATATATGGATTACTCTATCAATTTCATCTTTTCTTCCAATAACAGGATCAAGCTTTCCATCTTTTGCCATTAAAGTTAAGTCTCTTCCAAACTTCTCAAGCTTTCCTGCAGTATCTGAAGTTTCTTCCATAACTTCTTGATAACAAACTTCACACAAGGCCATGTAAACTTGCTTTCCGTCAATTATTCTTGTTATTGGTATTCTTGCAGGCCTTTGCCCGCATCTGTGACATAAAACCATGGTTTGTATATTAGCACTCTAATTATTTGAGTGCAAGACTATAAACTAAATTAATACTTTAGTGCTCCCATTCATCACCTATAAAAGGTATTGATTCAACGGGAACTTTCTTGATAAACAACTCTCCTGCTCGACACATATCTTTTGATTGGATTTTAGACCATTCTTCAGCCTGATCTTCCCTAACCTCACAAACAACCTCATCATGAACAGTTAAAACAGGAGATGCTTCAAATCCCTTCTTTTTTATATCTTCTTGCATAAAAACCAAAGCATATTTTATTGCATCAGCATTTGTTCCTTGAATTGGATGGTTTTTAGCTTGTCTTTCAATATGGCCAATCTTTCTTTGATATTCAGGATCATCTTTTTCTGGTTTTATATACCATCTTTTTCTTCCAGCTGGAGTTGTACTCCAGCCATTTTTAACAGCTTCTTTTGCAACTTTATCTAAAAATCTTCTTACTCCTGGGTATAATTTATAGTACTTATCTAAATATTCTTTACCTTTTTCTTGTGATACCCCAATTTGTCTTGCTAAGCTGTTTGATCCTCTCCCATACATAAGCCCGAAATTTATTGATTTTGCTGCAAATCTTTCTTGAGGATGTTTCTTTGCAAAATCATCCGTTAACTCTAAATTAAACATTAAAGCTGCAGTATGAGAGTGAACATCAACTCCAGTATGAAATGCTTTCATTAAAGCCTCATCACCAGACAGATCCGCCATAATTCTCATTTCCATGGTTGAGTAGTCTGTTGTTACAAGCTTGTTTCCAGGCTCTGGATTAAAACAGGATCTAAACTGAGCATTAGTTGATTGTCTAGGTATCTGTTGAAAGTTTGGATTATTGCATGAAAATCTACCAGTTGAAGCTCCAAGCTGATTAAAGTCAGGATGAATTCTACCTGTCTTTTTATTTATTTTTGATATTAGATTTTCTCCAAAGGCAGATACAAGCTTTTCATATCCTCTGTATTCTCTTAAAATTTGTACAACTGAATTATTTACTCCTTCAAGAATTGCATCTCCTGTGGAAGGAAGTCCTAAATGCATTTTATTATTAAACAAATCCATGAGTTGTGTCTGGCTGTTTATATTTATACAGTCTCCAATGTTTCCAAACAGATCAATTGAGTTTGATTTAAAGAATGGTCTTATCTCTTTTTGGAATTGTTTAGAAAGCTGTTCTCTTTTAGTTGATAAATCCTTTATCAACTCTTTCCATCTTTTAACATCAACATGAACTCCTTTCAGTTCCATGTCCCCCACTACTCTTGTAGCTGCAAATTCAAGTTTAGCAATATCAACCAATTCTTCTTTCTTAAGTTTTTTTAATTGTTCATCAAAGACTGGAAATAAAATCAAGGTGTCCATGGCGCTGTATTTAAGCTGAGCCTCATTAAGTCTTGTGGATGCTGTCATATTCTCAAATGTTTCTCTAATTGCTTTTTGAAGATCAACTCCAGCATATTTTCCAGCCAGCTCCTTTAAAGAATAGTAACCTCTACCAATTCCCATGTTTAAAACCACCTCAGTAAGCATGGTGTCATAGATATTGCATACCTCTATTTTCAAGTGTTGTTTTATATGCTTGTAATCAAATTTTCCATTGTGAAGTATTTTTATTATCTTGCTGTTTTCAAGAAATAATTTAAATCTTTCTATTTCTCCAAGTTTTAATTCCCTAGCATCAAAGATAAAGGTCTTTAAAGGAGTTCCAATTTGAATAGTTAAAAGTACACTATCGTAGGGATCAAGAGATGTTCCTTCAATATCTACCCCTACTACTTTTTCCTTTTCTAACTCTCCTAGTGCAGGGTTAACCTGATCTATTGTTCTTACATGAGTAAATATTGGATTTTGAGGATCAAACTTCAATTCCATACAGAGTAATATTAGCAGGTTAACTCCTAAAAATTCACAAATGCTAATTAGAGAGTTATTCAACTAATAATCTTGTCTATAGGTTTTAACTATGCTATATTCCAAAAACTAAATATAAAAAGGAGAAAGGATATGAATAAAGACGAAATAGAGATTAGAGGTTATGGTTTTGTGCTTCTATTAACACCAACAAAGGCCACTATGTTTATTCCCAATAACAGTGTCCCGTCCTCAAATGAGCTAAATTCAGGTATAAAGAAATCCTTTGTTGAAATAAAAGGAAGAGAGGCCATAGAAAAAAACTATTGTTTTAAAGAAAACAATGAAGTTGGAACAAGTGTGGGATACAAACTAACGCTGAAAGAAAAACTTCAATTACTAAGTCTTCTTAATCCGGGATTTGATCTTTATACACAATTAAGAAAATGGCTTATACACGGATAGACATTTAGTGCGGATATTCTTTCTATCCGCACTATTTCATTAATAACTCAACTAATACTTCTCTAACTAATCCAGCATCAGTATTTCCTTTTGTTTCTCTCATAACCTGACCTACTAAGAATTGAATTGATATTTCCTTTCCTTTTTTGTAATCCTCAACAGCCTTTATGTTTTCTTCAATAACTTTCTTAACTACTTCTTTAAGATTATCTTCACTAATTAATTCTTTATCCATTCCAATAAACTTCCTAAATTCATCATCAGTAAGTTCATGAGTTTCTTTCTTATTAATTAAAGCATTAGCAACTTTTACTGCATCAAGCCCGCTCTTTACTAAATGCTCATACTTTTTAAGTAAATCTTTATTAAAGTTATTAACAAGTTTAATAGCCAACTCACTAGGTATTTTGTAATCAGAAATAAATCTATTTTTAATATCATGAATAAGCTCAGGCAACTCATTTTTAAGATCATCAATATACTTTTTATCAAAAACCATTGGAGGAATATCTGGCTCTGGAAAATATCTATAATCCTTTGCTTCTTCTTTTGTTCTTTGAGATACAGTTATACCTTTATCCTCATCGTAACCTCTATTTTCTTGAATTGGAGTTTCTCCCTTTTCAAATACTTCAAGCTGTCTTTTAACTTCAGCGAGAACTGCTTTTTCCATAAATCTAAATGAGTTGATGTTTTTTATCTCTACTTTATAGTTAGCTAACTTGCCTTCTTTTTCCATTTCTTTTGTTCTTAAGGAAATGTTTGCTTCAAGTCTCATCTGTCCTTTTTCCATATCAGCATTTCCAAGCCCCAGGAATCTAACCATGTTTTGTATTTTCTTGCAAAACTCAACAGCATCTTTAACATCACTAAATACTGGTTTAGTAACTATCTCAACAAGAGGAATTCCAGACTTATTAAAATCTAACAACGTTTTATCTTTTAGGTGAATTGATTTAGCAACATCTTCCTCCAAATGAACTCTTTCTATTTCAGCTTTAAACCCAGAATTAAGTTCAACTAACCCTTCTATACACAATGGCTGTTTATACTGGCTTATTTGATATCCCTTTGGAAGATCTGGATAAAAGTAGTGTTTTCTATCAAATCTTGATTTCTCATTTAAAGTACAGCCCAAAGCAAGTCCTAATATCTGAGCCTTTTTCATTGCTTCTTCATTAGGAACTGGAAGAGCTCCAGGAAGCCCTAAACACACGGGACAAGTTACGGTATTTGGTTCTTTTTCCCAGATATCAGCACTGCAATAACAAAACATCTTCTTTTTAGTACTCAGGTGAAGATGAACTTCAAGACCAAGCACTAAGCTGTAATTTTCTTTTGTTATTCCTAAAGTATTTTCCATATTAAATAATTATCAGTTAATTAGTACCCATTCTTTCTAAAAACTACCTCATCCAAATTTATATCATCAAAAAATACTGCCATTTCAACTATTCTTGCTACCTTCTCAGGATCCATTGCTTCAGTCATATCTCTATGGCTGCTTGCGTTTTTAAATAGGTTTGTTTTCATAAGACCAGGATAAATTCCTATAACTTTTATATTGTATTTTTCAAGTTCTTTACTCATTGCTTTTGTAAATCCAGTTACGGCCCATTTAGATGCAATATAAACGCTTCTTTCTGGTTTAACTTCTATCCCATTTACTGAATTTACGTTAATAATTTTCCCCGATTTTTGTTTTTTCATCATGTGAAGTACAGCTTTAGTCATATTTATTGTTCCTACTGTGTTAACAAGAACAACTCTAGCAATATCACTATACTCATTCTCATCTAACTCCCCTCCAACCCATACCCCAGCGTTGTTAATAAGAACATCTATTTTTTTATACTTATCTTCAATCTCAGATATTACAGATTTTATATTTTCTACATTTGTAATATCACAAAAGTATTTATCACAACCTAATTCCTTTCCGGCTTCATCCAAAGTATCTTGATGGTTGGATAAAATTACAACATCGTTTTCCTTGCAAAGTTTTTTTGCAATCTCAAACCCCAAACCTTCTGATCCCCCTGTTATTAAAATTACTTTTTTCATATAAATATACTTACTTAAATACGTCTTTCTAAACCTTAACTCCTAAAACATATAGTGCATTTCTTAAATTCTGAATAGCCTCTGTGACAACAAAATGAGGAGGTTCAAATCCAGACTCGTGAACTAGATTATTTCTAAGTTTATGCGCTTCCCATATTTTATTTAATAAATCTTTATCAAATAAATCCTTCCCTTCTTTTAACCTATCTCCCATTGTTTCTCCACTCACAACATCTCTTAGTGCATTATCAAGTGACTTATCTGCAGAAATTAATGCTTGTCTTAACTGAGACGGTCCTTTTTGAGAGAGAAGTATATTTATATTAGCCCAGTCTTTCTCAATATTTCTCACAGTAGATAGTGATGCTGTTCTTTTGTATATTTTCTTTTTAAATAGAAAATCTAGCCACATAATTTACCTTTAACTAAAACTTCTTTGTTGCAATAAAGAATAGAAATACAAAGAAACCTCCAAACACTCCTTCAACAATCAAGAGTGTTTTAATAGGCAAATCTGAAACATGTATTCCCAATGTTCCAAATAAAATTA
>Ga0265292_1002630_pt1 | contig 12167 bp, 10 predicted proteins | sample Munlanlewell296A_FD_189080 | JGI IMG/M metagenome (GOLD analysis project Ga0265292, IMG submission 189080) | Leachate microbial communities from a municipal landfill in Southern Ontario, Canada - Leachate well 296A | ecosystem: Engineered > Solid waste > Landfill > Unclassified | place: Canada...
TGGAAATGCTGTAACCCACCATGGATTGGGAACGCACATTTTCAGGATCCAGTTTAGTGAGGAAATCCGCCATTACTTTGAAGGCATCTTTGCCGTAATAGTCGTCACCATTAATCACAGCAAAAGGCTCAGCGAGGATCTTTTCAGCTGATAATACCGCATGACCTGTTCCCCAGGGTTTCACCCGGTCAGGATTTACTGTAACCCCGGATGGAATATCTGTAAGCCTCTGAACAACATGATCAATCGTGATGTATTTCTTATAACGATTGGCGAATAGTTCGTAAAATTCTTCAACAATTTCTTCCCTGAGGACAAAAATCACTTTACCAAAGCCGGCCTGAACAGCATCATATACCGAATAATCGATAATTGATTCGCCATTGGGTCCAAGCGGATCCATTTGTTTAAGACCTCCATATCTGCTTCCGAGTCCGGCAGCTAAAACTAGTAAGGTGGGTTTCATCAGTTGTGTTTTTTTATCAGGCGACAAATTTAATAATCCGCATCGAATGATTATTGCAGTTATCCACTATTGATAAAATTCGATTATTTGTATATTTGGTCGTTAAAAAATTAAAACTATGGACATTCAGGAATTAGTACTGCAGGCTATGAATAAAGCAGGGAAAGCTTTAAAGGCCGGTGAATTGGTCGATTTATGCGGACTGACCAGGCCGGAAGTGGATAAAGCTTTGAAGCAATTGAAAAAAGAAGAGCGCATCACTTCACCGAAGGTTTGTTTTTGGGAGCCAAAGAAATGACAGTAGAACCTCTCAGATTTTTTTCGAATATTTTACAAAAAATAATAGCTATTCTTCCAATCTGGACGATATCGGACTGAAATTGTCAGATTTTCCAAAAAACCTTCCTGCCCCTGTGATTCTATCAACCCGAACAACCTTTGAAAGTTATATCCCGGCAGCGAAAGGAAATCCGGTTTGGACGATTTACCAGGATAGCCGGATTGTTTGCTTAAGCGATTCATTGAAGGCGAAATAAACTTTTCAGGGTGTCATCAAATTTTGGGATCATCCCGTCAGGTTGGATCCTCGCCAGGTCAGTGAGAGCTGGTAAGGTTTGGGCCACCATGGTGTTCAGCAATAAAAACGACTTGGGTTCAAACGGGCTGGTTTTTTGACAGGATGCTCCATAAAGCAAAGTAGCCATGGACGCAGACTTCTCTATTTCGTTCAAGGATCCCCCCAATAAATAGGTAACTCCGGCTGCTGCCATGATAGCTGAAGCTGCTACTTCCGAATGCCAGCTAAATATTTGTGGTGATTGGTTAACCTGATGAAGAATCAGCGAGCCGAACAAACCGCTTACAATCAGTCCCTGAACCATTTTTTCCTCTGACAACATAAATTTTTCCTGGATGAGACGGAAAACGGCTGGAACGATTGTTGACCCCGAACAGGTTGGGGCAGTTATTACCGGGTGATTATTCAAAATTTCTTCCGATAGGGCTAAAGCATAAATGGAAGCCCGGGTATTCTCGCTGCCGGCCGAAGGATTTGCTGAAAGGTGAGCCAGGTAGCTTTTATACATTGAGGTCACGTTGGAATCCATGCGGTCATTCAATGATCCCATAGTTTTTAAGCCCCGGTCGGCATTTGCCATCATCAATTTCCAGGTAGCCAGCATTCTTTTCTGAAATTGATCCCGTGATATGCGATGAATTGAGCATTCACCGGATATAACATATTCCATAAGGGAAATCATTTCCGTTGTTATGACTTCCTTTATCTCTGACAAACACTCCGGGGAATTTTCCAGAATGATTGTTTTAGAATCTTCAGTGTGAATACCTTTGATCAAACCGTTTCCAATTGAATGGTATTCCGTCTGAAAAACAGGTTGCCCCTGACTGCCCAACAGATGGAACCTGATGCAATTCTGGTGGGCAATTTTTTTTGTATTATCGTTAAAAATCAGATCAGATTCAGGATTGAACGGCCAAATATCTCCACTAAAAGAAAAACATCCATTTTCTTTTATTTTTCCGTAAAATGTCTTGAGCCTCATGCCGGTTTCCTCAAGGGTGAATCCTGCAAGACCGGCAATGACCGCCTGATCGGAGTTGTATTCACGGCCGAATTTTGAAAAATCGCCTAATAATTCAATAAGTATCCGATAATTAGAACGATAGGGACTTGACAGGAGAACTTCTCTGAAAGCCTGACCGATCCGCAAGGCGCCTGTAGTAAAAACTGTGCTTGGACCGATGGCCAGTTGGAAAACTTCAAAAACACTTGGCAGAGCCATTTTAATAGGTGGCGGGTTGATTACTTAAAGGCATCTGTAATTTTAGCCAGACGGTGCCCATCTTTATAGGCAACAATGAATGCCGATAAAATATTGGTTCGCGCAATGAAGCTGTCCCTGTATCTGGCAGCTTCTTTATAGGTCCGGAAAGAACCTACCGTATACTTATACCATCCATCCGTATATTCTTCCTGAATGATTTCCGTGATATTATTTTTTCCAGCCAGATGGGTATCCGCCTGACTTTTATACCTGAAAGCCCCGCACTGAACGCGGAATTCGATTCCGGCCGATGGTTTTGATTCCTTAATGTTTCCTTTGGTAACCGGAGCGGCTTTTGCAGATTCACCGGAGTCATACTGTTTCAGCAACTGATTGATTGAGATTTCTTTTTCATCAGTTTGCTTTTGGTCATCGATAAATATGGATTTATTAAAACGAACCGTTTTGGCTCCGTCAGGTTGTTGGTACTCGAACTTGCCGATGATGGTTTGGCTGCCTGTAAGGTTTTCACCAACTTTTACCTGATAGTTGTAAGTGACTGTTGAATCAGCCGGCATCTGGTCCCATTCAATGATCACATTCTGGTTAGTAAATGAAAATAAATCGCTTCTCGTAAGGTCATCAAGAGCGGTTAAACCGACCGGATACTTCTGGATCAGTTTGGCCGGGCCTTTGAGATTTCCTTTATTAACCCTGACTTTAACATCAAATGTTTGCCCAACCTGTATAGTCTCAGGAATCTCACAGTCAACAAAAACATTGATCTCCGGAATAACCGGTTTAATTACCGGAGGGATATTTAAAGTATTGGGCTCGACGATTTTAACACTTGTCCGTGTCGGAATGGTAAACCTAAGGCCGATACTGGTTAACGAATAGAGATCATTTGCAGTACTTGGCCCCTTAAAACAATCAAGTAGATCGGTATTGGTCATTCGGAGAGAGTGTTCCAACTCCACTTGAAGATTTGGCAGGATTTGGTAAGATAGTCCTATAGCCATGGGCATTGACATCGCTGTCTGTTTATTGGCTTTAGTTACACCATCAATATTATATCCGAAGTTTGGCAACACCACCACATTGGTATACATCTCCCTCCGGACGCTTCTGAAACTGAATGTTGCTACTCCAACTGATGCATAAGGAGAGAGCCTGAAAGATTTTCCTTTCAATAATCTTATCGGATCAAATCGTGCCGATAGACTAAATTCGGTGAGTGATCCTGCAAAATAGGTATTATCTGCAGCGGATGTGTATAAGCTGCCGGCTAAAAACTGAGCTTGAATCCCGAAAAAGGGACTAAACTGTTTGATAATGCCGGCACCAACCCCGAATTTTGAACCAGTGACAATCCTCTTTGGAAGGTTCAGATTATTCGTGCTTAAATCGCCAAAGTAGGATAATGCCCCCGGACTAACCTTTAATGAGAAACCCTGAAGGCTGGCTCCTTGCCCATTGGATTTAAAAATGGTTGATGGGATCAGGAAGCCCAGTAATATCAATATTTTTAAGCCATTGCTTTTCATGCCAATTACATTTATAAACCTTTTTATCAACATCATTGTTAAGCATCATAATACAAACGTAACATGAAAAAACTAATTGCGATTATTTTTTTATCGGTATTAATTTTGCACGCTTTTCCGCAAGATGCACACCAGCATGCGTAAGCACCCTGCTTAACAGGCTATGCTGGTTTTTTGTATTTTCGCCGGATAAATAATGAGTAACCATGAATAAGCGAATCATACCGTTAATATTTGGATTGATATTATCGGTTAATAGCTGGTGCCCGGTTTGGTCTCAGTCTACGGCAGATTGGATCAATGGATTTCCGGATGGCTGCACTTCTATAACAGCCGGTAAGCTCGCCACGGCCGACGGATCGGTTATTACCTCTCACACAGATGATAGTCACCGGACAAGGTCGTCTGTCGAGATCGTACCGGCTGCCGATTATCCCCGGGGATCAACTACCGATATGTACAGAAGGGTAAATGATGATACAAAAGCGATGCCTTCGTATGCATTTGTTAAAACCGGGGAAATCCCACAAATACCTAATACTTATGGCTTTATAAACTCTGCTTATCCGTGTATGAATCAGTATCAGCTCGGAATTAGTGAATCAACTTTCGGCGGTCGCGCCGAGTTAAGATCCGATCTGGGTTTAATAGATTGTCAGGATCTTATCAGGCTGATGCTTGAAAGATGCAAGACTGCCAGAGAAGCACTTATTCTCACAGGAGGAATGTTAAGCCAATATGGATGGAATGATGCGGGTGAATGTCTTACCATTGCTGACAAGAATGAAGTATGGCATCTTGAAATTGTTGGTCCGGGCAAGGGAAACAGGGGTGCGGTGTGGGTTGCCCAAAGAGTGCCGGATGATCAGATTTCTGTTAATGCAAACGCCAGTACCATCAAAGAAGTGAATTTGTATGATCAGGCAAACTTTATGGCATCTGATAACCTGTTTGAAGTGGCAAAAAGGAACGGTTGGTGGAATGAAAATGAAACCTTCCGGTTTTGTTACGCTTATGCACCTGAAAGCCGCACCAGTTTGGCCTCCAGAAGACGCGAATGGAGAGTGTTAAGCCTTCTTGCTCCTTCCCTGAAGCTTGATCCTAATGCCGAAAACTATCCTTTTTCTGTCAAACCCGATAAATTGGTGACCAAAGACGATCTCATAAAGCTCTTTAAAGATTACTATGAGGGGACAGAGTTTAACTTTATTAAAGACATTACGGTAACAGATGAACAGGGCAAGACAGTAATATCACCTATGGCCAATCCGTTCATGCCTTATGATATGAATAAGATTTTCAAAATTAACGGAGGCTGGGGATGGATGGGAGAAAGGACCATAGCCAGATGGTACACGATGTATGCAACCATAATCCAATGTCGCAGCTGGCTTCCTGATGATGTTGGAGGTATTGCCTGGCTTGCACTTGATAATGTCGCTACCTCCATATATATTCCGGTATTTTGCGGTGTAAATGATTTGCCGCAAACCTATAAAGTGGATGGAAGGGTAACGGGTTTTTCCACAGAATCAGCATGGTGGGCATTTAACCGGCTCGGTACCTTGGCAGCGCAAAGATGGGGGGATATGCGAAAAGATGTTGATACCGTTTGGTTGCCTTTGCAACAGGAAATCTTCCGCCGCACAGGGGAAATTGAAAAACAATTACAGGGTGTCACCAATCTGGCTGAACGTAAAACTCTCCTAACTGAATTTACCGTTAACTGGGGTAACGAAGTAGTGAAAAGTGCATGGAAACTGGGAGATTTGCTTTGGACTAAATATGACGAGAAATTCTAACCAATTGAATGTAAGTGAGTAAAAAAAAATTTCTACTGGATGCACTGAAGTATATCTTCTTCTTCGGTGTCGGAATTATACTCTTTATCTGGGTTTACCGGGGACAGGATCTTGGTAACATTTGGGAAGGACTGTCGCGTTTTCATTACGGATGGATAGGTGCTTCATTTATTGCCTTTCTTTTCAGTCATCTCTTCCGGGCCATGCGCTGGAGAATGCTGATCGAATCCATTGGTTATAAACCGGGATTGGTCAATACATTTCTATCGATTTTGGTTATGTACCTGGCAAATTATGCCTTCCCCCGATTGGGTGAAGTTACACGCTGTGGAATTCTTAAAAGGTATGAGGGAGTTCCATTTACATCCCAATTGGGTACAGTTCTGGTTGAGCGTATCGTTGATGTGCTGTTTTTACTCATCATGCTGGCTTGCATATTGGTTCTTAACTGGGATATACTATCAACTTTAATTAGTCCGGAAAAAGGAATCAGCGGTACTAAGATCTCTTTCCTCCAGTCCCCCTTATTTCTGGTATTTATTGGCTTAATGATTTTAACCACCTTGATATTATTTGTTTTCCGGAAACGACTCATGAATCTCCCGTTCACAGTAAAGCTCCTTTCCTATGCCGGAAAATTCACAGACGGCCTTAAATCAGTGTTCCGGTTACGGCAACCCATTGGTTTTGTGATGCTTACTGCTGTGATTTACGGTTGTTATTACCTTGGTACTCTATTTGTATTCAAGGCCTTTGCCCCTACTGCTTCATTGTCACCAATGGTGGCTTTGTCTGTTCTTGCTTTGGGCAGCATCGGGATGGTACTGCCAGTACCAGGTGGAATAGGTACGTTTCACTATTTCGCATTTAATACAGTGATTTTATATGGTGTTTCAATACCGGACGGACAATTGGTTACCCTTGTGCTGCACGGATCAACCACGATGTTTGTTATTATTATCGGCGCAATTGCACTTGGAATATTGCCGATTGTAAACAAGAGAAGGGAAATCGCTTAAGTTTTTTGTCTGATATTTTCGTTTTTTTTGAACTTAATACCTTTCATTTTGTACTATAACCAATATTGATGTATTTGAGTCTGAGGAATAATGAACATAGCAAGGTATAGTATTAGCGATTTGGAGAAACTTACCGGGATAAAAGCACACACCATTCGTATATGGGAAAAACGCTATAGAATTATTTCACCGGAACGAACTGATACGAATATCCGGTTTTATAGTGTCAATGACCTTCAGCGATTGCTTAACATCACTTTCCTCAATAAACATGGCTTCAAGATATCTCTGATATCCGGAATGAGTAATACGGAAGTTCAATCCGAAGTTGCCAGAATATGTGAAATGCCGGGCGCCGAAGACGGCTATCTGTCAGACCTGCTAAAAGCAACCAATGACCTCGATGAAGATCGTTTTGAAAAAATTCTGAACGGTGCCATTCTTAAGCTGAGCTTTGAACAATCTTTTCAACAAGTGATCTTTCCATTGCTCGAAAAGATCAACCTGCTATGGCAGATTGAAAAAATCAGTGCCTGCCAGGAAAGATTTGTGAATAATCTCATCAGGCATAAACTGGTAGTGGCCATCGATGGGATGGTAGGGCATAACCATTCTACCAATAAACATTATCTTCTCTATCTGCCTTCCGGGCAGTACGACGAGATAAACCTGCTGTATGCAAATTATCTGTTGCGTAAGGTTGGCCATCAGGTTATTTATCTTGGACCATCGATTCCTATTGAGCATTTAAGATCTCTTTCAAACCGTCAGTTTATAGACCATATTGTTGTATCGATTAACCAAGGCTATACTGATAAAGAGCTAACTTCCTATGCTGAAAAATTAGCCGGCATTTTTCCTGGAAAGAGAATATACCTGGTTTCAATTGGCTCTGATTTTCATGTTGTACTGCCAGACGAGATTCTGAAAATAACCTCCTATCAGGCATTCGCTCAAGCTATTGCTGTTTAAGGTTTTGTTTAACAGTCTCTGATTTCTACAAATCCCCTCTTTTAATGGTTATATTATTTAGATAGAATTTGTACTATTCTATCTAATTGGTTCTTATAGAGGTTATTCTGGCTACTACTAATTTAGAATCATATTCATATTGTAGCATTTTGTTTAGGCTAACATTGAACAAGATTTTGTTTTTGTTACAAGAGGATTTATATTTGTCTAAGAAAAATTTGTAAAAAGTATAACAAAAACCAAATCATATGACAGCAATAGAATTTAATCACCAACTGATGGGCATGCAATCCAAACTTGGCTTCTTTGCAAAAAGTCTGACTTCAGGCCCGGAGGATGCCAAAGATCTCCTTCAGGAAACGCTTTATAAGGCTTTAACCAACCGTGATAAATTTCAGGGGGATAAAAACCTGAAAGCTTGGGTATTTACAATTATGAAAAACACGTTTATCAATAATTATCGCCGGAATGTAAGGTCTAATACCCTGATCGACTCAACAGATAATTCGTATTATCTGAACCTCCGGACTGAATCGGTTTTTCAATCACCAGAGGCTAGCCATAATGAGAAGGAAATCAGGACCGCAATAAGTGAGTTACCTGAGGATTATCGCTTACCATTTGAGATGCACACAAAAGGCTATAAATACAAAGAGATTGCAGAATACCTTAGTCAACCGCTTGGGTCAGTTAAAAGCAAAATCTTTTTTGCCAGAAAACGGCTGATGGATCGGCTGAAGGATTTCAGATAGAAAAAAAGACCGGTAGTGCCGGTCTTTTTTTTATTTAGCTTTAAACCATCATTAGGATTGAGTGGTCTAAAATCAGAAATTAATAACAATTATTAATAACAATTATCATGAAACGTAATCTTATTCTTTCGATGGTATTAGTTCTTTTTATGGTTGGGGGACTTAATGCTCAGGATCAACCGCAACAACAGAATTTTCAGCAAAGAGGGCAGCAACAGATTGACACCCTTAAGAAGGAATTGGTACTGACCAAAGATCAGAATACCAAATTTGACGCAATCTATAAGGATTTCAATGAAAAGCTGGATGCTGCACGCAAGGCTGCCGGTGACGATCGTGAAGGTATGCGCGCAAAAATGACGGAAATGAGAAAGGAAAGGGATCTTAAGGTTGAAAAGATCTTAACTCCTGACCAGGTTAAGAAATTTAAAGCTTACCTCGAAAAGCAAGCAGCTGCAAGGCAGAATATGCAGCGTGGCGGCGGTGGCGGCGGCGGAAGGTAATTCAACCGATCAGCGAATTTCCAGACTTGATCTGAGCACAATTCCCTGTCCCTGAAGCGTTATCTGGTAGGTTCCCGGGGCAGGGAATTTGTATTCTGGCACAGGATATAATCCGGAATCTGCCTTTCTACTCAAAACCAGATCCCATTTCCATAAGTTTAATCCAATTGTGGCAGTAACCCTGCTGGCGTATATCTCCTTTTCCTTGCTGTCTGTAACTGATATGCTCATCAGCCCTTCTCTTGGTTGATACCAGTAAATCGCAGCCGGGATGTTCCTGCTCCAATCCCAGTCGCCCGGAAAATCCTTCCTGCCAGGCAAATATCCGGATTGCACCGCTAATAAGCATTCACTTTTCGGATCAACAGATTTAAAGTACTTTCTTACCGGAGCAACAAAACAGGAAAACAAACTCTGGCCATGAGTTGCTGCTACTAGATAGCTATTTTCTTCAGCCCAGGCTAGTTTCTGAATACTGGCCGTTGTCAGCCCTTTGCTGATGGAAATCCAGCTTTTACCTTTATCAGGACTTGTAAAAACTCCACGATCAGTTCCAATATAAATAAGATCAGGTAAATACGGATCCTCCAAAATAAAGTTGACCCGGTCGTTGGGTAATCCTGCAGAAATCGATTTCCACGATGATCCTTTATTCTCAGAAAGGAACAGATAGGGTTTGTAATCATCCACATCATTCGATTTCATCACCACATACACCCTGCTTTCCTGATGTCTGGATGAACAAATCTGCCCCACCGTTTTAATTGGCAAATCTTCACTGATTTCAATCCAGTTAATTCCATCATCACGGGAAACCCAAACGGCTCCCTTTTCGGTTCCTGCATACAGAAGTCCCGGTTTCATTGGTGATTCCGCCAAGGCATTTATTGCTCTGGATTTACGGAATGGATCTTCTGAATAACAAAGATCCGGACTAAGCCTGTACCAACTATCTCCCCGGTTGATGCTCTTATATACTTTATTGGCTCCGTAATAAAGTGTTGTGGGTGAATGTACTGAAATAAAATAAGGGGTCAGCCAACTGGTTCGCATGGGTGATTCATCAGCTTCAGTCTTAGGCTGAATAAAAACCGTTTCACCGGTTACCATGTTCTTGCGATTCAAATAGCCGTTCTGGGATTCGTAATAGACAGAACCCGGATCAGTAGGGTCCGGAATGGTTATGAAACCATCGCCCCCCGACCAGGGATCGAGCCACACATACTTCCAATCAACCGCTCCGTCTATTGGAGTCCCAAGTTTTATGGGCCCGAATATGCCTGAGTTATCCTGAGTCCCGGAATATGCTACAGATTGATTGCGACTATCGATTTTCAAATCAAACATTTCTGCTATAGGGATGGTATTGCTATGGAGCCAGTTTGACCCTTTATCAAAACTGAGGTAAATGCCCCCGTCGTTCCCAAGTATTAACCGGTCAGGATTAAGCGGATCAATAAAAAGATCATGATTGTCAAGGTGAAGGGTTGTAGCTGGATTGGGTAAAAGATGGCTGATTTTTCCACCCAACCTGGTTAATGTTTTACCTCCGTCCTTTGAGTAAAGAGTGTGCACCCCAAGAACATATATTTCTTTAATGTCAACAGGTGAAACCCTTATGTCTCCAAATGCCCAACCAAATCCGGAATAATTGTCAAGATAGGATGAATTCATTTTATTCCAGGTTTGACCTGAATTTTCAGATCGATAGATTTCGAGTCCGATGATCTCAGAATTGTTTTTGGAGGACTGATTGTTTCGGTTATCCAATGAAGCATAGACAATCTTAGGATGTGTGGTGGAAATTGCAAGTCCGATTCGACCAATACCACTGTTTTCCGGAAAACCTTCCAGGCACTTTTCCCAATGATTTCCAAAATCAGTTGATTTATATATCCCGGATTTTTTACCCTGAACCATCTCCCAGGCCGCTGCATAAATGATCTTATTCACATGATCCCATGCAACATCAACAACACCAACACTGTCGGAAATAAACAAAGCTTTTTTCCAGGAGTTCCCTCCGTCCTTGCTCATAAAGAGACCTCTTTCCGAATTAGGAGTCCACATGTGACCCATAGCGGCAACAAATACGAGATTCGGGTCATTAGGGTCGATCACAACACGCCCGATGTGATGACTGTCATGGAGCCCTACATTAGCCCAGGTTTTGCCCCCATTGACAGATTTATACACACCAGCTCCCGGATAGGTATAACCCCTCGTGGCCCGGAGGTTTTCCCCGGTACCCAGGTAAATAGTTTCCGGGTTGCTCTGTGAGACGGCAACATCCCCAATACTGAAGGTCGCCTGATCGAGAAAAATACAGTTCCAGGAAAGGCCCTGATCAATACTTTTCCAAAGACTTCCGGCTCCGAAACCGGCATAAATCACATTTGGCTGATCAATAGGGCAGTCAATGGTTTCAACCCGTCCGCCCTGAAAAGCCGGACCAATCTGTTCCCAGGGTAACCCGCTAAAAACCGAATGTGCCTCCATTTCCTGTAGTTTTTTGAACGACTCAAATGGATTTTGTCCAATCAATACCTGAACGGCCATTAAGAGGACAGAGGCTACGAAAAGAAATCTCCTCTTCATATGGGTTTTTTATTGTATATTCTGAGAGGCTCTCCGGCTGTATGAAGGTCGATCGATTTTATACAGCTCCATTCAGGTGGCGGATTCCAATTTTTAAGTTTTTCCAGCATCAAGGACTTTATCTTAATGATTCAACTTCGTCAATGGTTTTGGGTTTCCTCTTTCCCAAAACCCGATAGCCATCTTTGGTAATGACAATATCCTCTTCATTTCTGATCCCACTAAAAGTTGAATAAGCTTCAACATTCCGGAAATTAATGAATGATGCATTTATACCATCCTTTTTCCACATAGCTATGAGTTCCGGAATAAAATAAATGCCCGGTTCAATTGTTGCCACAAATCCTTCCTCCACCGGACGGGAAAGCCTTAGAGATTTGAGGCCAAATTGAGTGCTTTTTGGCTGTCCGTCATACCCAACATTAACTTCCCCCAGATTCTCCATATCATGAACATCTAAACCCATCATGTGACCTGTTCCGCATGGGAAAAACATCGCATGTGCGCCTGAAGCAAGGGCTTCTTCTGTATCGCCTTTCATTAGGTTAATGTCCTTTAATCCGTTTATAATAGTCCTGCATGCTGCATAATGAACTTCCCGGAATGGGACCCCGGGGGATAACTTAGCCAATGCGGCCTCATGGGAAAGCAGTGATATCTGGTAAATTTCTTTCTGCCTGGAGGTGAATCGCCGGTCAACCGGGAAGGTACTGGAAAGATCACC
>Ga0265292_1002631_pt1 | contig 12164 bp, 15 predicted proteins | sample Munlanlewell296A_FD_189080 | JGI IMG/M metagenome (GOLD analysis project Ga0265292, IMG submission 189080) | Leachate microbial communities from a municipal landfill in Southern Ontario, Canada - Leachate well 296A | ecosystem: Engineered > Solid waste > Landfill > Unclassified | place: Canada...
AAAATATTCCTATTGGGTTACAAATTATGTGTAAGAGATTTGATGAAAGCAAGATGTTTAGTGTTGCCAAGGAATTTGAATAGCTTCAACTATAGTTGAAGCTATAACGGGATTTAAAAAAGAGTAAAACTTAATAGAAAAATGCCAGAATCAACATATATCATGGCGAATTTGGATGATGACCAAGCAGAAGCTCTAGGAAAAATTATAGCAAATAAAACTTCTAGAAAAATCTTAAATTTATTGGCAAAAAAAGCTCAAACAGAGTCTGATTTAGCAAAAGAATTGAAAATTCCTATTTCTACTATAGATTATAATATTAAACAGTTATTAAAAGCAAAATTAGTACAAGCAAAAGATTATTTTTGGAGTGAAAAAGGGAACAAAATGCCTATATACTCATTAAGCAAAAAACTTGTTTTGATTGCTCCAAGCGGGACAAATGTTATTAGAAGCAAAATAAGAAATTTATTTCCTGTTTTATTAATCACATTCGGAATTTCTGTTGCAATAAGGGTTATATACCCAAAAGCAAATCTAGCTTTTCAAGAACAGCTTGCGGCAAAATCAGCAGATGTATTAGCAACAGGAGTTGAAGCAGGAGCAAATGTTGCAGTAGAGGTAACAAATAGTTTGCCTGTCTTAGGAAACTTAGTACACCTAGCAACAAACTATGCTGCTTTCTTTTTTGGAGGCGCATTATTAGCCTTATTACTTTATTTGTTTTTTACGAGGAGCAAGACTTCAAGTTGAGTTGAAGCTAAAAAAGCATTTAAATACCAAGATAAATTAAAAACAATATGGAAAACAAAATAAACTTAACACCAATCATTGTAACATTGATAATTATAATCGGAGTTATAGCAGGAATATACTTTTTAACAGGTATAGGTTCAAGAAATGGATTAACTGTTCAAGGAACCTCTCAGATGACAGTTGCTCCTGATAATGCGATTGTTTATCTATATATAGAAACAAAAAACATTTCTGCAGAAGAAGCAAAAAATATGAATGCAGAAATATCTGATAAGGTTTTAACAGAATTAATAAAAATAGGTCTTGAAAGAAAGGATATACAAACAGAAAATTTCAATATTTATCCTGATTATAAATGGGTAAATAATCAACAAATCTCTAATGGGTATGTAGCATCAAATTATATTAAAGTTCAAACAAAAGATTTTGATAAAGTTGGAAAAATAGTTGATGCAAGTGTAGATTCAGGCGCTTTAGTTAATTACATAAACTTTGAGCTTTCAACAGAAAAAAGCAATGAATATAAGGCCCAGGTTCTTGAAAATGCAACAAAAGATGCAAGAACAAAAGCAGAAGCAATTGCATCTGGATTAGGTAAAAGAGTTGGTGGTGTTATTTCAGTATCAACAAATGATTATAATTATTACCCATATAGACTTTATGATAATATGGCTATGACTGCGTCTTCATCTGAAATGAAACAAGCAGCAACAAATATTGTTCCAAAGAATTTAGATATAAGTGCAAATGTTAATGTAGTTTTCAAAATTTGGTGATTTTTAGTTAAATTTTTAAATCTCTCTATCTACTTATTTATATGAAAGTACGATTTATTAGTCTAGTTCTTGTAACTTTATTAGTCGTACTTGTGCTGTGTCAGAGAAATCAGATATTTCTCTGAACATCCAGAAAACCAAAACAGAACACAAAAGGTTTTCTTGATAAGCAAAATTCCAATAAAGGAATTTTGCAACTAGGTTCTTATGAGGTTAAAATGATAAACTATTGTGGTGTTGCGAAGGAGAAAAAACAGGAAATAGAGAAATATGAGTTTAATATAAATGGAGTTCTTTATAGCGCTAAAATGAGTTGGCCAGGAACTTGCCCTCTTGTATGTATGAAGGACGGAAATTCTGTTGAGCCATTGCTGTTTATTATTCATACTGAAAAGATATTCATTTGCAACCCTAATGAAAAAAATTCATCAGATTTAAGAACTCAACTTGAGAATATTTTAAATGGTAACCAAAAAATATGAACTAATGGCACCTGCAGGGGACATGTCTAGTTTTGTTGCTGCTGTAAATGCAGGAGCAGATGTTATCTATTTTGGATTAAAAGATTTTAATATGAGAGATAATGCTAAAAATTTTACCTTAGCTGACTTAGATGAGATGCAGAAATATAAAGTAAGGAAATATTTAACATTAAATACTATAATTTTTGATAGGGAGATTAAGAAAATAGAGGAGATAATCAAAAAAGTTAAAGGAAAAGTTGATGCTATTATATGTTGGGATTTTGCAGTAGTTGAATTATGTAAAAAATATAAAATTCCATTTCATATATCAACTCAAGCATCTATTGCTAATACTGAAACTGCAAAGTTCTATAAAAGATTAGGAGCTGAAAGAATTGTTCTTGCTCGTGAATTAAATTTAAAACAGATTAAAAAAATTTCTAAAATAATAGATATAGAATGCTTTATTCATGGGGCTCTGTGCGTTTCTGAGTCTGGAAGGTGTTTTACTTCTCAATTTTTATGTGGAAAATCAGCAAATAGAGGAAAATGTATTCAACCCTGTAGAAGAGAATATAAAATAACCGATGAACAAGGAAATGAACTAAAACTAAAAAATAATTTTATTATGTCTGCAAAAGATTTATGTACCTTACCTTTTTTTGATAAATTAAAAAAAACAGGAATAAAAGCGTTTAAAATAGAAGGAAGAAACAGAGATATTGATTATGTTGATGTTGTAACAAGAGTTTATAGAGAAGCAATTGATAAAAAATTAACAGAAAAAAGAATAGGAGAATTAATGAAAGAACTTGGAAGTGTATATAACAGGAAGTTTTCATCAGGATTTTTTATAAAATCTCCAACCTCTGATGATTTTACAGATATAAAAGGAAGTGATACCAAAGAGAAAAAAACAATAGTAGGAAAAGTTATAAATTATCTTTCCAATAAAAAAATAGCAATAATAAAAATAACAGCTTCTGGATTTTCCCTAGGAGAAGAATTATTATTTGAGGGAAATAAAACTGGATTAGTAAGATTGAAAGTTGAGAGTATGCAACAGAAACATAAAAATGTAAAAAAAGCGAGTAAGGGTGAACTTGTAGCTATTTTTTGTAATAAACAAGTTAGAACAAATGATGCGGTTTTTAAAATAATTAGTAAAGATTAACTTTAAATAATAATCTAAATTCCTAATTTTATGTTATATAACAATATTCAAATTGATTGGTTAGGGCATTCTTCTGTATTTATTAAATCAAAAGATAAAATAATTTATATTGATCCTTATGATTTATCCGGAGAATATGAAAGAGCAGATATTATTCTTATAACACATAATCACTATGATCATTGTTCAATTGCAGATATAAAAAAATTAGTAAAAAAAGAAACAATTGCTGTTATTTCTGCAGATTGTCAGTCCACAATCAATAAGTCTTCAATAGAAATTCATACAAAAATACTTGAACCCAAATCTTCAATAGTAATTGATGGTGTAAAAATTTTAGCTTTTCCTTCTTATAATATTAATAAACCATTTCATCCTAAAGATGATTATTGGAATGGTTATGTTTTAGATATTAATGGAACAAGAATTTATCATTCAGGAGACACAGATTTAATTCCTGAGATGAATAATTTGTCAGGAAAAATAAATATTGCTTTTTTAGCTATGGGGGGAAAATATACTATGAATTCAGAAGAAGCTTCTAATGCGGCTCTAATAATTAAACCTAAAATTGCAATTCCTATTCATTATGGAAAGGTTGTTGGAAGAGATATTGATGCTTTAAATTTTGTTCAATTATGTAAACAAAACAATGTAGATGCAATAATTCTCAAGAAAAATTAGATCAATTCTAATTCTTCTGGAACTTTTATTGTTTTATTTGCTATATTTGCTATTTCTTCATTAAAATCATCCCATGAAACATAAATACAGAAAGTTCCTAATTTCAGACATTCATCAAAAACTTCTCCATTTTTACCTGCAATATAAAAATCTGGTTGCCCATACTTCTTTATAAATTTTTCAAATAGACTTGCTTTATTCGGCTTTTCACTTACAGATATTGCAAAAACAATATCATAGATATTTTCTAATTTTGCTGCTTCCAATATTTTATTTATATACTCATTTGAGTTTGTTGTTATTAATACTAATTTAAATTTATTTTTTAATTTTTTTAGAACTTCAACAACATTTTTATATACAATTTCAGGATGGGTTTTTATATATTCAAGAACATCTTCTTGATACCATGTCCTTGCTTGTATTGTCCTTTGTTCAGGAGTTGCATTAGGCATTATTTTTTCCATTGCTTTATCTACACCAACAAAATAATCTTTTTCTCCTTTCCATTTTTCTAAACTTTCATCTCCTGTTAATCTTATTGCTCTGTCAAACCATGCTCTGTGTGGTTCAATAAAAGCTTCATGTTTTATTAAAAAACCATCTATATTTGTCGCTAATATTTTCTTATCCATACTATTAGGAAATATTTAAAAGTTGATAAACTTTTCCATATATATGAACTCCTCACAATTCCAACAAGCAAAGAAGAGTACACTTGCAAAGAAAGATAAGAGTGATATTGGAGAATATGACGAGAGAGTAAGAGGATTATGTGATAAAATAAACAAGAAAAAAGAGTATTATACAACTTCTTCTTGTTCAGGAAGAATAGTCCTAATTATAGGAGAAGATAAGAAAATGGAAGACTTATTTTTATTTAGAACTCATAATAAAATAAACTCTAATGGGCTAAAAAAAGAATTAGAAAAATCTTGCAAGAAAACTAAAAAAGTAATCTATTTTAAACAAGAACCATTTATTCTACATGTATGTTGTTTTAATCTAGATTCTGCAAAAAAAATATTAAAAATTGCGCAAGATTCAGGAATTAAACAAAAAAATATAATTTCTTTAGGAAATAAAATAATCTGTGAGCTAAAAGCAAGTGAAAAAATTGAGTTGCCTGTAATTTTTGATGAAGAAATTTTAATTAATGATAAATTTTTGAAAATTTTAGTTGAAGAAGCCAACAAAAAACTTGAAAAATCATGGAAAAAGATAAGAATTCTTGAAAAGGGGGTATAAAGTTATATATCTTCGAGTAGAGAAAACTTTAAAAAGAAGAAAATTCATAAAAATGTTAATAAATAAAGGAGGAAAAGACAACTTTTCATACAACAACTAATTTTTAATATTTTTTTCAGATTTTTTTCTGAAATTTATATAATTAAATTTTAAAGGAGGTTAAAAAATGGTTTTAGATTTTGCGAAAGAAGCAATACAGAACGCAGACAAACATAGTATTAATTTTGATGAACTAAAAGCTGGAAAAGCTAATATCAAAGTTGTTGGAGCTGGTGGAGCAGGATGCAATATGGCAACATGGCTTTACAACAAAGGAATTAATGGGGCAACAGTTTACGGAATTAATACAGATGCCTTACACCTTTCAATCACAAAAGCTGACGAAAAAATCCTTATTGGAAAAGAATTGACAAGAGGATTAGGATGTGGTGGATACCCTCAAAAAGGAAGAGAAGCTGCAAAGGAAGCAGTTGCTGATTTGAAAAGAGCTGTTGGTGGAGCAGATATGGTCTTCATTATAGCTGGAATGGGTGGAGGAACAGGAACAGGAGCAGCCCCAGTTGTAGCACAACTTGCAAAAGAAGCAGGTGCTGTAACAATAGGAGTTGTAACAATGCCTTTTGACTGTGAAAAAGCAAGGACTGACAAAGGAGAATTCGGATTACAAGAATTAAGAGAAGTCACAGATACTGTTATTGTTATAGATAATAACAGATTAGTTGATATTGCTGGAAATTTGCCTATGGAACAAGCATTTGCCGTTGCAAATGAACTAGTAAGTACAATGATTAAAGGAATTGTGGAAACAATTACCCTACCTTCATTGATAAACCTAGATTATGCTGATGTTTCAGCAATCATGAAGAACGGAGATGTCGCTGTTATAGGTATAGGTGAGAGCGATACAGCTAATAGAGTTGAAGAAGCTGTCAAGCAAGCTTTATCTCATCCTTTATTGGATGTTGATTACAAAGGAGCTACAGGTGCTTTAATTCATATCACAGGTGGACCAGATCTTAAACTTGAAGAATTTAGTAATATAGGTAGACTAATTGCTGAAAACTTAAGTCAAGAAGCTCAAGTTATTATTGGTGCCAGAATTAATAAAGAATTCCAAGGTAGAGTAAGAGTTATTACAATAATGACAGGTGTCAAAAGTCCATATGTTCTTGGTAAGCCAAGATATGCTGAATCAGAAATGAGAAGTGAAATGTCTGAATTAGGCATAGAAGTTTGGAAGTAAATTTATTTTTTAATTGGCGCGAAAATCGCGCCATCTTTTTTTTATTTTTTAAATTGAATTAGAATTATGTATCGCTTCTTATCCACTTTTTCATAAACTTATTTCCATAATTGTTAAAAAACATAATCCCAGAAAGTTCTTTTTTTGTTTTCTGTTTTACTTTTCCAAGTTCAATGCCTATTGGAAAGATTCCTTCAACTTCGATATTAGAAGGAATTTTTAATATATCTTTCACTTGATCATCTACAAAAGCGCCTATCCAACATGTTGCTAATCCTAATTCTGTTAATTTTAATAAGAAGTTTTCTATTGCAGCGCCTGCTTGTTGTTTAACATATCTTAATGCTCTCTCATCATACATTCTTTCTGCTTGTGAAGAATCAGAACAAAAAACAACAAGGAAATGAGCATCTTTTACAAAATCTTGTTGACAAGCTTCTGCTATTTTTTCTATTTTTTCTTTTTCATCAACTAAAATAAATTTTAATGTTTGGATATTCCCAGCAGAAGGTGCTAAACTTGCAGCATCAATTGCTTCTATAATAGTTCTCCAATTTGGTTTTTTTTCAACAAATCTTCTTACACTATGCCTCTTAGATATTGCATCATCAAGTTTCATAATAATGAGAGAAAGTAGAAGTATAAAAATATTACTGTTAATACGTCCCCGGCTGGACTCGAACCAGCGACCCCCCGATTAACAGTCGGATGCTCTACCTGCTGAGCTACAGGGACAATACATAAAGAAGACAATTTAGAATTTTTAAAGTTTTGTATTATTCTTTCTGATTTTTCTTATTCTTTTAAAAGGAGTTTTTATAATTAAAGGAAATTCTCTTACTAGGTGACTATTGAACTGATAAAGTTCTGAAACAAAAGGAACATCTTTCCAACTTGCTCTTGCTTCTATATTTCTTACTTCTTTTAATTTAGATACCATAATAAAAGATACAAGATATCTTGCAACCCCAGATATTAATGATATAAACATTAATCTATGGAAAATAAAGACTGTTGTGGGAAGAGTAGAAGCTAATAAACCGCCTATTGTTGCTCCGATAAATACACCTAATCCATTTAAAACACTTGAATAGGCAACGCATAAACTCCTTCTTTGAGGTGTTGCAGCATCATAGACAAAATTTCCTGCTGCAAGATTAAAACCAGCCCATGCAAATCCAGAAAAGAAATTTGCAGCTAAGATCAAATAAAAAAACCATGATAATTTAGGAGATAAAAGCCATAAAAAGCAAACTACTGGGATTAAAAATCCTGTAATTTTTAATGTTTTAATATTCCCAAATTTATCTGTAAATTTCCCCCATATAGGCATAAACATAAAAGTAGAAATGGTAGCGACTACGCTAACTAACATAAATTGAGTGTATGTAAAGTTTAAGGTTCTTAACATATAAACTGCATAAAAAGGACCTGCGATGTTTGTAGCTAAAACAACAAATGCAACATAAATTGAAAATCTCCCATAGTTGTTTGTTGATGCTTTTTTTATGAAGTCAAAAAATGAGAAATAATATTCTTTTTCAAATTTAAAATGGGGTTCATATTGTTTTAAAACATAGTGCCTTGATATAAATCTAAAAGTCATTGCTAATAAAAATATAAATGCAAACCCTGCAAAAACCCATATCTGAGTATTTGTTATTTTTGCGAGTAATTCAAATTTATCAAGTATAATACCACCCAACAACATTGCAACTAATGCACATATCCCGCCTATTCTGTTTCTTAATCCAAAAAATCTTCCCGATTCTTCTTTTTTTACTAAATCTCCTATCCACGAACTCCAGGCAGGAGCTGCGAAATTTCCGAATCCAGCGTATATTGTCCAGAATATAACTACAAGAAGAGGGGCGGCTTTAATATTTTTTAAGAATAGTAATGAAACAAGGATTATAGGAATCCATATCAAACATTGTATTAATATTGAAATTCCAAATATTTTTCTTCTTGAATATTTTTCCATAGCTTTTGAAGTAAATAGTTGAGCTAAAGGAGCAATTAAATTTGGAATAGAAGTTAAAGCAGCAATTTGGCTGTTTTGTGCATTCATTGCAATCATATAAGGAGAAATATAAGTATCACCAAATCCTGCAGTAGCATTTACAGCAGCAGAATCTTTTAAAGAATAAGATTTTGATTTTTTTATTTTTTCATGAACTTCTTTTTCTGAAAACTCGCTTTTTTTTATATCACCCATAGAAGTATTTAGTTAAATACGTATTTAAAAATATTGCTATTATATTTGTACACCAGAAGGTCTGACATTTTTACTATGCTGGTCAAATTCGCCGCTACCTAAACAGTCCCAGCATGTATGAATAGTTCCATCTTTATCTGTAACCTTTCCTGTTCCATTACACTTTGGGCAAACATTTTTTTCCATAATTATAAAGAACAATATAGGTATTTAAGTTTTTGTATGGTCTATTATACTTTTTCAGCTACAGAAAAAATTGTTCTGTTTATCTAATTTTTTCTGTCCCACAAACTCCTATCTAAGGAGTTTGTGATAATTCTAATAATAATTTTTCATCTTTTAATTCATAATTTAGGATTGGAAGATTAATAGGTATTAATTTGAAGTAGACTTTATCTTTTGAAAAAGCTTTTATTTCTATACTGTTTTCTAACTTATTGACGAAAACATTTTTTATGTCTTTTACACTTGGAAGGGCAATTTCATAAATTATTTTGTTGCTTAGCCTTCTTACTTTTGTTTCTGCTTCTTGTTTTGGGAGTTTTGCCATTTTATTTGCTTGTTCTTCTGATATTTCTATATTCCTTCTTGGAGTTTTATCAATTATTAGATTGCTTTCTTTTTTGTTCTTATTGCTTAAATTATTAACACTTATTTTTGGTTGTTTTCCAGGCTCTGTTGAAATGCTTATGCTTATTCCGTTTCCCTTCATGAAATCTTTATTATCATCTGCCATCATTTTATCCATTTGGTTGAATTGTTTGCTAAATTCTTTCATTAATGAATCAAAAACACCGCCTAAAGGCATATTCATCCCCAAATCTGGAAAATCTAAAGCATCATTTCTTCCAAGAAATCCATAGTCTTCTTGTTTAATTGATTTCACGTTGTTCCCACAATAAGGGCAAAAATCAAAATTCCTTGCTACTTTCTTTCCACATCTTTTGCATTTTACATTGAACATCAAAAATCAGTGATTTTTGTGGCTTAAAAAAGTTACTATTTTATCAAACTTTTTTAAACATAAGATTTTTATATATGCAGTATTTTTAAATCTTATGAACGATGAAAAAGAGGAAAAAATAAAAGAGATCCTTCAGAGATTTGGAATTACAGATAAGAAGTTGAAAGAGCTAGAAGAAGAACAAAGAAAATTAGCCAAGTTAATTAAAATAAAAGATTCTATTGATTTTGATTTAACTGAGGTTGTGGGGGCAATTGAAAATATTTTTAGAGGTAATAGAATAATTTCTGCTGTTGTTTTGATGAAAGATAAAGAAGTTATTGAACAAAAATATGTTGCAGAAAAAGTTAATTTTCCTTATATCTCTGGATTTAGAGCCTATAGAGATCTTCCTTCGATGATAAAAGTTTTTGAGATGTTAGAAGAAAAGCCTGATGTTGTTTTTATTAGATCTTCTGGTATATGCCATAAAAGAGGTTTAGGACTTGCAAGTCATTTTTCTTTATCAATAAATATCCCAACAATAGGAATAACAGAAAATATAGATATTGGCGAAGTTAAAGGTGATAATATTATTTATAACAAAAAAGTAATTGGTAAAATGTTGAAATTAAAAAAAGAAGGAAATCCTATATATGTTTCTCCTGGAAATTTAATTTCTGTAGAGACTGCAGAAAAATTGACAAAAGAATTAACAACAGAGCCACATAAATTTCCTGATGTTATTCTAGAAGCAAGGAAATATGCAAAAAAACTTTTGAATGAAGTTTTTCCTAGTTAAAGTATACTTTTCAGGATAACAATGCTTTTAAGCTGAATAAACAAATTAAATTTTATGAAAATTAAGCCCATAGTACCTTTGTCTTTACTTTTAGTTTTAGCTTCTCCAAGTAAAGCCTATGCTATAGAAGACACTCTTGTTCAAGATGTGCTTTCTCAAGATACAATGCAATTAGAAGAAAAAGTTATGACTGATACACAGATGAAATACTCTGAAATTGGAAGAGGATATTTAGAAAGGAAAACAAAACCACCAAAGGCGATTATCCGAATAACAAAAGATAGAGATGGTAATGAAATAAAACAAATTTATAATTGTTCAGGATATGTTCAAGAATTTTATCTAAAATATTTTAAGAAGGAGTGGTGTATTGAACGAGGATTAATGAAGAGAGATGCAAGGTCAGGTGGAACTTGGAATATTGTTGAGAATATAAAAGATAAAGGATATCAAGAGTGGGTTAATGATGATACAGAGATAATAGAACTGAAAAAACAATACAGAATTGCTTCTAAAAAAGGAAATGAAAAAAAGAAGAAAGAGATAGTTAAAAAGCTTGAACAAAAAAATACAAGAGAATTTGGAGAGAATTTGATGCCTTTAGATGTTTTGTCTTTATGGTATAAAGATTCTCATTATAACAAACACGATTTAACTCACCTTTGTGTTTATCTTGGTGGTGGAAAAGTATTACAACAATGGGGAACAGAAGTTGAAATCATGAGTTTAGAGGACTTGTATAAAAGGACACCAGCAGGAATAGAAAGAGTTTTTAGATTTTCCAGTTAAACTTAAAAACCCAAAAAAGCTAATGTAAATATGCAAATAGAAAAGATTAATTCAAGTTTGGCAATACCAATTCTATATACAGTTTCTTTTTAGAAAAAAGAAGCTCTATGAAATAAGAAAAATTTAACATGAACGAAAATATGAAACCTGTAAAAGCAATAAAAATTAACAAAAATATGAAAGTTTCTGAACTAGTTGAAAACATGAAAGAAGCTGGATTTGGAGCAGGGAAGATAGCAGAAGCTTCTAGAATTATGAAAAAGATGTTTAATGACAAAGAATGCAAGATATTTTTAGGTGTTGCAGGGGCCATGGTACCTGCTGGAATGAAAGAAATAATCCTGGATTTACTTAATGAAACCGATGTTTTTGTTACAACAGGAGCTAATTTAACTCATGATTTGATTGAAGCGCTTGGAGAGAAACATTACCAAGGAAAAACAAACATGGGAGATGCTGAATTACATAAGAAGGGGCTTGATAGGATCTATAATGTTTATATGAAAAATAAAGTTTATGTTGTTCTTGAGAAATTTTTTGTAGCAAATTTTTCAGAATTTCAAAAATGCGCAAATATCAGAGAATTATTATGGAAAATTGGAGAATTATGCCCTGGTAAAGGGATTTTGAAAAAATGTTGGGAAAAGAAAATTCCTATTTTTTGTCCTGCTATTGCTGATTCTGGAATTGGGTTAATGATATGGGGGAGAATTGTTGCTGGAAAGAAAATAAACATAGATGCTTTTGATGACATGAAAGAAATTATAGATATTGCTTGGACATCTAAGAAAAATGGAATAATTTACATTGGCGGGGGGACACCTAAAAATTTTATTCAACAATCATTGCAGTTTTCTAAGGGCGCTGATTATGGAATTCAAATAACAACAGATAGGCCTGAACCAGGTGGGAGTTCTGGTGCTCCTTTAAAAGAAGGAATAAGTTGGGGAAAAATGAAAGAGCGAGCAGAGTTTGTTGACATTTTTTGTGATGCGACTATTGCATTGCCTTTAATTTTAGCATCCATAAAATAAAATGAAAATAATTAAAATAAAAAGTTCTCAAGG
>Ga0265292_1002632_pt1 | contig 12156 bp, 8 predicted proteins | sample Munlanlewell296A_FD_189080 | JGI IMG/M metagenome (GOLD analysis project Ga0265292, IMG submission 189080) | Leachate microbial communities from a municipal landfill in Southern Ontario, Canada - Leachate well 296A | ecosystem: Engineered > Solid waste > Landfill > Unclassified | place: Canada...
AACCCGACTTATGCTGGTGATGCATCGCTCTTACAGCCACTATTTGGTTGAAGAGCTTCGCCTCTTCCCACAGTTTGATGTCTCCATGGAAGAAATGAAAAACCTGAAACCTGATGCGGTGAGTTTTATGGGCGTTCCTACTAAAGCCATGGGTGAAGATTATCGCATTGGATATTTTCTTGATGAAGACGCAGAAGGAACCCCTATCCCCGTTTCATGGGTGGATGCGGAAGACATCACGGATTATATGGGCTATTTGAAAAAGCCCGTTCTCACGGTGGGCAATGAACGCACCAAAGCCGTTGGGGGAATGCCTGTGCACGGTTCTGCAGTAACCATCACTGCTAAGAATGGCCTTCGTAAAACCGTGGTGTTGGGTGGCGACAGCGGAACTGGAAAATCGGAGACTATCATCGCCATGTCCCAACAAATCATTGAACAGATGAGAGGGGCTGAAAATATTGAATCGGTCGATTTGCTTTCCGGTGACATGCTTTCTCTCTTTAAAGGTGAAGATGGACAGGTCTATATGTTGGGAACGGAATCCGGTGATTTTATGCGTTTGACCGATATCCCGGCGGATTGGCGAAAGCGTGTTCGAGACTGGATTGATACCGCAAGCAAGACGAATCTAAATGATAAAACCAATCCACGAGCCACCATTGATGGGATATGTGATCCCAATGAATTCTTGCGTCCGGTTCGCGTGAACATGTTCTTCAATATCAATAACTTCGAGACTCCGGAAGGCTCCCCCGTTCAAGAAGATCCCGATCCAAAAAACCTTTTGCAACAAACCTATGTTAAAGGTTACCGACGTGAAAAAGGTACCAGCGGAGACCAGCCCAACATTTTCGCCAGCGTGCACTATAGTAAAGATCCTGAACGTGCGGCTCTTCTTACAAAGTACCAACAAGATTTGGATACTCTTCTTGGTTGGGACCTCATCTTGGCAGAAAATGGCAAAGTAAAAACTTCTGTGCTTTCCTTCAACGACATCCCGGGTGGAGTGTTCAAAGCCAGGCAGATGGTCAAAGATTTATTCGATGGACGCCTATGCCATTACGAAGACAAAGAGAAAGATATAAAGAAAACTTATAGAATCTTAGGCTCACGTTATGGCATCAAGGAAAATCGTTTCTATGTGACTGTAAGAGATGAAAAGACCGGGGCCGAACAGGAAATGCCACTAAACCGCAATATTTTTAATGGCGTTTATAATCCTATTGCCAGCACCTATTGTGGAAATCCTTTTGTGGATCCTCGAGGTATGGACGAGGTCTTGGGACGGTTTGCAGAAACCATGAAAGGAGCCGGTGTGATCACGGGTACCGTGTATACGGAACTTGCGGTGAAAGGAGAGGAGCAAAGCGGCCCTCTGCGTGCCGCCACTGGTTTGATTGAATTTATTGAACAAGATCCACGCATCAATGATCGTTTCCAGAGAAACAAAGGTAGCGTCTCAAGTGCTCTCACTGAAAAATATGGCCAGCATATTTTGGGTCAAGGAGCTATCCCTCAACAAGTGGAGGCTCACAATCTTTATCTCCTAGAGAGGCAAGAAAGCGATGCCGTTCATCTGGTGAATGCTGGAGGAAAAACCGTACCGATTCAAACTCCTCACTGGAAGAACGCACAGGGAAGAACCCGGCAAAAATTTGCCCCTTCTCTTATTCGTCCCGACATCAAAAATATCCTTTATGCCATCTGTGAAGGTGCCGATGGTAAGGCCATTAACTTGCAACATTTCGATCCCCCATTAGGCCTTTACGAGGCCATTCAAACCTGGGATTCAAAAGAGGAACTTATCTACCAAGTCCTCATCCTCAATGGTCCCATAACTTTAGCCTACCCGGCTTCCGAACTTCATCGGCATGTTCCCGAAGTTAAAAAAGCCGAAAAGATCGCGGAAGCAATAATGAGAACGAGAGAATCTGCAAGAATGGCGGCCTAATCTACGCTACAAACATTCCCTTCTGGAACTCCGGGTCGATGGTGAGACGGCTTTCTTCGGGAAGCTTTTGTCCCTGATATTTGGAGGAAGCCTTTTTATTGTAAGGAACTTCGGCAGGACTACTCATTTCTTCAAAAGCAAGTTGGCACACACGCATGCCGGGATACAGCGCCACCGGAACTCGGTTAATGTTGGTGATTTCGAGAGTAATAGTTCCTTCAAATCCGGCATCAATAAACCCGGCTGTGGAATGTATTATGATTCCAAGCCGTCCAAGTGAACTGCGACCTTCCACACGAGCCACAATATCGTCGCCAAGTTTTACGGACTCAAGTGTCACTCCTAGTACAAAGTCACCCGGATGAACGATGAAAGGTTCCTCGGGATTAGTGATTCCAACCATTTTCATGAGCCCTTGGAAAGAATTCATTTTAAGCGGATCGAGCACGGGACATTTACCGAGTTGGTACGTTTTAAAAAACTTACCCAAACGCAAGTCCATGCTGGATGCATTGATATTTGCTTCATGGTCGTTGCCCGGAGATTCAACGGCAATGCGTTTTTCTCGAATAGCTTTTTTAATATCGCGGTCGGATAAAATCATTATGCGAGCGTTTAAAGAGTGGATGCCAGACCGATGTAAGTCTCCGGAGTGAGTTTAAGCAAGCGGTTCTTCGCGTCTTTTGGAATGTCGAGCGTTTCAATGAATGCGGCGATTTTTTCTTGGTCCACGGTTGTTCCGCGCGTCAGTTCTTTGAGTTGTTCGTAAGCGTTTTGAACTCCGTAACGGCGCAACACGGTTTGAATCGCTTCAGAAAGGAGTGCCCAGTTTTGGTTGAGGTCTTCTTGGAGACGAGCCTCGTTCACTTCGAGTTTTCCAAGTCCCTTGAATAGGCTCTTGTAGGCAAGCAGTGAATAGCCGAAAGCGGTTCCAATATTGCGAATCACCGTGCTGTCGGTGAGGTCGCGCTGCATGCGAGAGACAGGCAATTTTTCGCTGAAGTGCGTGAGCAGCGCATTTGCGATTCCCAGATTTCCTTCGGCATTTTCAAAATCAATCGGGTTCACTTTGTGTGGCATAGTGGAAGACCCCACTTCGCCTTTGAGCACTTTTTGTTTGAAGTAGCCCATGGAAATGTACGTCCACAGATCTCTGGAAAGATCGAGCATGATAATGTTAATGCGACGGAAGCAGTCAAAGACTTCCGCCATGCCGTCGTGCGGCTCAATTTGCGTGGTGTAGCGCTGCCAAGTGATACCAAGTCCTTCTACAAATTGACGGGAAGCTGTGACCCAATCCACTTCGGGATACGCCACGACATGTGCATTAAAATTCCCGGTTGCTCCGTTCATCTTCCCTAGAAACTCCATCTTTCGCAGTTGTTCAAACTGACGGAAGAGTCGCGCACCCACGTTTTTGAATTCCTTTCCAACGGTGGTGGGAGATGCGGGCTGTCCGTGAGTATGCGCCATCATCGGAGTTTTTCGGTATGTCTCGGAAATTTCCTTGATGAAAGCTAAGATTTTTTCCAAATTCGGAATCATTACGGTTTGAATTCCGGCTTTCATCATTTGAGCATAAGCAAGATTGTTGATGTCTTCGGAAGTGCAGCCGAAATGGATGAAAGGGATTAAATCGCTGCGATTCAAAAGCCCTACCGCTTTTTGCAAAAAGTATTCCACTGCTTTTACATCGTGGTTTGTTGTTTTTTCGATGGTTTTAATTTCTTCGGCGAATTCATCCTGAAATTCGATGTAAAGTTTTCGAAATGCCTCACGCTCTTTCTCATTCAATGGCGCAGTCCCTTCCAGCTTTAACGTGTTGCAGAGGTAAATGAGCCATTCCACTTCAATCCCAACGCGACTGCGAATGAGCCCCGCTTCGGAAAAGAAGCGAGCCAGTTCGCCAACTTTTTCCACGTAGCGTCCGTCGAGAGGAGAAAGCGCTTTGTTCACAGCATGTAAGGTTTAAGATTAGTTTCAATGCGTGCAAGGACTTCGCCGGGCTGACTCATGAACTGCTGCCCCGTAATCATTTCATAAGCCTTGATATACTTTTCAGCCGTCTCCACGATAACATCTTCGGGAATATTTGGCATCTCTCCTTCCCCACGGTAATTTTGATTCGCGAGCCAAAGGCGTAAAAATTCCTTATTGATATTATCGGGCTCTTGACCGGTCGCCATTTTTTCTTCGTAGGTCGCTGCGATCCAGAAACGGGACGAGTCCGGCGTGTGGATTTCATCGATTAACATGATTTTTCCATCCGGATCGCGTCCAAATTCATATTTAGTGTCTACCAAAATTACCCCCTGGCGAGCGGCGACTTCGACGCCGCGAGCGTAAAGAGCCAAGGTATATTTGGAAAGCTGTTCCCATTCTTCCATAGTCACAAGTCCGCGCTCCACCGCTTCCAGTCCGCTTAAATTCGCATCGTGGTCCCCATGAGCCGCCTTGGTGGTGGGTGTAATAATCGGAGCCGAAAGTTTTTGGTTTTTCTTCAGACCTTCGGGCAGAACGTTCCCGCAAAAATTCCGCACTCCTTTTTCATAGTTGTACCAAGCGGAGGTGGTCGTGGATCCGGTTATATAGCCGCGCACAATCATTTCCAGCATGACAGGCTTACACTCCTTTCCCACCATTACATTGGGGTCCGGATAAGCCTCCACATAATTCGGGCAAATGTCCTTGGTATTTTCAAACCAAAACTTCGTTATCGCATTGAGCACTTCTCCCTTGAATGGAATTAGCGCAATCACTTTGTCAAACGCCGACAAACGATCCGTTGTGATCAAAATACGCCTGTTTCCTTGCGTATAATTGTCGCGAACTTTTCCTTCGTATCGCGTTCCTAAATTTGTAAAATTCGTGCCTTTCAGAACGTGAAGGATCTGAGAGGCTATAAGATCACGAGTCAGCATTGATTGTCGGGTTAAGAGTAGTTTTATTTTAGGGATGAAAGGGGTTTTCAGCAAGCTGCATTTGCAAAATTACGCTGAAGCGTGCTATGCTTTGGATAGCCAGGGGCTTAAATATTAAGTTCCTAGATGACGCAGAATACTCCACCTTAGGGCGGAGTTTTTGTTTGTAAGGTGCCTGGTGGAGCCGACGGGAGTCGAACCCGCATCATCCTAGATGACGAGCCAGGGGCTTTAACCTATTAAGCTACGGCCCCACTTCACCAGGCTTAAAAATTGTACCGCTAAGACTTTAGAAATTAGTAAAATACGATTTTGAAAAGTCATAACTTTCAGGTCAAATTTTCTCTAAAATCGCGTTGTTACATTTTCCACAACACTCTGCACGTGAATCTTGAAACCTCGGTTTTGGCTTGTGAATAACAAAATCAAACGATTTTGGTTTTGCAAGATCTGATCTGTAAATTCCTCCCTAGGGAGGAATCGTAGCCTGTTAAGGACCAGTGCTCAGACAGCCCTCTACTTTATTACTTAAATCCATGAGCTGTGAACATACGGCTTGCCTAAACTGTAGCTTAAGTTTCAAGATTCACGTTCTGCCGATTGACAAGTGAACGAAAAAATATTATGTTACATGTATGGACTTAGAAAAGAACAAATTATTTGGGGTTCAATGGATGGATTTCCCCTCATGGCGAAATACTTTGTTTTGGCGCATGTAAACTTTTGAATATAGACGTAAGAAATTTACATGCACCGAAACGGTGCTTTTTATTAATTTAATTAATTATTTTTATGAAAAAATTCAATAATTCACTTGAGGGCGGCGGATCTGTTGAAATGCCACGTATGCGAGCATTGCATATTGATGTTAGGGGTGAACGTTCCGCGGTGGAGGAAAATCTGCATACTCTTACGCAACAGTTCGACAATCTGCAAACAGGGCGGACGGTAATCCCGGAGGGTCCATCGACACTTTCTATCCGACGTTCGGTGGACCGCGTCAGAGCGATGAAGATGGCAGAAATGATGGGTACGCCGACATCGACTTTCACTATAGCCGAATTTGTGACGGGTTATGAGGGGCGCATTTCAGTGCTTGTTCTGCAAAATATCCTGCCGATGCTAAGGCAAATAGGAATTGACGGAGAGGTCACAAGCAAAGGGGGAAGGCTTGTCATTCAAAGCTTCGATGAGGTGGTCTTTGATGAAAGTGGAACTATACTACAAAGTGATAATCCGGCGGTGAAAGGTAAAGACATATTCCACTACATCTCCTGTTTTATAGGACAAGATCTGGCAATTATTTTGAAGAAAGATGGTAACTTCCCGTATGTCGCAGATATTTCTTCCTTTGAAAAAACTCCGAAAAATGCCGAGGGTAGAAACTCATATCTTGGCAGGGATATAATTGACTTTCACTCGAAAGCGCCTAATTTTGGAAGAATTTTGGGAAAACTTTTTCAAGAACTGCTCAAATGTTTTTCATTAGGAACGTTGGACATGCTGACCGTTGATTTAAATGGACAGAATCGTTTTATTGAGCCGGGAGGCACGCAGGAAGTGAGTAGGTTTGAACGTGATTATTTCCTGCCTTTGCATGACGAAACGGGCGAATTTATCGGTATGATTGGATTCGCCGATGTTTTCTTTAAGAGGACGGGTCAGAAAGAAAGCCCTTTTGAGGGTGGATCCTATATCCAAGAAGTCCATTCCCAGGTCGATCTACTCCACGCGAAACTAACGGAAGTTAGTGGAGTGGGTAGACTTGAACAATTGATGCAAAGACTTGCCAAGACTGACCTGAGCACAGAAGAACGCAATGCGATACTCAAGAGCATCTTGGCCGAGAAAGAATTGTTTTTTGATGAAATTCTTAAGCGAGCTGAAGAAGAAAATCGGAGAAGATTTGGCGAGAAGTTGGAAGTCTACGGCATTAGCTACATTGCTGACACGTGTGCTAATGATTGTGTCTACTGTGGATTAAGAGCCGGGAGCTTGAAAAGTAGAAGTTCACTTTCCGATAAAGAAATGGAAGCGGATTTCCGGGCCGTCTTAAGGCATCACCCAGATGAGTTTTGTGTTTTGGCGGGGGAAAGCCCACATAATAAGGCGGATTGCATTAGGGCCCTCCGAATTCTGGGCGAAGTTAATCAAACAGAGGGTTTCCCCCTTACAGGCATCACTTTCAACGTTGCCCCCATGGATACGGAGGATTTTCATGAGATTGTTGATGCGAATCAAACTGGACTTCCACTTCAATTTAGAATTTTTCAGGAAATATATGACCCTGGTCAGTACAGGGAATATCATCTTTGTGGTCCAAAAACAGATTTTGATTTTCGAATAAAAGCTCAAGAGAGAGCCCTCCAAGCCGGATTTGATCGAGTGGGCATTGGTACGTTACTGGGATTAAATCGATGTAACGTTCCTTATCAACATGCCGGTAATGACGCTGAAATCATGGCACTCATACAGCATGCCAATCGGTTGAAAGATGCCTATGGAGGTTTTCCTTACAGTCTTTCGATTCCGCGCCATCAACCCGTACAGGGAGACGTCTTTAGAACTCCTAATCCGGTTGACGATAAAACGTATGTTTTTTATCACGCCCTACTACGGCTTGCCTTACCGGATACCAAGCTAATCATCACGGCAAGGGAGAAGCCGGAACTCATTAATGAACTTGAGTCGCTCGTGAATATTCGAGATCTGGCACCGCGCCCGGGGGTGGGCGGTAATATTCGACCTACTGTAAATTTTCAAAATGAACTTGGCGACAGCCGAAGTGCTGAAGAAATTTTGTCGGATCTAACCGCAAGAGGAAAGAGATAGCCAGTCGAGCACCAGTGACGAATGGGCCATCTATTCGTCACTGGACTCCCAATCTATAGCTTTCAATAAGCGTATAGCTCGGCCCCTGAGGTGTAAGGACGGATTCGTACAAATGCAGTTCCGTAGCTTCCACGGACGGGAGGTTTAGGGGCTGGAAAGAAAAGTGTTTGGGGTCCACGGGTTTGCGGAGGCGAGCCAGCGTCACGTGCGGGATGGGTTCTTTCATTTCTTCTTCTTTGGTCATGTCCAGGTAGGGTTTCATGAATTTTTTGCATTCCTGATTGAGTTCCAAAAATCCGAGGTTGCGTTGAAAACGGCCCCAAATCATTTTTGGCATCTTGTGAGCGAAGAATTCCACGCGCTCAAAGTGTAGTGTGAAGGGCGTCATGCGTCCGGCGACTCCCCTTAGTATGCTTCTCATTTCCAACAGATGACTTTCCGTTACTTCACCCAAAAAGAATACGGTGATATGCAGATTTTCCGGACCGGTCCATTTGGCATCTTGAAAATGCTGGTCGTTCCTATAAATATGCAAATAATCTTCAAAAGACTTGGACATTGCTTCCGGAATCGAGAGTGCCAGAAAAAGTCGTTTCATCTTTGAATGGTAAAATCGGTAAAATTTTTGAGCTCATCGCTAAAAAGAAATTCCATCCCGGTGACTCGAGCCGGCGAGTTGCCGTGGCGACACCAATTCAAATAATCCTCCAGTTTGTCTTGAGGCCCTTCCGCTTCAATAGAAATAGACCCGTCCGGTTCGTTGCGAGCAATGCCGGTGAGTCCGCGACTTTCCGCCTCTTCTTTCGCCGAGGCGCGGAAGAAAACCCCTTGAACTTGGCCGGAAATTTTAATACTGATGTGCTTCATGAGCGTTGATATCTTCCCATAAGTTGGGCTTCTTCTAAAATATGCCCTTGCATTGCCCTTTCCAAATCAATCTTGCGAGCGGTGGCGGGAAGATCGAGCCGTGTATCGAGCGCATACACTTTAAAGAAATAGCGATGAGAGCCGGAGGGCGGACAGGGGGCTCCCCAACCGATCGTGCCAAAATCGGTAGTACCTTGAACCGCGGCGACTGGCACGGAGTTTTCCGCAAGAATCGTTGTCGTCGGGTCCAAATTCCACAGTAGCCAATGCACCCAGTCGCCGCGCGGGGCATCCGGGTCATCCACAATTAAAGCTAAACTTTGCGCAGCAGTCGGCACGCTCTTAATGTCAAGAGGCGGATTCACACCCCCTCCGTCGCAAGTGTACCGGGCGGGAACACTCCCTTTATTCTCAAACGCGGAACTGGTGATATTCATAATTTGATTCTACCTCAGAAAGTTAGGACTGGTAAATTATTCGTGTCTTAGTTAATATTCAGCCATGCTTACCAAAAACCTCTCTATCATTCTGGGCGCTCAATGGGGCGACGAAGGCAAAGGAAAATTAGTAGATATTTTGAGTGCGAATTTTGACATTGTGGCGCGAGCAACCGGCGGAGCTAATGCCGGGCACACGGTGTATATACAAGAGGGTGGCGAAACCAAGAAATTTGTTTTTCACCTCCTGCCGAGCGGAATTTTGTACCCTCATGTGACCTGTGTGGTGGGTAACGGAGTAGTGCTGCATATTGAAACCATGTTCGAAGAGCTCGAGAATTTGAAAACGGCCGGCTACGACGTGGAAGATCGGCTCAAAGTTTCCGACCGCGTGGCAATACTTTTCGACTACCACAAGTTGATGGATGGAGCACAAGAAGATTCGAAGGGAATGCACAAAGTCGGGACGACGAGACGTGGAATCGGACCCGCCTACTCTGACAAAATCAATCGACGCGGGCTAAGGCTCTGCGACCTGAAAGACTGGGACCGTTTTGTGGAACGTTACAAGGCAAACCTCGCCCGGCATCAGGAAGTGTTTGGTTTTGATTATTTACCCGAAGGCGAACTGGCTGTGATTCGAAAATATCGCGATCGACTGCTCAAAATGATGGTGGACGGTGCATGGTTTTTGAATAATGCGCTGAAGGAAGGTAAAAAAGTTTTGGTGGAGGGCGCAAACGCGACTTTGCTCGACATCGACCACGGAACGTATCCTTTTGTCACTTCCTCCAACCCGAGCATCGGAGGTGTATTTACAGGTACCGGGATGAGCCCTTTGCACCTGGGCGACCTTATTGGAATCATTAAGGCTTATATGACTCGCGTGGGAAGCGGCCCCTTCCCAACTGAACTTTTAGATGCGCTTGGAGAAAAAATTCGAGAGGCGGGCGGTGAATATGGTTCCACAACCGGAAGGCCTCGTCGCTGTGGCTGGTTCGACGTGCCGCTCACTCGGTATTCCATTATGATCAACGGCTTTACTTGTTTGAATTTGACCAAGCTCGATGTGCTCGATGATCTCGATGAGATTAAAATAGCGGTAAAATATCGCTTGCATGGCGAGGTTTTGCAGAGCATCCCCGCTTCGCTCGATGAACTGGCTCAAGTTGAAGTGGAATACGAAACGCTGCCCGGCTGGAAACAATCGCTCAAGAATGTGACGAAATGGGAGCAGCTCCCCGAGAACGCAAAAAACTACGTGCTCCGTTTGGAGGAACTCCTCGAATGTCCCATAAAGTACGTTGGCGTCGGCCAAAGACGGGATCAGTTACTTACTCGTTCTTAGAGGCTCTACCCTTTACAAAATGGCAGGATGATGTTATAGTTTAGCCTTATTTACAAATTTGGCTCATGACAGACATACCTGACGTCCTCCCCCTCCCGAAGGGACCCGACCGTATAGCGGCATTGAGGCAAGCCTATGTAAGTTCAACTGTCCTTGGAAAAGGTCCAAATGCTTTGAGCGAGGAGAAAAGTGAAAGACTTAAAAAAGCGGAGGCTTTTTTTGTTGGCGAAGCATTCGATGGGCTCGCCCATACTATTGAGGCGAGCAGATTGGATGAGGATGAAAAAATTTACCTATGGGAACAGCTCATGGCGTTCCCCCCTTCCTATGCAATTTATGATGTCAATGTCGTGAATGTTGAAACTAATCGCTGGGAGCTTGCCACAAGACAGGCTGAAATTAGAGTCGATCCGGCATTAAGGGCCGCAACGAGGGGTGACCTAAATTTACTGCATGGTGTTCTTTTGGCGGATAGTTATGCCAGGGCGATGTCACCGGAACTCGTTGGGAGTGAGAGCGGTTTAAGAATTAATGGTGGCACTCTCATCCTTATTCATACTTTAATCAGAAATGCTAGTGGTATAAATCGTGAAAAAATCAACTGGAATAAAGATCCAATCACGATAGCTTCGGCAGTTGATACCACTGATTTTGCGTCAGAGGAAAAAGCGGCCCTTAGAAAAGCAAGTACTGCGTATAAAGCAGGCGGAGAAGAAGTGGAGGTGGCAAGGAAAATTCCAGAAGGACCACTACACACTTTGGGAACTGCAACGGAAGCATATAAAAAAGGATCTGAAGCATTTTTGGAGGCACAAAAATTAGAGGCATTACGTGCAATTGAAGCCTGTAAATCGGGACTTCCATCGGTTATAGCTGGACAACCGAACTTTATGTTGGATGCACTTGATCAGCTCGCTTTTGTCGTGCAAGGCGATCGCGACAGGATGGAATGGGAATCAGAGAGACATGGACATGGCGATCGAACCCTTCAAAAACCACAGATAATGGCCTCAAGCGGTTTCCGTGAGGCAATTGACAGATTTCTTTTATACTTAAGGCCAAAAGAACGAGTGGAGGTGACAGACCCACGGCGAGTTCTTGTAGACACCCTGGACAGAATGCACGCTGCTCTCACCGCTAAGGAAAGAGTTATGGCAAATGCTGCCATTCTATCCGAGGAGATAGAACAACTGTCTCTAATCATAAAAGGTGATCGTAAAAACATGTATTGGACAGATTTCGATGGCAACAAAGTGGGAGAAAGCAGCAAGCCGCTTATTTCAACAATCAATGGTTTCCATGAGGCCGCTGATAAAAGCATTGCCAAGGTTACATCGTTCCAAGATAGGATCCCTGAAGTAGGACCTGCCATAGCTGCTATTGGTGAATTTGTAGTAAAATTAGAAGCGCTTTCCGCAGCGAATGCTAGGTTAGGTAACGCGAGTAGTGTGTGCCATGAAAAAGTGGAACAATTAAGGAAGGAGAGGTATATAGCAGCAATGAAAGCGGCATCTGAGAGGGCATCTCAGAGAAGTCCTTCCTTCCTACAAGGTCTACAGCTTTTGCGTGAGATTCATCACGCTTCTTTGGGAAGCGGTGCTATTGCAGCATATGAGGATGAAGATGCGTTTCTGTTTGATCCGGATACAACTGGTAATTGTTATTTCAAAATGACTGATTTTGGACACATTGATTCCAGAGGTGATCTGCAAGTGGGCGGTGTATCACCAAAAGTTGCCGCCGATCTACGTGCAACTTTAGTCGCTCATTTGAATGATTTTGATTTTGAATCCGGTC
>Ga0265292_1002633_pt1 | contig 12146 bp, 11 predicted proteins | sample Munlanlewell296A_FD_189080 | JGI IMG/M metagenome (GOLD analysis project Ga0265292, IMG submission 189080) | Leachate microbial communities from a municipal landfill in Southern Ontario, Canada - Leachate well 296A | ecosystem: Engineered > Solid waste > Landfill > Unclassified | place: Canada...
AATTCTTTTAATCTAATTTCTAGATCTTCTTGGATCTTTTCTACGGAATCTTTAAATCTTTCTTGAGCTGTAATGTAGTGTTTTGCTGGGTAAATAACAATAATCCCAGAATCACCTCGATCTCTATCTCTTGTACTTACCACATCATTTCCTGTTAATGGATCAAAGAAGGTTACATTCATCAAAACTTCATTGAATATTTCCAGTCTAACTGCTTGATCTTGATAAGCTGGGAATATATCTACAACATCTCCAACTACTCTGTATGTTCCTCTTTTAAAGTCATAATCTGATCTATCGTAATGTGTTTGAGATAATCTAGTGAGTAAATCATTAAGTCTAAGCTTCATTCCTTTTCTTAGCTCTATTGCTACCTTACTATATTCTGCCGGAGATCCTAAGTTATAAATACAAGAAACAGATGAGACAACAATTACATCACTTCTTGTCATTAGAGATGTGGTTGCAGATAATCTTAGTTTATCTATCTTTTCATTTATTGCAGAATCCTTTTCTATGTATGTATCTGTTGAAGGAATATAGCTTTCTGGTTGGAAGTAGTCGTAGTAACTAACAAAGTACTCAACTGCATTAGTTGGAAAGAATTCTCTAAATTCTTGATAAAGCTGAGCTGCAAGTGTTTTATTATGAGAAATTACAAGAGTAGGTTTTTGAATATTTTTAATAACATTTGCCATTACAAATGTCTTTCCACTTCCTGTAACACCTAATAAAACCTGATCTTTTATTCCTTTATCCAAGTTTTTAGTTAGTTTTTCTATTGCTTGTGGCTGATCTCCAGTTGGTTTAAAAGGAGATTGTAATTTAAACATCCTAAAAATAATAACATAGTTTCGGGTATTATTTGTATATCTAATTGATTTTTATATAGGTTGTGCTAGAATGAGGTATAAAATAAAAATAAGGAGTGAGAATGAGTTCGTTGTTTTTTGAACCCAAAAAAGGAGAGGGAGTATTCGAACTTCATGACGGGGAAGAAGTCTACGGGAACCACCCAAAGTGGGATATGTTCTGCAGTCTTTACTCTAAGTGGTTTCACGATCCGAATTACAGGTATCACCGATTAGACGATGAGAAAATAAGTGGTCCAGGAGCAAGGGAGTGGTGCCTCATAAAAATTACAAAGAAAATGGAAAGATGGGTGAGAGGAGAGACTTACGAGACCACCAGAGATATACCTGCGTACACAGCTGGCGATGGGGATGACCTAATTCTTGAAAAAGGCAATCAACTCATCTGTACAGATGCCGTTGGATGCGGGATTTTTAAAGTACTAAATGGTGATCATAGAGATTGCTGCATAAATTTTAGTACTGAGCTTAAGCTTGGAGATGTAGTAAAAGTAAAACAAAAATAGTAATAGTTAATAAATACCCAACTAATAAATAACGTTGGGTATAAATTTACCCCTTGACATCTTCGTATAAAATTCGGTATCGTATAAATACGAAGAAAACACGTATATTTAATCTTCGTAAGGAGTAAAAAATGAGCCCTGTAACTCTTTATAGAAAACAAAAGCAGATTTTAGAATTTATTTCCCAGTATATTCAAGTTAATGGCTATTCCCCTACTCTTCAGGAAATAGCTGATTCAATGAATTTATCTTCCCTAGCTACAGTTCATGAACATCTTCAAGCATTGGAAAGAAAAGGAGTAATAAAAAGATACGAAGGAGCAGTAAGAGGAATAGAGATAGTAGATGTTTCTGTAAATGCAAACCTAAATGCTGTAGAGCTTCCTCTAGTTGGCTATATTGCAGCTGGGGAACCAATAGAAGCTATAGAAAATCCCTTAGCTACGGTAATGGTATCTCCTGATATGGTTTCTAAATCAAAGAGATGTTTTGTTCTTCAAGTTAAAGGATCTTCTATGATAAATGAAGGAATAATGGATGGAGATTTTGTAGTTTTAAAACAACAAGAAACTGCAGATAATGGACAAATAGTTGTAGCTTTAATTGATGATGGGTTTGCTACACTAAAGAGCTTTTATAAAGAAAAGAATGGAAAGATAAGACTTCAGCCCGCAAATGATAGTATGGATCCAATTATTGTTGATGCTGACTCAGTTAAAATACAAGGAGTTGTTACTGGAATAGTTAGAAGATACAACCACTAATCTTAATTTACTAACTCTATTATCTACTGTAAACTAGATTTGCTTACAGTATGACTAAACTAATACTACCAATACTAAATTATTTGGAACTTTTAGCTACAAAAGTACCTCTTGAGATATTTACTATTATTGGTTCATTTCTAGAGGAAGTAATAGCTCCAATTCCCTCTCCTTTTGTACTCACAACTGCAGGATCAATAACCAAAGCCCAAAACAACCCTCTTTTCTATATTCTTTTTATTGCTCTTATTGCATCTATTTCAAAAACATTTGGTGGGTGGTTTCTATATGTTATTACAGATAAATTAGAAGACATATTTATTCCTAAATTTGGTAAATTCTTTGGAATAGAACATGAAAATATAGAAAAGATTGGAAAATACTTCAATGGAACAAAAAGAGACTGGATAGTTCTCTTTGCTCTAAGATCCATCCCAATAATGCCCAGTTCTCCAATATCTATAACATGTGGATTTATTAAGTTAGATAAAAAGAACTTTATTGTATCTACTTTCTTAGGATCAATAATTAGAAGCTTGTTCTTTCTATACTTAGGATACACAGGATTATCTGCTTCAGAATCTCTTATTAAAGGTTTGGATAAGTCAGAATCCGTAATGCAAGTGATTGTTGTTATTGGAATATTAGCTTTACTTTTCTGGGGTTATAGACAAAGATCCAAACTAATTACAAATGGAGACAATACTAAAGAACAAGAAGCAAAAGATCTTCTTAATTACAAAGAAGTAGATGAACTTCCTAAAGAAGAATCAGACGACTATCCAACACTATATATCTTTAGACACGGACAAACGGAAGACAACAGAGATTTCATATTCAGTGGTTGGAGAGAATCAAAATTAACTGAAGAAGGTAAAGAACAAGCTAGAGTTCTTGCAGATAAGCTAAAAAATATTAGATTTAATAGATTAATATCATCTCCTCAGATAAGAGCTACTGAGACTATGGAAATTGCAATGTCACTAAATGAATCTGCAAAAAATTTGGGGGTTGAAACTGATGAAAGAATAAAAGAAAGATCGTATGGAGACTTTACTGGCAAGAGCAAGCTGGAAATTCAACTTAGCAATCCCGAGGAGCTAAAAAAGATAAGAAGAACTTACGATTACATCCCTCCAAATGGGGAAAGTATTGAGATGGTATGCAAAAGAGTATTTGAGTTTTGTGGTGAGATAGTAAATCAAGTAAGGGGAACTAAACAAAAGATTGCTATTTCTTGCCATGGAAATTCGATGAGAGGTTTTAGAAAATACTTTGAACACTTAAGTGAAGAGGAGACTTCAAAGGTAGAATCACCATTGGGACAAGATTACTCAGCTTACGTGGTAAAAGAATAAGAAGATAGGAAAAGAATTAAAATCCATAGAATATCTCAAGAAGTCTGTTGTATTTAGCTACTCTTTCTCCTCTTGCAGGAGCTCCTGATTTAATAAAATCAGCATCAACTGCAACGGCAAGATCAGAGATGAAGGTATCGTTTGGATTATCACCACTTCTGTGAGAAACAATAACACTCATCTTTGCTTTCTTTGCCACTTTAATAAACTCTAAAGTCTCAGTTAATGTCCCCACTTGATTAGGTTTAACAATAACTGCATTTGCCATCTTTTCTTTAATTACTTTTTCAAGGATCTTTGGATTTGTAACTACAAGATCATCGGCTACAATCATTAACTTATCTGAAAATTTCTTATGAAACTCTTTCCAACCTATCTCATCCTTCTCAAACAAAGGATCTTCTAAATATATAAGCTCGTATTTATTTAAAACATTTGAGTAGTATTCAATCATTTCTTCTGAAGTAAGTTCTAAATGCTCCTCATTAATGTGGTACTTACCATTTTCATAAAAAGATCCTGCTGCCGCATCCATTCCAAAGAACACGTCTCTTCCTACCTCGTACTGTTTGCTTACTGCCTGTTGGATAAAATCTAAAGCTGTGTCTGAAGATAAACCGTGTGGTTCAAAACCACCCTCATCTCCCACTCCTGTTTCAAAATCCTCATTACACAATATCTGTTTTAAGTCTTTGTAAATATCCGATCCCATCTCAATCGCTTTATTCAAGGGCGTATTTAGTGCAGGGATTATCATAAATTCTTGAAAAGATAAGTGGTTTCTAGCGTGTTTTCCCCCGTTTATTACATTAAATATTGGATTTGGAAACTTTAACTCTCCATTTGTTTTCTCTTTTCCACTATACAAAAGGCTTAAGTAGTTATAAAGCTCTAACCCTTGTGATTTTGCTGCAGCTTGAGCTACTGCTAAAGATACTGAAAGAATGCTGTTTGCACCAAGTCTGCTTTTATTTGCTGTCCCATCCATCTTAATTAACATCTCATCAATTAACTTTTGATTGCCTGGGTCTTTTCCTTGAAGTACATTATTTATTGAAGTTGAAACAAAATCAGCAGCTTTCTCTTCATCAATATATACTGCTTCATTCTCTCCAATCGAAGCCCCCGAAGGAACAGGCTGAACAACCACAGTTCCATCATCCAAAATTACTTTTGTTTCTATGGTCCAGTTTCCTCTTGAATCAAGGATTTTTTGACATCTAACGTTTTCTATTTTACCCATACTACTTTTTGGATTTATCTTTTTTAGATAAAACTTTCTTTTCCGCTTCGTAAACAATACCCCTTGTCTTTTCAATAACATCCGGACTTACCGATACAGATGTAACACCCCAATCAACAAGCATCTCGACTAATTCTGGAAATACAGACGGTGCCTGTCCACAAACCGAGCAGGTTATTCTTCTTTTCCTGCATGTAGTTACTATTTTTTCAAGTGCCCACAAAACAGACGGATCCATTTCGCTATATGTATCAGCAACTTTCTCATTATCTCTATCAACTCCCAAAAGGAGCATTGTTAAATCATTGGTACCAATAGATACCCCATCTATTCCTTCGTCAATAAACTCATCAAGTAAAATAACATTGGAAGGGATTTCTACCATCATCCAAAACTTAAAGTTTCCGCTCCTTCTTAGACCTGAAGCAGACACTATCTTTTTTACCTCTCTTAGCTGCTCAACAGTTCTAACAAAGGGCATCATTACCCAAAGATTCTTCAATCCTTTTTTATTCCTAACTATTTTTATTGCTTCAAGTTCCATTTCAAACACGTCTGCGTCTTTGATGTATCTTGAAACGCCTCTATAACCTATCATTGGATTTGGTTCGTCTTGTTCAAATTCCTTACCACCTTTAAGATTTGCATACTCATTTGATTTAAAGTCATTAAATCTATAAACAACAGGTCTTGGATTAAACGCTTCAGAAAATTTTTCAAGTCCTTCTGCAAGCTTTTCAATAAACTCTTTTCTTTTTCCATCTTTAATAAATTTCTTTGGGTGAGTTCCAATATTTGCAATAATAAACTCTGCTCTGAGTAACCCTACACCATCTGTATTTCTTGCTGCCATTTCGGATGCTAGTTCTGGTTCTGCTAAATTTACATATATCTTTGTTGCTGTTTTAACTTTAGTTAAATCTATTTTTGATTTGCTAGATTCTTCAACAATCTTGGTAATATCGCCTTCATAAACTTTTCCTGCCTGCCCATCAACTGTTATTACCTCCCCTCCAGAAAGTATCTTTGTAGCATATTGAGTTCCAACAATAGCTGGAACTCCAAGCTCTCTGCTGACTATTGCTGCATGGCTTGTCCTTCCTCCAAGATCGGTAACAATTCCTCCTGCTCTTTTCATTGCAGGGACATAATCAGGATTTGTCATCTCAGCAACTAAAATATCTCCTTGTCTTACTTTTCCAATCTCTCTTGGTTCCTTTACTATTCTTACCTTTCCTGAAGCAACTCCAGGAGAGGCAGCTAAACCTTCAAGTATTGCTTTAGCACCCTTTCCTTCTTCTATTACAACATTTGTAGTTTTATGAACAAGAGTAGTAACAGGCCTTGTTTGAACTATTCTAATTACTCCATTTTCTATTCCGTACTCAATATCCTGAGGATGATCGTAATGTTCCTCCAGCTCTATACCAATTTTAGCAAGATCAACAATTTGTTTGTTAGTAAGTTTTTGTGTTTTTTGATATTTTTTAGATACTGGAATTTTTCCAGAAATTGTTGTCTGCCATGTTTGAGGGACAATAAATCTAGACACTATCTTTTTTGTCTTTTTATTAACTATATATTGATCAGGGGTAATTTCACCAAGAACAATTGGCTCCCCCAAACCAAATCCTGCCTCAATTGATATTTCTTCTCTATTATTTGTTACAGGATTTACTGTAAACAGTATTCCAGATACATCAGATTGAACCATTAACTGAACTGGGACAGCAATTCCAACTTTCATGTGTGAAAATTTGTTTGTCACTCTATAAAAAATGGCTCTTGCTTCAAAAAGAGAAGCCCAGCATTTTTGTACATGTTTTACTACACTCTGCCATCCTTTTATCTCAAGAAACGATGCCTGCTGACCTGCAAATGAAGCTTCTGGAAGATCTTCTGCTGTTGCTGATGATCTTACTGCAACAAGCTTATCCGTTTCTCCACATAACTCAAGGTAATATTTTTTAATTTCTTCAGCTAATTCTTTTGGCATCTTAGCTTGAAGTATTGCTGTTTTTATATTCAAGGATGCCTTCATTAACTTATCTTGATTATCAACATCAAGATCATCAAGTTCAGTTAACATTTTCTTTTTTATTGAAGTGGAGTTAATAAAATCAAAATAGGCCTTAGCCGTAACTACAAAACCTTCAGGAACTGGGATTCCTACGTGAGTCATTTCCCCAAGGTTAGCACCCTTTCCTCCAACTAAAGGAATGTCTGTTCTTCTTATATCTTTAAACCAAAGTATGTGGGCAGTTTCTTTATTCATATATAAAAATAGTAACATTGAAAAATTTAAGGAACAATACTAAGTTATGATTGTTTTAAAGGAAGTATAAAAATAAACTTAGCACCTTGTGGTTTATTATTTTCAACCCAAATCTTACCGCCGTGAGCCTCAACAATACCCTTTGCAATAACAAGTCCTAGACCAGTGCCCTTTTCTTTTATTCCATCTTGATTTGAAGCTTGAAAAAACTTATGGAACAACAATGGTTTATCTTTGTCAGGAATTCCAATACCGTTATCACTGACCTCAACCCTAATAAACCCATCATCTTTTTTAACAACAGACAATACCTTTCCATTTTTAGGACTAAATTTAATAGCATTAGATAAAAGGTTACTTATTACCTGCTTAATTCTTTCAGGGTCAAAGCTAAAGTTTTGAATTCCTTCTGCGTTTGGACAGGACAAGGTTATATCTTTAACCTTAGCTAAAGACTCAAAGTAGCTGCATTCCTCCTTTAAAATATCCTCAACCATTCCGTATGTTTTGTTTATTTGAAACTTTCCTGCCTCCATCTTTGAAACATCAAGTATATCCCCCACCATCTTAAGCAAACTAGATGAAGAAGATTTTATTTGATTCAAAAGTGTATGAATCTGCTCTGCATTTAAAGCATCTGTGCTTTTAATAAGAAGATCAGCTGCTCCTTGAATAACAGAAAGGGGAGCTCTTAGCTCATGAACTAACATTGGAAGAAAATCACTTTCCTTTGCCTGTTGGTTTGCTTGAGCCTCTATAAAGGCCTCTTCAAACTTCTTAAGCTTTGTTAAATTCTTAGTTTTAGTAAAAAGAATAAGAGAAGTAACAAGCAAAAGGATCGATTCTACTATTACAAGTATATTTAAAATGTATGTTTGTTGCATGTAGGCAGTTTTAAGATTCAGTTACCCTTACTACAGATTCCTGTGTTTCTCCTAAAAATCCTGCTATTTTGTTTGGAAGTTCGGAAGGAACAATGTTGTATTTCATAAGATAATCGTCAGCTCCGTACTCCATAGCCTTTGAAATATTATCGTCGCTTCCAAAATTAGTAAGCATAACAATCTTTGTTAATTTTGTTTCTTCTCTTTCTCTAAGCTCTTTTAATATATCTAACCCACTTGTCCCAGGTAGCACGATATCAAGAAGCACTAAATCTGGCTTTTCTGATATTACTTTCTCAACAGCTAACGATCCATCTGCAACATGTACAACATCATACTCCTTCATTTTTAGCGGTACGGAAAATATATTAAAGAACCCTTCATCATCCTCAACAAATAGTATTTTCTTGGGCATATATTAATACTACAAAATAGCAAGGTAGAAGTAAACAACATTGAGGCTGGGTATCAAGCTTAGGGGTTTATTCCTTTTGCTTTGTCCCAGCCTCTCTTTTGGTTCCTTACCTTCGTTTTACCACATTATCATGTGTTCCTGCCTCTTTTTCTAAATACAATTTATCTCATTTTGAATTATTGAAAAGTATGAAATATCTAATAAGAATAGAGTTTATTGAACTTTTGTTGTTCCCTCCACAACCTTATCTGGGGGAATACCATAAAATTTTACTAAATCTGAGGCAATTTGCATCCAAATAGGGGCCGATGTTTCTGCAGCATATATTGATTTTTTAGGTTCTTCTAACTTTACAATCAAAGAAAAGGATTTGGTACCAGTCATAAATCCTATAAAAGTAGCATTAGTTCTATCAGGCGAATATTTACCTCCTTCTGGTATTTCAGCTGTTCCGGTTTTTCCTGATACTCTATAATCTTTAAGAGTAAAATACTTAGCTTCCCCTCCTTCTGCAGCTTTTTCTAGTAAATCAACCATCGTATCTGATGTTTCTTTTGATATAACTCTTCTAATAATTTTTACAGGGATTTCTATAGTTCCTTTTTCATCAACTATCTTTAATATTATTTTTGGTTGGAGCAAATATCCACCATTAGCAATAGCATTAAAGGCATTGAGTACCTGAAGAGGGGTAGCAGAAAGACCTTGCCCAAAAGCTGCTGTGGCTGTATCAATATCAGTCCATTCCTTTATATCTCTAAGAATCCCACCATTTTCTCCCTCAAGATCAATGTTTGTTTTTGATCCAATCCCAAAATCTGTAAAATATTTAAAAAGCTTTCCTTTTCCTACTTGATGTCCCACCCAAGCTGCTCCAATATTATTTGATTTTTGAAGAAGCTCTGTGATATTCATTAACCCAAAGTGTTTTCCATCCCAATTGTTAATAACGTAGTCTGAATATCTTACGGGGCCGTCATCACGATAAGTTGTGTTTGGAGTTACTATTTTTAAATCTATTGCTGAAGATATTGTTAATGGTTTAATAACAGACCCGGGTTCGTACGTGTCAGATATCGATAGGTTTTTCTTTTCAAAGGTTTTTCTTCTTTGATCCTCATCTAGTTTTTCTTCTTTTGAAAAATCAGAAGGGAGGTAAGTTGGGTAATTTGCCATGGCAACTACTTCACCAGTAAATGGATTCATAACAATAATACTTCCTGATAAAGCATCATACTTTTCTACGCCTTCCTTTAGTCTTTTTTCTATTAAGTATTGAATCGCTCTATTTATTGTTAAAACTATATTTCTTCCTTGTACAGGTTCTACCTTCTTATAACTACCCATAAGTATAGGTAGTCCCATTGCATCTGTTTCTTCAAGAAGTTTCCCTGGTTTTCCTTTCAGGTCATTATTTAGACTTCCTTCTATACCAAAGTAACCAGTCTTTTCTCCTTTTTCATTACTACCAACAAATCCTAGTACGTGGCTTGCTAGTGTTCCTTCTGGATAATATCTAATGGGTACTTCTTCAAAACCAATTCCTTCGTATCCTTTTTCTTCCACGACTTCCTTTTCAACAGGGGTCATTTCTTTTTGAAGGGGGACCCACATTAAATTTAACGAAAGGGAGTTATATATTTCATCAAAATATTTCTTCTGCAGATCCTCTTTGGTGATTGTCCCATCTTTTTCCTTTTCCTTTTCATACCTTAGGTTAACTAATATCTCAGATAAATCACTTGCCATTTGATATGGGTCTTTTATCTTCTTTGGTTCAGCAAACATTAGATAATAGTTTTGTGTCCCTGCAAGAATATACCCATCAGAGCTTAAAATATCCCCCCGCTTAGCTGGAATTACTGCTTGATCCCAGTATTGATCTTGGGCTAAAGATACGTACCTATCATGATTCAGTATCTGTATAACAAAAAGCCGTGAAATAATTAATAAAAAAAGGGTAATGAAACAAAGAAAAACAGAGTTTATTCTCCAATCCTCAAGAAATGCCTTCTTTTTTCTCCTTGGATTCATACTTTAATTTTACAGGAAATCGCCATTGGAGGTGTAAATATCAAACCTAAAACCTAAATATTATCTTTTAAGCACAGCAACTTGAATAGGTGCTCCTGGGTTTATAGACAGCAGTTTTTCAGTCATTTCAACAAATCCCATACTCTTTGCTTTCTTTTCTACAAGATCTATTGAAGATAGATTTGAGTTCTCAAAACTTAGTTTAGATATTTGTTCCTCCAACTGCTTTCTATAAGTAAAAGCTTCCTCAAGCTCACTATTTTTTATTGCTAAGCTGCTACATAAGTAAAGTTTGCATATAACGCTAGAGGTAAATAGAAATATAGATAATGCAAATGTTATTTTAAATAATTTATTACCTTTGTTTTTCATTTTTTTATATCTTTTCAAAAACTCTAAGTTTTGCGCTTCTACTTCTTGGATTTTCATCCAACTCTTCAAAAGAAGCACTTATTGGCTTTTCAAATACTTCCTTTACACTGGACCGCGCACTTTGACCAAACTCCTTGGCCACTTTATCTTCCAATGAATGGAAGGTGATCAGTACGATCACACTACCAGGCAGCAACAGGTGCGCGGCCCGAGGCAGTGATTTTTCCAGGTTTGCTATCTCATCGTTTACCACGATGCGAAGTGCCTGAAAGGTTCGTGTGGCAGGATGAATCCTACCTCGTTCGTAACCTGGAGAAGATGCAGACTCTATTATTTCAGCAAGCTGTGCTGTAGTCTGAATTTTCTTCAAGCCGCGAGCTTTAACTATCTCTTTTGCGAATCTTTTTGCCATTCTTTCATCTGAGTACTTAAAGATAAGACTTGAGAGCTCCTTCTCACTAAGGGAATTAACTAGATCCCCAGCTGTAACTCCAAGATTCTTGTCTAGTCTCATATCAAGGGGCTCATCCTTCTGAAAGCTTAATCCCAATCCCCCTTCTTCCAGTTCGTATGAGCTGTATCCAAGGTCATAAATTATTCCATTTACTTCACTAAACCCATTTTCTCCAGCTATATCTTCTATGTTTTTAAAGTTCCCTAATACTCCATTAAATTCTGAACCTAAATTTTCTTTGTTTATTCTTTCCTGTGCTCTTTCTAGTGCTTCCTTGTTTATCTCAATTCCTAAAACCTTTCCACCTTTCTTTAGAATCTCTACTGTGTGTCCGCCGTCACCTAATGTTGCATCAATATATTTACCACCTTTTTTAATCTTCAAATTATCTATTGCCTCTTTTAAAAGTACTGGTTTGTGGTAATTCATAGGTTTGTCTTAGGCAGACAAGTCCTGTGAAATTTTCTCTAATCGTGATTTCCAGTTATCCAAATCCCATATTTCTATATGATCTCCAGCTCCAATTACTGCAGTCTTTTTATCTATCTCTGCGTAATCTTTTAAATTAGTAGGCAATACTACTCTTCCTTGAACATCTATGGCTGATTCCATAGCACCGGCGTACATGTATCTTTTAAGGTCTCTTGTTTTTAAATCACTTATTGGATTTTCAACCTGCTTATTTGCTTCAGCTACCCAATCTTCTTTATCGTAAATAAAAATACATTTCTCAAATCCTCTAGAGAGGATTAATTCATCCCCTCGTACTTGCTCCCGAAGTTTCTTGGGCAGAGCTATTCTTGATCCTTCGGTAATATTCGGTTGGTATTCCCCAAGAAACATTCTCATATACTTTCACCATATGTCACCAGACTATATCCAGTTTCCACCATTTAGAATCCATTGTCAATACAAATAAAACCCGAAGTATTGTATTGTGCTGTGAATTTTGTATACTTTTCACTTGCG
>Ga0265292_1002634_pt1 | contig 12146 bp, 12 predicted proteins | sample Munlanlewell296A_FD_189080 | JGI IMG/M metagenome (GOLD analysis project Ga0265292, IMG submission 189080) | Leachate microbial communities from a municipal landfill in Southern Ontario, Canada - Leachate well 296A | ecosystem: Engineered > Solid waste > Landfill > Unclassified | place: Canada...
TTTTTTTTTTTTACCTTCTACCAGAATACAAACCGCCGGACTTGGTAACTTTAATATCCTGAAGTTCAGGTGCTTTGAGACGGATTTCAAAATGGAAACCGCTGTAATATCCGAGAGGATTCCAATTAAAATTCATTTCCCAGCAATGAAGTTCTCTATAAATAGTTACTTGAGGAGCTGAAACTTGTTTAGTATCAAAATCATAACTGCCGCGAATCGTAAATTTCCAATTCTTTGTTAAGCTAAATCCTAGATCGGCACTTATATTTGAAAAAGACTGCGACTGATTTGGTGTTGGTTTAGAAAAATTATAATTGTAGCTCAAACTCAAATTCCAGGGAATAGCTAAATCGGGTAATTGTTCCTGATTGTAAACACCGATGTAATCTTTTTTTGCAAATGCGTTGAATCCTTCATCCTTTTGTTCTTTTTGCTGTTTGTTAGATTCAACAGGTTTTAGTTTTTCACCGCTTAGTGAAGTTGATACGGAAAAACTAAAATTCGTTAAGCGCAGCAAACCCTTCCCGTTTGATGCTAAGTATTGATTAATTCTTTGATAAACATCATTTCCGTTTCCATCTTTACCAGTAACAGCATAATCATAAAATGTATAGGAAGATGAACCGGAGAAACTTAACAGATCTCCGATCTGTGTTCTATAACCTAAATTCAAATCAGAGAGTTTCATACTGTCTGCGGCAAAATTATAACCTACACTTGCGTTAAGGTTGAGCAGTTGAATTTTATTTTGTTCTTTTGTTGTATCAGCCGCGCTCTTCGCCATTTTCATTTCAAATATATTACCTAAAGAAAAACTTAAACTTTGTGATTGACCTGATGACACACCTCCAAAAACTTCTCCGCTGTATTTATCATAACGTACAACTTCACCATTCGATTTTTTGTATGAATCATAATAACCCCAAGCATCGTTAGCAAAATCCGGCTGATAATTATATGAAACGGATGGAAGAATTGTATGCCGGAAAGATTCGATTCCCAAAATATTCGGATTAATAACACCGTACAATTTTGTTGATGAGGAAACACTCATATTAAACGTACGGACAAAATTTAATTCATTGATTGATGATTCAATTGTTGTATCACGCACAGTTTTAATTCTGGTTAATGGATTAATACTTTCCAAAACTTTATTCTCTTTCTTCACAAGTTTGTTGTACCATTTTTCTGTGTAATTAAAACTTGGGGAAACATTGAAGTAGCCAAACTTTGGAGATGCACTTAAACCAATGTTGTGTAATACTCCGGCTCTAACTTCTAAGTTACCTTCTGTTTTTCTTCTATTATTTGTGAATTGACCAGAATAGCTGTAACCGATAAGTTCATACCATTTTTGATCACTCAATGATTCAACATTTTCACGCTTGAAAGGATAGGTCATGGACTTACTGAAATTGATATTCGGAAGCGACTCATTAATATTTCCGCTGGTAAGATTTTGCGTTCTATTATAATTGATTGATAAACTTGAACCGGATTCATCCCATATCTTACTAAACGTTGCATTGGAAGTAATATCTTGTGAAAGAATGTCGTTATAGTTAATGCTGTTATTTCTAAAAAAGTCCGATGATAAGAATTGCAAATTTACATCGAACCGGGTTGATGGATTGATCTGCTGATTATGAAACCATGAAAGATTCCAATCGGTTCTTACTTCTCTGCCCGGATCGTTTGCTTCACCCAAAATAATTTTTGAGTAACCAGCATTAATTGTTCCGGAAAAATTATAACGTTCCGCATAACGAAATCTCGATCGTGCGCCCCATCCGCCTTTTGTGTAATAATCTCCCGTGAGAGCCAGATCCATATAATCGTTCATTGATAAGAAGTAACCGAAATTTCTGAAATATTGCCCGCGGTTGTTTTCTTGTCCGTAAGCGGGAATAATTATTCCCGAACGTCTTCCGGTTTCATTCGGAAAGACAGCAAAAGGCAAAGGGATTGGAAACGGTACTCCGCCGATATACATAAATATCCATCGTGCAATAATTTTATCTTTTTGAATTACCTTCATTTCGCTTGCTGAAAAATAAGTATGCGGTGTATCGGAGTCGCAGGTAGTAAATGTTCCGTTCTTAATAAAGTATGTGTCCTTATTAACTTTATTTACTTCTTCTCCGGCATAAGTTTGTCCTTTATCTTTATTCTTTGCAAGAGAGATATACCCGCGTTGATTCTTAAAATTATATTTTATTCTCTCGCCTTCGTAAGTTTCAGCGCCTTCGGTTAATCTCGGTGGTTGTTTCAATTTTACTTTTGCTGTGTCGGATGCGTCAACAGCGCCGAATGCTTCAAGCTCATTTGTGTTGTAATCAACAAAGATTTTTGCACTCTTAAGATTGGTAGTTTTGTATTTCAGTTCTCCCGATCCGTGAACAAACATTTTTTTCTTTTGGATATCGAAGATTAGGGAATCGGAAGCAGTAGCAAAAACAATTGCATCAACATCATATTTCTTTTTTGATTTGGTTGAATCGGAACGAGAAAGTGAATCAACTGTATTTTTTTTTAATGATGTTGAATCTTTCTGCTGTGCAAAGAGAGATGAGTAGAATAATATTATTAATATGGTTATTAAATACTTCATCGTTCCCGATATTTCTTCTAAACTTCACTTTAAATTAAGATTTATAAAACACAAGCGCCGATGCACCTTTGATACCGGCATTGTTCTTCAACTTAGCCGGTTGAACAACTATCTGTCCCTTAGATGGTTTTATCACTCTCTCTTTTATGGAGTATGTGACTGTATCAAATAATAATTTGCCAAAACCGGCTACACCGCCGCCGATTATGATAGTTGATATATCAAGAACATTTACAATTGATGCTAAAACATATCCAAGTTTTAAACCGCAATCCACAATAATTGATCTTGCAAAATCGTCTCCGTCTTCCGCCGCTTGATGGATCAATTGAGGTGTAAGAAGATTGAGATCATTATTGGTAAGTTTGATCAATAGCGAATCCCTTCGGTCTTGCAATTGTTTTTTTACACGATCAATTAAATAATTATTTCCTAAATATGATTCGATACAACCGAAAGATCCGCATTTACATTGTGGTCCTTCATAATCAATTGTAACATGTCCAATCTCTCCGGCTCCGCCGGTTTCTCCGCGATAGATTTTTTTATTGATGATAATTCCACCACCGACACCGGTACCGAGTGTTATCATTATAAAATTATCAAGTTTTTTCCCGGCTCCGTAGATCAATTCTCCTATGGCCGCAGCGTTTGCATCGTTCTCAACGTAAACATCACAATCAAATTTTTCTTTTATTGCTTTGCCCAAATGTACTTTACCCCAATTAGGAAAGTTAGGAGGATTTTCTACTGTTCCTTTTTTTAATTTTACAGCACCAGGTGCACCGATTCCAATTCCAAGTATCTTATCGTTTTTTTTATTTGTTACCGATTTTATTCCTTTTACGATTTGTTCGATTACCGATTCGGGACCATTAGAAGCGCAGCTATCAAGTGAAACTTTCTTAACAATCTTTCCTTTCGAATCCACCAAACCAATTTTTATTGATGTCCCGCCAAGATCAACTCCTATAGCATATTTTTTCTTAGGCATTAATTTCTCTAATTGAATGATTTATCAACAATAGTAATTTCATCGGGATATTCTAATTTACCAAAAGGAGTACCCAAAACAGGTTTGGCAATCATCTTTAAGTTCGATGTTGATCCGTTGATTCCGCCGACTTGCAATAATAAAAGAAGAATATCATCCACACTTTTTTCCTTAAATGCTTTTGCAACATCAAATTCAATTTTGATCGGGATTATAACCGATTCTCCTTTACCCGGAACAAAAACCGGTTCAGCGATACTTCCCCGAACAATTTCTTTTTCGTTTAGATATAATCGCCAGGGGAAAGAAGCAATAGTCAAATCTGTTCTTGCAAAACCACCGTTGCCGTCATTTGGATTTTGTGCTTCTACATTCAACAAAAAGGTCAGCGGCAGATTCCCTCTAACAAGTCCGGTTGTAATTTTAAACAATTCAATCGAATGAAAATCTTTCAAGGATTTTTTGTCAGCGATTGTTATCCCAATTATTTTGTAATCGGTTGCTGAATAAATTTTGTATTTCAAACGCGATATGTTAGAAATAGTTTGATAAACACTGCAGCTCGAAAAAATTGAGAACAATGCCAAAATTAGAATTAACCATCGAAACGGTTTAAGAATTGCCATACTTTTTTTATTTAACATCGTTCAACCAACCGGGGAAATTTTTTATATTTTTAATTGATTCATCAATTTTAACAATGATCATTTCCGCAACCCGCAAAGCTTTCAATCCGTCTTTGCCGCTTACTATCGGTGTTCCTCCTTTTACAATTGCATCCACGAATAGTTCTAATTCCAATTTTAGTGCGTTCACTTCCTTAAATTTTGGTTGTTCATATGCAACGATCTTCTTTTTATCGCCAATCCCAATTTCACCAAACGTTTTGAAAGGACCTTTTGGTTTTTGATCCGGCGGTAATAATCTAAATACTTCTGAAACGCCTGTAATGAAGTCCAACGAAATGTAAGCATCGCGCTGGAACATTCTCATCTTTCTCATTTTCTTCTGAGAGATCCTGCTTGCAGTTACATTTGCTATTGCACCGTTCTCAAATTCTATACGGGCATTTGCAATATCGAGAGTATCGGATACAACCGGTACGCCGCTTGCACTTACAGTTTTCACATCGCTCTTTATGAGACTGAGAATTATATCAATATCATGGATCATCAAATCCAAAACAACCGCAACATCAGTTCCGCGGGGATTAAATTGTGCAAGGCGATCAGTTTGTACAAACAAAGGATCGAGATGATATTTCTCAAGAGATATTAGCGCGGGATTGAACCGCTCAATGTGTCCGACCTGTAAAATTAATTTTTTCTCTTCGGCAATTTTGATAAGTTCTTCCGCTTCCCAGATGTGAGCGGTTATCGGCTTTTCAACAAAAACATGTTTGTTCTTTTCAAACGCAAGTTTAACTAATTCATAATGGGCGCTTGTTGTTGCAACTATATCAACCGCATCAATTTCATTTAGAAGTTTATCCGGATCATCAAATGATTTTACTTTGAATTCACCTGCAACTTGTTTAGCACGTTCAAAATCTCTGTCATAAATTCCTACTAGTTCACAATTAGCAACTTCCTTAAAAAGCTTTGTATGAATCTTACCGAGATGACCTGTTCCGATCACACCTACTTTAATTTTGCTCATAACGCTCCGCTCTTAATCTTTTTGTAACCTATAATTTTATCATAACCGCCTTTCTCTTCAGTTCTGTAAAAGAGAAAGATAGAATAATCATTCTGTGTCTCCCAAAAATTTCCTTCAAGGATTTCCCATTCGATATTTTCTATTTTGTTTTTTATAAGATCACCCGTAACATATTGATAATCGTAAACGCCGCGCTTCAGTTGCACCGGAATATTCATTAAGCCGTCATTGTCAAACATTTCATAATCCGGAGAAACAGTCCAATCGTTGAATGATCCAACCAAAAAAATTGGAGATTTAATATTTTCCGGTGAACGTAATTTAAAAACAACGTTCATATAATCGGCATTTTCATTTCTATAATTTAAGAGTGATGATCCGCCGTCAAAATCTCTTCTACCGCGTGTAAAAAAGTTCGAAGTCTCAATGTCGCCGAACTTTGCATTAACTGTTGAAGAATTGTATTTCCCGATATCGCGTGTGTCAGTCTGACGATATTCATTTCCCGGTCTGATATTCCGTGCAGTGAATGAAAATTTATTGGATGCGTTCCATTCATAAAATCTATCTATTGTATATGAACTACGATCAATCATTATCGGATAATTAAATTTTCTGTTTGTAATTATTTCAACATGCATAACATTTGCCGGAAAAAGTGAGTCAGGCAAAGTAAAACCGGTGCTGATTACAAATGTTCTTCTTAATGCAGCTAAACCGGGTAAATCACCTTCACTACCTTCTTTAGAAAGTTGTACGTTTAATTTCACTTCTGGATTTACAACATAAAATTTACCCGATCCGTAAATCATATTTCTGTTTTGTGTATCAACCAGATAGAACTTCCACTTTCCGGAAAAAGGAAAAGTAACATTGTTGTTCGGAAATTTCCCCGAATAATGGAATCTTGCACCTCGTACTGTGGTAGGCAAACGATCGAACAACAAACTATGTTCGGTGTTATATATTGGATTAGTTAAGAAGGCGTTGTTGTACGGATTCCATTGAGAATCGCAAAACTTAAATTCAATATTAAAATTCGGTATGAATTGCGATTGGACTTCAAACTCGATTGTAATTTCTTTGTGGTTAGGATCGGATAGATCAATTATCGGAAATTCTCTTTCATCTTCTGATGAATAAACACGAAGACTTTTTATCTCTATGTTTTGGGCAGATAATAATTGCTGTGAAAACAAAAAAATAAAAATGAGAAATAGAATTTTAACTTTCAGGAAGATTAGAATATTTCTACACATTTTATCGAGCTATAAGGAACAAAAACTTTAAATGATTTTTCATCACGGTTTGAATCAAGTAAAAGCCCATCATCATAAGCTTGAACTAAAGTGCCGGTCTTAAAGACGATTTCGTAAAATGTCGGATGTTCCCCTTTTTCTTTGCCGTATACAACTCCGTAATTCTCCAACATTGTAATGTTCATTGCTTTACCAATGTATTGATTCCAATCCAAATTCATTTTTGTTTTCCTTTTTTTTAATTGGATTAATTTAAAACCTCACGTTACGCAAAGACATTATTATTTGTCATTCTGATCCCGATTCATCGGGAGAAGAATCTAAAAACTTCTTTTTTGCTCGATTATTAGATTCTTCACTCCACTTCGTTCCGTTCAGAATGACACCTTGCGTAAGGTGACTTAAAACTTTCAATTACAATCAAAAAGTAGTCAAAAACGAATTCTTTTACAATTGAGTAGAGCTGGATTATCAAAGTTATCGGGAAGTGGTTGAGGAGAATTATGATCACGATCAAGAACAAGATCACGATCAGGAACAAGATCACGATCAAGAATTATATAATACTCTTGTTCATGATCTTGCTCTTACTCTTAATCTTACTCTTATTTATTTCTGATCAACGACCACATAACCGCCGGTCGTTTCAAGTTTTAACATTTCTCCACCGCCGTTAAATTCGGCATCCATTTCACTACGGGCTACACGCATGGTCTTTGCATTATTAAAATTATTTGTTATCTCGCCGCCGGTAGTTTCAAGATGGACTTTCGCTTTGAAGTTTGACGGCAATTTTACGTGAACATCACCGCCGGAAGTTGATGCTTCAATTCCTTTATTTATTCCGGTGTAATCAATTGTTATATCACCGCCGGAAGTTTCTGCGTTTATTTTTCCATCTGAAGTATAAAGTTCAATATCTCCACCGGATGTTTCTGCACTTAAGTCACCATTCGTTCCTTTGCAAACAATATCTCCGCCTGATGTGGATAAAAACATCTCACCGTTATGTGCGGAAAGATTAATATCTCCACCCGATGTTTCTGCTTTTAATTTCCCGTTAGTATTATTCAGAGTGATGTCTCCGCCTGAAGTATCAAGCTTAAAAACGCCGTTAATATTTGCTGCATTAATATCTCCGCCCGAAGTTTCTATATGAGCATTCTGATTTTTAGGAACTTTAATTTCGATTCTTACACTTATGTTACTGCCAAACCAATTAAAGAAAGAACCTCTCTTTTTTGCAATTACCCTAACTGTATTATCATCCTGTTCAATCCTGAGCCCTAATTTTTCTTCTGCACGTCTGTTGCCGAATATTTTAACATAGGTTTCTTGTTTATCCCAGCTTTCAACTTTTACATCAGCCCCGCTTGCATTGATATAAACATTATCCCAATCTTTAGCAGAAAAAGATTTCTCCCGTAAAAGCTTTAACTCTTCGGCTGATGATAATGACGCGCCCAAAATCATTAATACAAATACCAACAAGAATCTTTTGAATAATAATTGTTCTATTGTTTGGTACATAATACCTCCTGGTTTTTAAGTTTAACTGATTATTTAGACTCGGATTCGATCAGAATAGTTACATAACCCAAATAATTTTTTTATCTTTAATTCCATAAAATTAGATGAATATCTTCATGAAGCATCGAATATTTATATTTCTTCTTATAACTTTTTTAGCAAATACAACATTCTCTCAGAATAAATTTGATTTAGCTCAGTTTGGTAATGAATCAGTTCTATTCTTAAAGCAGCCGTTAAATTGGGATGGAAATGATTGGCTTAAACTTGGTTTGGTAAGTGCCGGGACAATTTTAGCTATGCAGGCAGATCAACCATTACGCGATGCCGTTTTGAGAGATCAAAGTTTTAATGGAACAGTAGCGGAACAGATTGGAAGATTTTGGGGCAGAGGTTACGCTACAATATTCTTTGCCGGTGCATTCGGTTTGCATGGATTAATTACCGATGATCAGGCAACAAGGAAAATCGGTTTTGAAATTGTGCAGGCAACAATTTATGCGGGTGCTATTACACAATTTCTGAAAATGACTTTGGGACGTGCACGCCCTTACACAAACGAAGGTACTGCAAACTATCACCCATTTTCTCTTTGGAACGATGATTACCACTCACTCCCTTCCGGCGATGTAACATTTGCCTTTTCACTTTCAACTGTGTTATCTAAAAATTCCAAGTCGGATCTTCTAAAAATAATTTGCTATCTCCCTGCAGTTTTAACAATGGCATCCAGAATTAATAGAGATATGCATTGGTCATCCGATGTATTTCTTGGAGCTGCTATCGGTTATTTTGTTGGTGATTGGGTTACCAATCTTCATGAAGGAAAAGAATCAGCTGTGGAAATCTCATCAATCTATCCATTCAGTATTAAGATCGCAATCTTTTAGCTTTCGATGATCGGTTGTCAGTTATCTGTTGTCAGTGATCGGTTCTTTAATTCTTACTCTTGTTTGTCCCACCGGATAAAACTTCTAATTGCCAAAAGCATTTGTACTAATTAAGTGGAAGTTATACTTGCTTTATATTACAAAAGCTGGTTCTGAAAATACAGTTGCTTTTTATTTGTAGGGACTATAAATTAGACCTTGAAAGTAGGCCTAATATAAGAACTATCACAAAGGTATTATTTTATGCAACAAGCAAAATTTAGTATTGGAAAAGCTCAACTGGAATTTTTGAGTAATTTTAATCTTTATGGTTTCAAGGATAAAAGTTCGTTAGTTCGCAAAGCAATCGAACATTATAAGAAAGAACTTGAAATCCAAAAATTAAAAAGGTCGGCAGAACTGTATGCTGAAATATATAATAATGATGCTGATCTTCAACAATTGACAAATTCAGCTCTTTCTGAGTGGCCAGAATGAAAAAACTTGAACGAGGTATGCTGATAGACGTAAATCTCGATCCAGCTTTGGGATCTGAAACTGGTAGAACTAGACCTTGCATTATCGTTACAAATGACATTTATAATGAAAGAATTCCAGTAATTCAAGTTGTTCCGGTAACTTCTTGGAACGATAAGAAATCATTGGTAAGAACCAACGTCGAGATAGAACCCACCCCAACAAATGGACTTAACAAGAAATCCATTGCCGATTGTTTGCAAACGCGTCCAATAGATTATAGAGAAAGATTAAAAAAAGTTAGAGGAAAACTATCATCTGAAGTAATGAAAGAAATTGATGAAGCTCTAGCGGTTGTTTTTGATCTTTGTAAAAAAGAATAATGAAAAGTCGGCAAGTATAACAAGCAAAACAAAAGTTGATGAGCGGGCAGCTTTATACTCTGCAATCGGTTATTTTGTTGGTGATTGGGTTGTTAATCTTCATGAGGGAAAAGAATCGCCGGTGCAAATCTCGTCAATCTATCCCTTCAGTATTAAGATTTCACTTTTTTAGATGCAAGTTAGGCATTATGTTAAATTGAACTTTGAATAATTGAATTATTATTCTAAGTTGTAGATAAGTAATGGATATTATTTATGGGAGGGTTTAAAAATTTTCTTGCTGGTATCTCTTCACTATTTTTATCTCCCCAAAAAATTAGAAAAGAAAATAGAAATAAAGCTTTTATATGAATCTAACACACATTTTGTATGAGTGATAAACAGCCTTATGGCAGTATAATGAATAATTATGTAGCGGGGTTTTTATGAAAAAATATTTTGTAGTTCCTCTGATTGGAATGTTGTTAATCATAAGTTGTAAAGATTCATCAGTTGAACCAGAATTGGTTTATAGTGGAATTACAGTAACAAATGAAAGTGGTCCTGAACCAATAGGCAATATTGATTTGGATGATTGGTTGCAACAATGGGATTATGTAGATGATATAGATCTAATACCCACTTCATATACTGTTTATCCTGCCTATGCTAATCCTACGAAGAGGTTCTCAAAATTAAGATTTGCATTAGCAAAGTCGGATTCAGTAGTGATAGTTTTGGATGACAAAGATTTAAATAGAAAGACAACCGTTTTATCATAGAAATTAAATGCTGGCATCCACGAGATTACGATCGATTTATTGTATGGAAATCCAGAAATGAAAAGAGAAGAAGCGATAGCGAGAGTATTTTTTGAGATTCCAACTTTGAAATCATTCCCAAAAGTGCATGGAGATATAAAAATTCTAAAACAATAAAAAGTGCAACCAACAAGCTTCTTCGCCCGACCGCTTCTTCGAATCGGTCGTAGTGAGTCTTTCGGGTTTGGTTTTTCAAAGTAAGTTGTTCATTAAAGTATGATAAGTAAACAAACTGATTTTAAAAATAAAGTTGCGTTGATAATTGCTGCATTGTTGTTATGGGCGGCGGGCTAAACGCAACACCGTTAGGCATTTTGAAATTAATGAGGCAATAATGATTTTACATTTAAGAGTAAGATTGTTTTTTCTAATTTTATTTTTTACGAATATTTGTTATTCACAATGGACAAAGATAAATCCGCCTCCTTTTCCGCCGAATCCTGATTTAATGATTCTTGCAATTGAAGTTAATGGTAATAATATTTTTGTGATATCAAATCAAACTGGGATCTATTTATCATCGGACTATGGGGCAAATTGGAATTCAATTTCATTAAATGTGTATAATGTTAATAGTTTTCTTAAACCCGGCACTAAAAAGTTTAAATTACACTGGTCATCATTAGCAACTACGGATAATGGAAATTCCTGGATAAATCTTACAATTCCAAGAAATAACTCTATTGGTGTTCATGATATGAAGATAACAAGCATTTCTGATTTTGATGTTTGCGGGGATAAAATATTTCTGGCAAGTAATATTGGATTATTACAATACAAACAAGCAATCTTTGATTATAGCATAATAAACAACCAACCAGTTAGTTCAATAGCCGTAAATGATTCTTATTTATTTATAAGTGCTCCAGATGGAATCTATCGTTCGTTAGATTGCGGCAATACATTTCAAAAAGTCCTAAATCTTGATTACTACCTAAAACTAGCGACTTTCAATAATTTCGTAATTGGCTGTTATTATCCGAATGGTGCAATCTGGATTTCTTATGATAATGGAATTACTTGGACGCAGAAATTCCTTAATGTTACTAATATTATAGATATTTCAGTTAATGACAAATATCTTTTTTTTGCAACCAAGGATAATATATGGCAAGCTCAAATTGATAATTTATTAACCGATGTAAAAGATGAATATCTACCGCAAGAATATTTATTATCCCAAAACTACCCCAATCCGTTTAATCCAATAACAACTATCAATTATCAAATACCAAAACAAAGTAAAGTTACCCTCAAAGTTATTGATATGCTTGGAAGAGAAATAGAAACTCTTGTAAATGGTGAAAAACCTTTTGGAAGTTATTCAGTGAAATTTGATGGAAGTAAGTTGTCAAGTGGAATTTATTTCTATCAATTAATAACTAATGAGAAAGTAATCACGAAAAAATTTGTTCTTATGAAATAATAAATGCCTAACATCTTTAATAAGTAAAAAGTCAATATAGAAGAAGAGAATAAAATTAGATAAAAATATTCATGGCACACCAACAAGAGCGGTGAGCAGAATAAAAGTTCTTTGAATAACTGAGTATCGAATCAC
>Ga0265292_1002635_pt1 | contig 12139 bp, 9 predicted proteins | sample Munlanlewell296A_FD_189080 | JGI IMG/M metagenome (GOLD analysis project Ga0265292, IMG submission 189080) | Leachate microbial communities from a municipal landfill in Southern Ontario, Canada - Leachate well 296A | ecosystem: Engineered > Solid waste > Landfill > Unclassified | place: Canada...
ATCAATTTAACAAACTTGAAATGTATGCCTATACTTTACCAGAAAAAAGTACCAAAATGCATGAAACTATTCTTGCAAATGAAGAGGCAATATGGCAAGCAATAGGTATCCCGTATCACGTGGTGAATATTGCTGCTGGTGATTTAGGGGCGCCTGCTGCAAAAAAATACGATATTGAGTATTGGTCACCAGTTGACAATATGTACCGTGAACTTACAAGTTGCTCGAACTGTACTGATTATCAGACGCGAAATTTAAATATTAGAGTTCGTAGAAAAAATGGTAGCGTTGAAATTCTTCATTCACTAAACGGGACAGCTGTATCTTTGGCCCGATCTTTAGTCGCGATTATAGAGAATTTTCAAAATGTTGACGGAAAATTAATTGTTCCCGAAGTCATTCGACCGTATATAAATGGTCGTGAATTACTCTAATATATTATTGATAACAAAACATAGATAATTGTAATTTGCTATAATAGAGTTACCAACCAAACTAATTCGCCGTACGGCGAAGGAGGGTAGCATGATTACATCAATAAAGGTCACCGGCATAGCATATGAGGTAGACGAAACGACACGTAAATATGTTATAAAAAGGATTGGCCGTCTAGATCGCTATCTTCCTCGACACGCACGTAAAAGCGTATCAGCAGAGATAAAACTTGAACAAGTTAATCACCAACACGGTAATAAATATGAAGCCGAGGTCATTCTAAGCATTCCTGGAACACTAATCACAGCCAAAGATTCAACTAGTAGTATAGTAGCGGCAGTTGATATTGTTGAAGCGAAAATTCGTTCACAGTTGAGTGATTATAAACAGGCAAGTATTCCACATATTGGCAAACGTCGGATTATGAGTCGTTTTAAACAGAGTTTTAAACGCGAATTATAACTATTTCTATCTTGTAAAATTGCCATCTTGGCCTTATAATAAACTGCAGTATTTTACTTTTGAACTTTATGGGGATGGATAGGAGCAGTAGTTTTTAGTTATGGTTAATAAGAACAAGGTTCTAACAAAAATATTTGGCGACCCACAAGCGCGGACCTTAAAGGGTCTTCAGAAAAAGGTTGCTACTATTAATGCGCTTTCCGATAAGTATAAAAATTTTTCTAAACCTGAATTAAAAAAGCAAACAGAAATTTTAAAAAAACGTTTACATAAAAAAGGTACAACTTTAGATAGCATATTACCAGATGCTTTTGCTTTGGTGCGTGAGGCAAGTGAAAGAATTCTAGGTATGCGACATTTTGACGTACAGCTAGTTGGAGGTATGGCACTACACGAAGGTAAAGTTGCTGAAATGAAAACCGGTGAAGGAAAAACACTTGTTGCAGTGTTAGCAGTTTACTTAAATGCATTAGAAGAAAAAGGTGTGCATGTTGTTACTGTTAATGATTACCTAGCACAACGTGACGCTAGTTGGATGGGTGAAGTTTATGATTTTTTGGGATTATCGGTCGGAGTTATCATTAACGATGCTTCTTTTACATATGATCCTAATTATGACAATGAACATCATGATGATGCACGTTTAAAAAAATTACGCCCTGTAACACGTAAAGAGGCTTATGCATCTGATGTTACCTACGGAACTAATAATGAGTTCGGTTTTGACTATTTGCGTGACAACATGGTTAATGAAGTCGATTTATTACGTCAACGCGAACTAAATTTTGCTATCGTGGATGAGGTTGACAGCATTTTAATTGATGAGGCAAGAACCCCACTGATTATTAGTGCACCAGCAGCCGAAAACCCAGATAGTTATTATCAATTTGCAAAAATTGCAGCAAAATTAGTTCCCGAGGACTATATTATGGATGAAAAACATAGGACAGTATCACTTAGTGATATAGGGACTGAAAAAATTCAAAAAGTTCTAGGAATAAAAAATCTATATAGTCCTGATTATGTTCGTTCGGTTTATCATATGGACCAAGCGTTAAGAGCCCAGGCTTTATTTAGGCGTGACAAAGACTATGTTGTCACCAACGATGGTGAAGTAATTATTGTAGACGAGTTTACGGGACGTTTAATGCAGGGTCGTCGATATAACGAGGGATTACATCAGGCAATTGAAGCTAAAGAAGGTGTTCCTGTGTTACAAGAAAGTATGACTTTGGCAACTATCTCATTCCAGAATTATTTTAGACTTTATAAAAAACTATCTGGTATGACGGGTACGGCATTTACAGAAGCCGAAGAATTTCAGCAAATATATAGTCTAGATGTGATTCAAATCCCAGCAAATAAACCGTTAATACGTAATGATAAACAGGATTTGATATTTAAATCAGAAAAAGCCAAATTAAAGGCAGTAGCGGGTGTAATTGCTGATTATCATAAGGTTGGTCGCCCAGTATTAATTGGTTCAGCTTCTATTTCAAAAAATGAATTAATTGCTTCTTGGCTGGATAAAGCTGGTGTTCCGTACGAATTATTAAATGCTAAAAATAACGAACGCGAAGCGGCAATCATTGAGAAAGCTGGTGAGAAGGGTTCAATTACACTTGCAACAAATATTGCTGGTCGTGGTACTGATATTAAACTAGGCAAAGGGGTTGTAGAACTTGGTGGTCTAGTTGTGATTGGTTCAGAACGACATGAATCAAGACGAATTGACAATCAGTTACGTGGACGTGGTGGTCGTCAAGGCGATCCAGGTGAAACTCAATTTTTTGTTTCTACAGAAGACGATTTGATGCGTATTTTCCAAGGAGAACGTATCGCAAGTTTGATGGATAAATTAGGGGTAGGTGAGGATACACCAATTCAAAATAAAGCAGTATCAAAAACGTTAGAATCTGCTCAAAAACGTGTTGAGGGTTTTAACTTTGATACACGAAAAAACGTTGTTCAATATGATAATGTCATAAATCGTCATCGTCGTGTTGTATACACAATGCGTCGTAAAATTCTAGAAGGTGACGATATTAAACCAGAAATTGATCGCCTAATTGATTCAAAAGTACACAGATTGACTGTTGTCCCATCAAAAAATAATAAAAATTTTGTCGAAGAATTTGAAACCATATTTCCAATAGCTGATGAAAAAATTCACGTTATTGGTGATGAAAAGAAAGATAAAACTAGATTTGAACTAGCACTTTCAGAAGTTAAAAAATTCTATTCAAACAAAGAATCTGAACTTAGTGTTGAGATCATACGTAAAGTTGAACGAGAAGTATATTTACAAGTGCTTGATACATTATGGATGCAACATCTTGAAAACATGCAACATCTACGCGAAGGAATTCATTGGCGCAGTGTGGCTCAGCGAGATCCATTAGTAGAATACAGAAGTGAATCACAAAAATTATTTGATAGTTTGCAAGCAACTTTATGTGATGAGGTGCTACGTGCAATAATGCATGTTCAAAGAAATGATGTTATTGCTAAAACTAAAGAAGAATACGAAACAGAATTAACAAGACTAGCAGAAAATGCAGTCGAAAGAGGTGTTAATGAAGTAACCGGTGGTGAAGAAAATAGAGATAGTGATTTTAATATTAAAAAAGCACAATCAGCCCATATAGCATCCAACCAGAAAAAGAATATTACTCGTAAGAAAAAGAAAACACAACGTCAAAATCGAAAAAATCGCCGTAAATAAAGCCTTTTGCAGAAAGTAAAAATATGAAACACGAAGTTGAAGAGATTAAATTAAAAAATGGTGCTCGCGGTCTACTAATTGATGTGCCCGATGCTACAACAATGAGTATGCAATTTCAATTTCGCGCAGGTAATCGGTATGCAAAATCAAAAGATATAGAACAAGTGGCACACATTATGGAACATATGGCGTTTGGTGCAAATGCACTTTTTAAAACCGAACATGAGTTTGAATTTGAGTTTACAAAAAATGGCGCATATAGGAATGCTTATACCAGCGATCTTTCAATGGTATATGAAGCAGATTGTGCTGATTTTGAGTGGGATAGGATAATAGATTTACAAAAAGTAGCTATTTGTCATCCTAAATTCAACGAGTCTGAACTAAATGCCGAAAAAGGAAATGTTCGTAGTGAATTGACAAATTATTTGAACGATCATCAGCGTATTTTGTGGCCACGAGTCCAACAATTACTAGGCGAAGACATATTAACGTATCGTCAATCACTACCAACAATTAGTGCTGTAACGCTAGCAGATGTGCGTGATCATCATCGAAGGACTCACACTACTCGTAACATGCGTTTTGTAATTGCTGGCAAGCTAGATGGCCGCAAAACCGAAATTAGAAGAAAACTAGAAAATTTCGAATTACCAGAAGGTGAGCGTTTTGAAGTACCTCGCGACGAATTAACAAAGGCAAATCCTAGTATTATTCGTCGTAAAGATGCTACAAATCTGACATTTGGTCTATTTATGGTAATTGATAGAGAATTGAATGATGAAGAATTAGATGCTATGCATTATTTGAATCATATTTTAACTGGTACAATGCATTCTCGTATTTTTGGAGCTGCTCGTCGAAAAGGTCTAGCTTATAATGTCAGTGCGTACACAGATGTTGGTTTTTATGACAGTGGATGGGATATTACTGGGCAAGTTAACCATGAAGCAGCTGGAGAATTATTCGATATTATCACTCGTGAAATTAAAAATGTTCTAGATGGAAAAATTAGCGAACAAGAGATTAGTGCCGCCAAATCATTTGCCCTTGGACGATACCAAATGGGAGCTCAGACTGTATCACAAATTAGTGGTTTTTATACTGGCAGATATTTTGCAGACGGTTTTATTAAAAATTACGAAAAAGTGCCAGAAATGATAAAAAATGTTACTGTAAAGCGCATGATTGATACTGCTCGTAGTTTTATCAGAAGTGGAAAATGGGTTCTTGCAGCTGTAAGTAGTGGCGAAAAACAAGAAATAGTCGATTTAAATGATAAAGTAGCAACATTGTTCGAACCGCGCTAAAATACTATTATGAAGATTGCAATCGCAGGTTATGGGATAGAAGGCGAATCTAATTATCGTTACTGGTCTTCTAACTCTGATAATGAAATAACTATTGCTGATCAAAAAATTCCAAAATGTGAAATTCCTCTAGGTGTTGATACGATTATTAATGAAAATGCATTTGAAAAATTATATGACTTTGATTTAGTAGTAAGGACTGCTGGGCTAAACCCAAGAAAAATTAAAACAAACGGTAAAATTTGGTCAGCAACAAACGAATTTTTTACTAATTGTACAGCTCAAATCATAGGAATAACAGGAAGTAAAGGTAAGGGTACAACAGCTAGTTTAATTGCAAGTATCCTTGAATCATCAGGAAAAAAAGTTTGGTTGGTTGGTAATATTGGCAGTCCTGCACTAGATATTCTTGGTCAGATTACACCAAATGACGTAGTTGTCTATGAACTATCAAGCTTTCAGTTGTGGGATATCGAAAAATCTCCTCATATTGCAGTTATATTGTTTATAGAACAAGAACACCTAGATAATCATAGTGATATGAATGATTACGTTCAGGCAAAAGCGAATATAACAAAGTATCAAACCAAAGATGATATATTGATTTATTATCAATCAAATTACTATGCAAAAAACATATCAGATAATTCAAAAGCAAGTCTAATTGGTTATCCGAACACCGAGACAGCACATGTTTTTGAGGAATATTTTTACTATAATGAACAAAAAATTTGTTCAGTTAATTCGTTGGGCATTGTCGGTAATTTTAATCAAGATAATGCCTGTGCTGCTATAAATGCCGTATGGGGTTTTACAAATGATATTGATGCTATTGAAAAAGGTCTTTCATCCTTTAAGGGATTACCACACCGCCTACAATTAATTCGCGAATTAGATGGAGTCAAGTATTTTGATGATAGCATAGCTACAATTCCCGGTGCAGCGATTGCGGCTCTTAGAGCATTCGATAATTCAAAAGTGATTATTCTTGGAGGATCATCTAAAGGTTCAGATTTTACGAATTTAGGTCATGAATTGAATAAGCACGACGTAAAAGCGATTCTTATTGGTGAAGAAGCAGAAAAAATTGCTCATTCATGTAAGGTAGCTGGTTTTTCAAATTTTGAAATTATTTCAGATTTTACAATGGACAGTTTGATAAAAAAAGCTCAGTTATTATCAAAACCAGGTGGTGTAGTATTGCTTAGCCCAGCCTGTGCTAGTTTTGATTTATTTAATAATTATTCAGATCGTGGTGATAAATTTATTGATGCAGTTAATAAACTTTAAGTAATTGTTTTAATTCTGGCTGCGATTGCATCAGATGGTTCTAGCACTTTTATATTAGGCCCTGCAGCGTCAACAATGCGTTTCTTTATCCAGTGATAGTGTGTACATCCTAAGACAATTACATCGACGTTATGTTTATTTAATAATTTAATGGTTGATTTAATATCAATTTCATTAGATTTGCCATTTTCAATTAATTCAGCCCAATTACTACAGTCTGGCTCGATAGTTTCGATATTTTTCGCCCAAATTTTTTTAAGTTCGATATACCTCTTACTTTTTAATGTTGATGGGGTAGCACATACAGCAATATGATTAGTCTTAGTCAAAAAAGTTGCCGGTTTTATCATCGGTTCAATCCCTATGAAAGTCATATTTGGATATGTAAGGCGAAGTGATGATATTGCTGTTGTGGTTGCAGTGTTACAAGCGATAATTATTGCATCACATTTCGCAACAATTAACGGTTTAATTGCATTATTTGTTAGTCTAATTATCTCTTTCGGTTTACGATTTCCATAAGGCATATTTTTATGGTCATTAACAGATATTATTTCAGCTAATGGAAGTAATTTTTGTAAAGTTACGCAAACAGCCGAACCTCCAATTCCTGAATCAAATATTCCAATCCGCATATTAACCCGTATTTTATCATCGAATCTGTAGAAAATCTAATGCTATAATATATTTAATAATGCAACCTATATTAAAACGAATAAATAATCTAAAATCACAAATCGATATTGCCTTTGCGCGATTAAAAATTGCCGATAAACAAATAAAAATTTTAGAACTAGATGCAGAACTTGCAAATTCGGAAATATGGAACAATCCAAATAATGCTCAAAATAAATCAAAACAATTAGCCGCACTTTCATCTATCGTTAATCCATGGGTAACGCTTCAGGCACAGGTAAATGATATAGCAGAACTTATAGAGATGGGTGACAGTAGTTTACAAAAAGAATTTGAGGTACAAATTTCTGCTTTAGAAAAAGAATATGATATTCGCCGAAAAGACCTATTATTTAATGGACAATACGATGATCATAATGCAATCATCAGATTAAGTGCCGGAGTTGGCGGTACGGACGCTCAAGATTGGACAGAAATGTTAGAACGCATGTATTTACGCTGGGCGGAAAAATCAGGAATAAAAACTGAAATAATCGAACGTTCTACGTCTGATGAAGCTGGTATCAAATCAAGTGTTATTGAACTTTCAGGATCTTATGTGTATGGTAAATTACGTAGTGAAAATGGTGTCCATAGATTAGTACGACTAAGTCCTTTTAATAGTGATAATTTACGTCAAACAAGTTTTGCATTAGTCGAAATATTGCCACAAATAGAAACGCCGCAAGAAATTCAAATTGACGACAAAGAAATAAAGGTTGATGTATATCGGGCTGGTGGGCACGGTGGTCAATCTGTTAACACAACTGATAGTGCTGTTCGAGTAACCCATATTCCAACCGGAATTGTAGTTGCTATTCAAAACGAAAGGTCACAATTGCAAAATCGTGAAATGGCAATGAAAATATTATTATCAAAACTGACCCAGTTACAACTTGAACAACATGTTTCAAATATAACTGATTTGCAAGCAGGTGAATCCGCCAATTGGGGATCGCAAATTCGAAATTATGTATTGCATCCATATACAATGGTCAAAGATACTCGTACTAAATACGAAGAACACGATGCTCAGGCAGTTTTGGACGGCAAAATTGATGGGTTTATCACGGCATTTTTAGAATCAGCATCTCAATAAAGTATTTTACATGTCTTACTTTTGGTCTAACATTTCTCGTTTCTGTTTTTTAGACCGTTCACCATCACTAAGTTCAAACAAACGGCCACTCTACGTGTAATCCTTTGGATTAGCACGTGGCGCTTGGCTGACCTACCGGTCACATCCGTTTGTGTTGAACCAAGTGGTGTTGAACGTGAATAATGTAATCATGGAAGCTACGGGTTTTTTGTCTGTCATTTTATTAAATATTATGATCTTGCAAAATATGCAGGTACGTCTGATATCACTTACTTTATTGCCAACAGATGTGCCGTTAGGCAGCCGAACGCCACTGACCGACAACGTCGCCAGTAGAGTGTGCTGTTGGAATAAATGTAAGCGATAGCAGACAGACGGTAAGACCAGTAATCTGGGGAGTTTCGACTTTCATCTGTCGTCTTACTTATGCTATAATTGGCAAAAGAATGATACTGTTAGATAGAGTAACAAAAACCTATAGTAAAGATTCAAAACCGGCTCTTGATCGCGTTAGTTTATTCATTGAGCCACGAGAATTTGTTATTTTAGTTGGTACTAGTGGCGCCGGTAAATCGACATTATTTAAATTATTAACTCGCGAAGAAAAACCAACCAGTGGGAAAATTGTGGTCGGAGGTATTGATTACGATACCCTAAAAGACAACCATATACCTATGCTCCGTAGAAAAATTGGTGTTGTATTTCAGGATTTTAAATTATTACCGCAACGAACGGTGTTTGAAAATATTGCGTTTGCCCTTGAAATTGCAGGGATGACTCGTCACGAAATAAAAAGTACTGTGCCAAAAGTTATTGAACTAGTTGGGCTTACGGGCAAAGAAAAACAATTTCCACATCAGCTAGCAGGCGGTGAGCGTCAACGTGTAGCAATCGCAAGGGCAGTTGTTAGACAACCAAAAATTTTGATTGCGGACGAACCAACGGGAAATTTAGATCCCAGACACAGCTGGGATATTATTAGATTACTAGAAAAGATTAATAAATATGGGACAACTGTGCTTTTAACTACCCATAATGCCGAGATTGTTAATAAACTAAAACGACGTGTCATTACTTTGGAACATGGAAAAATTACCGGAGATCAGGCAGTAGGGAGTTACAGGCAATGAGTGCCAAGAAAAAATTAAATTCAAAAGCTTTGACAAGTAAAAAACATAATCGTCGTAGATTATTAACATTATGGCGTGTGGTTAGATACGGAACTGATAGTTTTGTTAGAAATTCATGGTTGTCAGTTGCCGCTACTGCTGTAATGACAATTACACTATTAATTATATTTACAGCATTTATTACGCAAAATATTTTAACAGATACGATTAATGAATTGCAAGACAAAGTCAATATGTCGATTTATTTAAAAACTGATACCTCTAACAAAACTGGTAATGAACTAAAATCAGAATTAAGTAAATTGGCCTCAGTTAAATCAGTAAAATATATTAGTGCTGAAGAAGCCAGAGCCCAAGTAGCAAAAGATAATGGTAAAAATAACGATGTCTTGGATGCATTAAATCAAGCTACTAATAAAATTCCAGCAACCTTAAAGGTTATTGTAGTAGATATAAATAATACCTCTGAACTAGAAAAATTTGTTGCCAGTAACAAATTGGTAAAAGATTATATTAATCCTGATTACAAACCTTCGTTTGCAGGTGAACGACGCAACACAATTAAAACAATTGGTAGGGCAGTTAATTTTGCGCAAGCGGTTGGTTTAGCGGCTGGAATTGTATTCATTGTCATATCATCATTAATTATTTTTAACACCATTAGAATGGCAATATTTAATCGAAAAGAAGAAATTCAAATGATGAAACTAATTGGGGCCGATCAATCATTTATTCGCGGGCCGTTCTTAATAGAGGCAGTTATATACGGTTTTATTGCTGCATTTATTGCGACTGGTTTAGGCATATGGGCATTGTATGCATCGTCTAAAACTCTAATTAGTTATCAAATTTCAGTTCAGCCAACTATTGATTTAGTGACCATGTACGCCCCAATTGTAGTACTGACGATGATGGGGATTGGTGCAGTGATAGGTATTATTTCATCATTATTTGCGACTCGTCGATATTTGAAACTATAATGATTAACAGTTTGACATATCTATTATGCTTGTGGTAAAATCGTCAGTACTATGAAACTGCGTACCGCCACACCAGCTTCAATTTCAAAAATTGCCAAAACGGTACTTATTTTAAGTATTATATTAATAGCTGTTGCCGTTCCATTACAGATGACGCAGAAAGCCTCTGCAGATCAGTACGATGACAAGATTAATGCATTGCAACAGGATATCGCTAAGTATCAGGCTGAAGGTGCTCGTCTAAACAGTGAAGCTGCGACTCTTCAGTCGGCACTGGCTCAGTTATCAAACGAAAAGTCTGCAATACAGGCCCAAGTTGATATAAGCCAAGCAAAATATGACCAATTAGTCCAACAGATTATTGATACTGAAAAACAAATAAAAGACAACCAGGACGCACTGGGAAAAACTATTGCTGATCTGTATGTTGATGATAAGATTTCTCCAATTGAGATGTTGGCTAGTAGTGAAAATATTGGTGATTATCTGGATAAGCAAGAATATCGTTCTTCAGTTCGTAATGAACTTACATCTACCATTACAAAAATAAAAGAACTTAAAAAATCTTTGGATACAAAAAAAGCAGAGGTTGAAAAAGTTCTTATTGATCAAAAATCACAGCGTGATCAACTAATTGCAAAAGAAGGCGAAAAACAAAATCTATTACAGAAAACTCAGGGTCAAGAAGCAGGCTACCAACAGTTAATAAGTAATAGCCAAGCTGCGATAGCTGAAGCCAAAGCAACACAAGCATTGTTGAATAGTCGTTTTAATAGTAACGGTGGCTTTACATTAATTGACGGAGGCTCTTTAGGTGCATACCCTTGGAATTATTCAAATTGTCCAATGTCTGGTTATTTATCAACTGGTGGTGCTGATGGCAATGGTGGTGACGGACACGGATACGGTTGTCGTCAATGTGCTAGTTATGTAGCATGGAAAATTGCCAAAGAAACTAACGTATATTATTCGTGGGGTAATGCGGTTAATTTTACAGCTAATGCTATAGCTGCCGGTTATGTGGAAGGCCCACCTCAGGCTGGTTCAATAGCTGTCATGGATCCTGGTAAAGCAGGTCAAAGTTATGGGCATGTAGCTTGGGTTGAAGCAGCAGGCGGTGGTATGGTAACAATCAGTCAGTATAATTATGATTACGGTGATGGTTACGGAATGTACAGTATGATGACACTTTCTGACGGTGCATTTGATCATTATATTAAAATTAAATAAATTTAAAACATAACTTTTATAGCACACTCAACCCAGAATGCGCTATAATTATATACAATAGAAATTATGGTAATTAGTAGGGGATAAAATGGCTAAAGAAAAAGTAAAGACACATAAACATGTAGTAAAACATCGACGAATAAAAAAACATATAGCACCAAACGCTATATGGTTTATTGCTATTGCGTTGACTGCAGCTCTTGGTTATGTTGCCGGTGTTTATCATTATCAAATAGAGGCAGCTATCGGACCAGTCTTTGGTTACAAAGCTCATTCTGGAAGCATTGATTTATCCTCAATACAACAGACATACAATAAATTGGCTGCAAAATATGATGGCAAGCTTGATACTGTAAAACTAATACAAGGCGCCAACAGTGGCCTTGTAGATGCTGTAGGTGATATTTATACAGTCTATATGAACCCTCAAGAGTCTAAAAGCTATAGTGACACTTTGTCAGGGAATATCGGTGCTGGTATTGGTGCTGAGATTGGTATAAAAAATGGCAATACCACAATTATTCGTACACTTAGTGGCAATGCAGCGATTAAGGCTGGATTACAAGCAAACGATGTTATTCTAAAGGTTAACGATCAATCCACTAGTGGTTGGACAGTCGAAAAAGCAGTGAGTCAAATTAAAGGCGAAGAAGGAACAACAGTTAAATTAACAGTTTTACGTGGCACTGAAACAAAAGACTATACAATTACACGTGCGATTATTAATGTTCCTAGTGTTGAAAGTAGTGTAAACAATGGTGTTGGCACACTTACAATATCTCGATTTGATAATGAAACTGGCA
>Ga0265292_1002636_pt1 | contig 12133 bp, 11 predicted proteins | sample Munlanlewell296A_FD_189080 | JGI IMG/M metagenome (GOLD analysis project Ga0265292, IMG submission 189080) | Leachate microbial communities from a municipal landfill in Southern Ontario, Canada - Leachate well 296A | ecosystem: Engineered > Solid waste > Landfill > Unclassified | place: Canada...
CTATCAACAATAACGAGGATGACATCAGCTGCGTCAGCCGCTTCTGTGATTTGCTCTTGGATGCTGGCTTCGAACTCGTCGTTCGGGTCTTTAAGTCCAGCGGTGTCGACCAACCAAAATTGGTGGTGTTTGTACTCGACGCGGCCGAGGACGTTGTCGCGAGTGGTACCGGCTTCTCGAGCTACAATTGCCTGCTGGGCACGGACCATACGATTAAAAAGCGAACTCTTACCGACGTTCGCCTGTCCAATGATTGCTACCGTGGGTAATCGTGAGGCCATAACTGACGTTTATTATAACAGAGGTGGCTTGTCTTTGCGAGCATAAGCGGTACAAATATCTTATAGTAATGATATTTTGTTCTTTGGAAAAGAACAGAAGCATTATATCACCTAAGATATATCAATAACTTTGTACTCACCGGGCTTTATATCACCAAGTGAATAATCCCCGAACGATAGGCGGTGGAGTTTGGTAACGGTGTAGCCAAGAGAGCCAAAAGTACGACGGATTTGGCGGTTCCTACCCTCTGTCATAGTGATCTGCCAACCTTTTCGGTTGTCATCACTTAACCGCTCCAAGGACAGTTTGCTAGGACCGTCTTCCAGTTGGATGCCGTGGTCACTGATCATTTGCTGGTGGAGGGGCTCTAGTTCCCTATCAAGACGGACATGGTAGACTTTTGCCTTATAGAACTTTGGATGGGTCATCAGGTAGGCGAAGTCACCGTCGTTGGTGAGGAGTAATAAGCCCGAGCTGTCTTTGTCGAGGCGCCCAACGGGCTTGAGATTATGAAATTCGGGCGGAATAAGTGCATAAATGGTGTCGTTGTCGCCCTGTTTCTTACGCGAGCAGATATAACCGACGGGTTTATGAAATAGAAGATACGTTAGCGACTGGTTGCTCGTCAGTGGCTTGCCGTGGATAGCAATACTGTCACCTGGGGTAAACCTGGCGCCAAGCGTCGCCACAATGTCGTTTATTGTCACGGCTCCCTGCTCGATAAGCAGATCGGCTTCACGTCGAGAAGAGCCGAGCTGGAGCGCCAGGTACTTATTGAGTCGTTCAGAAGGAGTATCGTCAGTCATGTACGGGCTATTATAGCACTACAGCTGAGGTGCTGGTGGCTGTTGGGCTGGTTGAGGGGCTGATGCCTGCAACGGTGTCTCTTCGAAGGTGAGACCAGAGTCTTCGTCAGCTGGCGGTGTTGGCGTTACCGGAGCTGGTGCGGGAGGTATCGGTGCTGGAGCAGGCATAGGAGAGTCAGTGACAGGTATCTGTACCTGGGGGCTCGGAACGACCGGTGGCTCAGGGGCTGGCGGAGCGGGCTGAGCGCTTAACTCTTCTGAAATGCGGTCAGCCATATTTGGTCCAGTTGTTTCAGGGCGTTCAAGAGGATGAATAACACGATCGCCAAGATTAGCAGGACGGGTCGTCGAGAATGGCGCGGTTGGTTGCGGCAAGCCTGAGGCTGCTGGCAACGGGGTAACGGCAGCTGGCTGAGGAGCGGGCGTAGGGGCTGCTGGCGCTGGTGTCGGCACTGGTGCTGCTATTGGGGCTGCGATGGGAGGTGCAACTCGAGGTGCGGCTATCGGAGATGGCGTCGGCGTAACACCGACCCCTGGCATGTCTTCGAGCACTTCGTGGACGGTACGGACGACATCTTCAATGCCAACCTGTGATTTCACGAGGTAACGATTGGCGCCGAGTTGGACGCCACGTTGACGCTGGTCTTCGCTGGAAAGCGCGGTCATCATAATAACTTTTATATCTTTTGTCTCAGTGGTAGAGCGTAGGATATCCAACATATCAAAACCGCTAATCTTCGGCATCATGACATCGCTCACGATCAGTCCTGGCTTTTCCTTAATAGCCATAGCAAGGGCTTCTTCGCCATCGCCAGCCGAGACGATATCATAGCCCTCCGCTAGTAGCCTCACCCCATATATCTCTCGTAGACTTTTGTCGTCTTCTACTAACAATATCTTCGTCATATTACCTCCTACTATACCTGAGGGTTTCTAAAAATACTATACTTCTTATGCTTTGATGTCATGAACGCTCATCTCTTGGTGGGATAACGACGGTTGCGCCCCTTGGTTGCATGAACTGACTGGGATTTTGCTCAATGGCTGTTAGCGGGGTGTTTGTTGCTACTGGCGCTATTGGTGGTGGTGCGGCAGCAGGCTGACGGATGGATTGCAGTTGCTGAGCAATGAGCTCTGCTGGCGGACTTGTGACGGTGCTGGATAGCGAATCGGCTAACGGAGCCGCAGGCGGCGCAGCGTCGGGCTGAGGTGCTATATACAGCGCTGGGGAGCGCACAATTGGGGTCGGCTCGGGCGAGGCTTCAATCAGACGGGTCGCTTCTTCATGGTCAATGCGTGGAATCTGGAAGAAGAAGGTACTCCCCTTTTTGTATTGGCTTTCCACCCAAATACGTCCACCCATGATTTCGGCCAGCCGGCGGCTGAGGTAGAGCCCGAGCCCGGTACCGCCGATTTCCCGAGTATCGGTACTGTCGACGCGATAGAATTTCTGGAATAGATGCGGGATGTCCTCGGCGGGGATGCCAACGCCACTGTCGGCGATCGTAATAGTGATATGCTCATTGTCACCGTTAACATCGACCATCACGTCGCCTTTCATGGTGTATTTGATGGCATTCTCGGTCAGGTTGGCGACAACCTCGCGTAGGTGGTCGTTGTCGACCAATGCATAATACACTGGGCTAAGGTGGCGGTCGCTTTCAACCGTTTCATCGGGCATGGGCTTATAGACGAGCTGCAGCTGCTTGGCGTCGGCCTGTGGGCGAAGCCCTTCGACGATATCGTGGATAAACTCAACGACATCGACCACCTTAGGATTATTCGATATGCGGCCGTCATCGGCTTTACTGACATCCAGGAGATCCTGGAAAAGTCGCCCAAGGTGCTGGGCGGATTCATGGGCTTTGGTGATAAATTCACGGGCTTTTGGGTCAATCTGGGCGGTTGATGGATTGAGCGCCAGCCCTAGGTAGCCCTCAATCGAAGCTACTGGGGTACGCATCTCGTGGCTGGCGGTGCTAATAAACTCGGCCTGCCCGCGCTCTTCGGCTTTTTCCTTGGTAATATCGCGAAAAACGATGATCGCCCCAGCTCCTAAACGGCCGACTGGCGAGACGATGACCGACACCAGTAGTTTCTTGTCGGCATGGGTAGCAAGAGACAGATCGTCGCGCTCGACTTCTTTGTTGGTGGCCAGGACTTGCATGACAGGATCGACTGTCTCATCGAGCTCTTGGTCTTTTTCGTCGGTCAACTTTAAGACTGACTTGTAGCTAAGGGTGGTAGCGTCTTGCTTGCCCCACCCAGTGATTTGTTGGGCGGCCGGGTTGATCAGCTGAATGATACCCTGACTGTCGACCGCAATCACACCATCGGCGATGGCATTAATGACCACCTCGGCCTTGCTAGCAACCTCGCTGAGCTCGCTGGCCAGGTCGCGAAAGGCGCGGTCCTTCCCTTCCTCGTGGGTTTTACGTCCGTGCCAGATGATGTAACTTGCCACCAGTGGTAGCCAGGCGGCGATAAATGTCGTCACGACGGTGTCTTGAATGACTGAGCCGTGAATAATGGCTAGTATCAGATAGACGCTGCCCGCTAGAAGCATGGGAATAATACCATATAAGCCGAAGATACCGGCGAAGATAGCGATCAGGATCCACAGCGCAATAAAGGGAGATTGCAGGCCGTCACTGGTGGCAATCAGGCTGCCGGCTGTGGTAGCGAGCAGTAGATAGGTGCCCAGCGAGGTTGTGGTGATGAATTTCGTTGGTGACCAGAGGTAAAACACTACGGCGATCAGAAAGGCCCCTGCCGACACAATGACCGATATTGGATTGATGATAAGCCCTGCCGTATAGGTGTCGGAGAAAAAAGCCACAAAATAGAGCGCAATGACACAGCCAGCCACGAACATAACCGCTTCGCATATGCGGCGATGCCAAAATTGGTTGAGTGCTAATGGTTTGATGATGCCCCCTAGAAAATGTGGATTTCGCTTATGTATTATTATGATCATTTTTGTAAAGAATGCAACGGCAGTCCGCGTTTTCTGGGGTATATTGACAAAATAGGATATAAAATGATATAATATACAAGCATTTCTTTGAGTACCTATCATCTATGGAGAGCGGGAAAGACATGAAGAGTCTCGGTATGAGCTTGCTCCTCGTCGGTCTGGTTGTCCTCGGCGGCTGTGCCGTCAAGGTCGACAGTGACGAGAAGGTGACGCCACTGAAAGCTCGTGTTCCGCACGAGCTCAGGCAGGCAGCGAGCCTGGGGTGTGTTGAGCCCTCCTTCGTCCAGGTCGGATCCGATTGGGATCTGATCAACACGACTAGTCGCGAGCACAGCCCTGGCATTGGGACCGTGCGGTTGTTCAAGAGTACGGATACTGCCAGTGACATCTGGTGCGTGACGACCTACAGTGGTCCACGCACCGATGGGCACTGGAAATTCGCCCTGGCGCAGGTCGCCTGGTACAACCCGGGCGACACCAAGGTGGACTGGCCCCAGGGCAAGAGTCCACTGAAGGATGAAGATCAGACGGTTCATTATGTTGGTGGCGTAACCGCCACCATACCGCCGGGCAAATGCCTGGCCATCCGTGGATTCGTGGTCTGGAGAGGCCGTGAATTCTGGCGCTCTGTGATGACGGAGGAGTGCGGCTGATTTTAGTCCGCATTCAATCTCAAGGAAATGTAGCCCGGCGTAAGCCGGGCTATTCCTTTTGTAAGATGACTTTAGCTCATGCACGAACAAGGCCTTTGACATCGAGACATGTTAGTATATTTTTTGGGGTTAGACATAAATGATCTGTTAAAATAGTGTCTATGAGCGAGACTAACAATAGTCGTACGATTAATTCCTACGACTCCCACGTACAACAATACATTGACGGCACCGTACATGAAGTTTCTGGAACAGTTAAAGAATGGCTTGATCGTACATTCGCCGACGTTCCAAAACATGCACATATTTTGGAGTTCGGTAGCGCTTTTGGCCGTGATGCGACCTACCTGCAGGATCAAGGCTTTAGCGTAGAATGCACTGACGGCACCCCAGCTTTTGTCAGATTACTACAACAAGAAGGCTTCAACGCACGTATATTGAACGCAATCACAGACGAACTTCCTGAAGATATCGACGTTGTCCTCGCTAATGCCGTTCTTCTGCATTTTACTCGGGAGGAAACAGTGAATGTAGTTAATAAAGTATACGATTCGTTAAGAGCTGGTGGGATATTTGCGTTCACTCTCAAGCAAGGTGAAGGTGATGAATGGTCAGAAGACAAGCTAGGTGCACCACGCTTCTTCACTTACTGGACTGATCAACAGATCCATGATGTTCTTGATGCAACCGGCTTCAATAGTATTGCCGTATGGGGAGACCGTCCAACTGAACGATCGACGTGGTTGCAAATTATCGCAAAGAAGCCCGAGAGTTAAATGATCGAGAGGCTTCCTACGATCGAAGAAGTTGAATCACTTCATAGAAAGTATGCTCCGACAGAAGGAGTTTTAAAACTCGTATGGACTCACAGTCGAGTCGTCAGGGATATTGCATTACAGCTCGCCCAAAACTCACAAACGGATATTAAGACAGACGTCGTTGAGGTAGGTTCACTGCTGCATGATATTGGCGTTTATACTCTGTTTAATGGTGGTGGGTTTGAATCAACAAAAGATTACATCACTCATGGTATTCGTGGCGAAGAGATTCTGAGGAATGAAGGTTTTTCGGATGCACTCTGTCGATTTGCATCACATCATACAGGTGTAGGTATCACTAAGAAGCAGATCTTAGCCAATAATTTACCCCTGCCACTCGAAGACTTTTTAGCCGAGACAGTGGAAGAGGAGCTTGTTATGTATGCTGACAAATTTCATTCAAAGACTGAGCCACCATTCTTTAACTCGTACGATTATTACGCTAGCTATATTACTCGTTTCGGTGAAGAAGCTAGTGTCAGCTTTGCTAGCTTGGCTGAAAAGTTTGGCAAGCCTGATCTAGTACCACTAATCGCCGAGTACGGGAATGAACTTCGCTGAGATAAGCCAAGTAAAAACGCTCACCGAACGGTGAGCGACTTTACTTTGGTGATCTCACGGAGAATCGAACTCCGATTGCCAGGATGAAAACCTGGTGTCCTAACCGTTAGACGATGAGACCAAATTTTGAGAGAAATGTAACCAAGAATGCTAGCATTTTTGTTCATTTCCGAGAAATTTGGAGCTCATATGGTCCGAAGGATCCATATGGAGCTACTTGTCGGTACGACTACACCCCAAAGAGATAATGCCGATTTGACTCTGTTAACTGTACCAAAAAGCCCTAAAAATGTCTAGGCGTCGTCGGAATCGAGCTGTTTGATAAGTGACAAGAGTTTTTTCGGTGTAATCTCGGCTTTAATCAGGTAGGCTTGCGCGTTGTGCTGCATGGCGAGGCGCGATTCGTCATTTTGGTCGAAATTAGTCAGAATGACGACTTTCGTATTAGGGATGAGGTCTTTTTTACCACCGCGGAGGGCTTCGAGAATTTCAGTGCCTCGACGCTCTGGTAGCATGACATCGAGTAGCATCACATCGTAGGATTTGTTGCGAGCAGCGATCAGACCATCGTTACCATCGACCACCCAGTCGACTTCGTAACCAGCCTTTTTGAGGCTGCGCACGTACATTTCGCCGATAAATCGGTCGTCTTCGATACATAAGATAGTTTTTATTGCCATAGTTTTATCCTCTCATCGATCCGTGGTTCTTTATCCAGCCGTCGTGATGTTGGATGAGTCCTTCAGTAGTATTATCGCCTGCTTTGAGCTTTTCGGCAACAGTGGCGTAGATAGGTAGTGTGAAGCTGAAGGTTGAGCCCTGCCCTTCGACGCTCTTGACGCTGATGGTGCCGCCATGTGATTCCACCATGGCTTTGCATATGTAAAGACCGATACCGGTGCCGGCAACCGTCTCACGCGAGCGGTGCGACCGGTAGAATTTGTGGAAGAGGTTACTGACAACATTGCCTGGCATACCGATTCCCTGGTCACTCACTGAAATCTCAACGTCATTTTGAGCGACTTGGGCGCTAACGGTGACTGAGCCGCCATCGTTACTATATTTAATGGCGTTATCGATCAGATTGCCAAGGACTTCGCCAATGGCTGCTTTGTCAGCGGCGACGGCTGGTAGATCTGCTGGAAACGACACAGCCAGCAGGCGGTTTTGGGCCACAGCTCGCAGTTGCATGTCATCTTTGATCGCATCGTATATATCGGCAACGGATTCTTCGTGAAGATGGACGGTAAGATGACGTCTGTCGTACTTGGCAGCATTGAGGATGTTATTGACGTAGCCGCTTAGGCGATTAGCTGAGACAACCAGGCGGTTGAATAGCTCTTGCTCATCATCTGCAAAACGATCAGCCAGTTCGTCACCGAGGGTATCGAGGTAACCACGAATAACGGTGATTGGTCCGCGTAGCTCGTGGGCGGCGAATGAGATGAAGTCGAGATCGTTATCTTCGGGCAAGTATTCATCGGTTCGTTCGACAAGTGCCAGGACGACATCGACCTCACTCCCCTTTTGGTATGAGGCGGTCATGTCGTAAATTCTGCGTTCGTCCTCGCCAACGAGTTTATTGGCCACCCGACGCCAGGTTTTTGTGGCATTGACGGCGTGCTCTTCACACTCCGCTATCCAGTCGGGGATGCTCTGGTCGACGTCGGTAATAATATCAAGCTGCAGACCACCGTCACTATCGAGATGAACGGGCGCGGACTTGTTGGCATAGATAACGGTGCCTTCTTTTAAGAAAACAATGCCAGTGGGCGTAGTATTGAGAATTGATTCAAACGGCAGACTCTTCTCCACTGTAGCGACGGCAGCTTGATCGGGCTGATGGCCGCCGAGTTCATAAATGGTCTGCAGTAGCGGTTTGAAGCCACTCTTTTCGAAGCGGCGAATGTTGGGATTGGGCGGCGTGGTGGTGGTTGACTCACCTGCTGCGTGCGCCAGCGCGTGGCTGAGCATCTGCAATGGCTCGCTCAGGACGGAAAAAACAAGAATATTAATACCAACGGCCGTGGCGGCGATGGCGGTAATAATAATCCAAAAGATCATCGTCGTGGGATCAACGATACCTGTTAGCATGAGAGCGATCACAATCACGAGTGTGGCGATGATCTGCATGGCGACGACAAAAAAGAGCGACCGGCGACGGTAGAGACGCCAATAATCTTTGACGAGTTGCGGCGGCTTGTCTACTGCCACGAGACGCTCCCGTGACCATTTGGTACTGCCGAGATCCAGGTCTGCCCGCGGTTCAGCGCGATTGGTTTACCGGCAGCGTCGGTAAATGTTAGCTGGCTGGCGCGATCGGCTTTGGTCCAAGTGGCTGCGGTGGTGATACCATTTTGGAAAATAATCGCCTCACCCGATCCGATGGTCGTAATACTCTGGCGATAGCCGTCTTCCATGACGGTGACTTCATTTACCTTGAGGGCGATGACAACACTAGGAGTGATTTGGCCGCCCTCTCGGTCGACATGAGGCACACCAGCTAGGCTGCGGATATAGTGGTTGGTGGCGGCGTCGTAGGTGTAGGTTGAATTGTAGAGCGCACTACTGATATTGATGGCGATCGATGTGGCGTCTGGCGTGGCTGCGGCTTTGCCGTCAGCGCGGGGAAAGCCAGTGAAACTCGAGGTGGTGTAGCCTTTGGCGACGTTGAGTGCGTCAAGCCGTTCGAAGCTGGTGTAGACATTGTGCGGTGCATACCGATCGGTCGCGCGCCAGTATGACCCGGCGTTGAAGAATTGATCGATGTCACGGTAGCTGCCGTTACGGACTTCTGCTAGGGATGCGGCGCTGCCGCCAACGTGAGCAACGCTGGCATTGAATGGTGCCAGCCAATCAACGTAGTACATGCGCAGGCTCCTGACCGGGCCGATCAGTTGCGGCTTGTCTTCCTGGTGGAGTGTCAAAAAGCGCGTGATACCACCCTCAGCGATAGCTTCAAAGACGATACCGGCATCTTTTATGCCCGATTGCGGCCTGGCGTCAGGGCTATTCTCTATCATGATAGCCGTGACGGCTTGTTTGGTGGCCGCCTCGTTTGGCACTTCAACTCCCGTTAGTGGCGAATAGAATTTGACGACTGGTTTGGGTTTTGGTTTGCTCGCAGCCACTTTGGCGGCTTTTGGCATAGGCTGACTCAGTATAAAGTAGGCTGTGGCCGCGGCGGCACTAATTAAGATAACCCCGACGATAATGATAGTGAGGAGACGATGTGCTTTTATCCAGTGCGCAAGCCTCAGAAAGGGATTATGATGTATGACCATGAGCTTGATTATAGCAAACTTGCTTATGGTTGTATAAGTGGATGCTCACACTTGTTAACGAGAGGCTGACTCAATCGAACCTGTAAGCCGAGCGATCACCGTGTCTTTACCGAGAACTGCGAGTGTGTCGTTAAGGGCGGGGCTAAACGGTGCCCAGGAAACAGCCAAGCGGATGAGGCTAAAGAGAATGCCTGGTTTTTGACCAGTGGTTTCGAGCAGTTGGTTAAGTGTGTTCTGAATACTGTCAGCAGAAAAGTCTTCAGTCTTTTCAAGCGCATCCTTTGCAGCCTTCAACAAGCTAGTGAGTGTTTCGCGGTCAAGTTTAGAGAGCTGTTTGTTGCCATCGACCATCGTCCAGTCGGGCGTTGGATCGGCAAAGAAATAGTCGGTAATGATAGAAAGGTCGACCAGCGTTTTTAGGCGATCCTGCACCAAAGCGAGGATAGTTTTCTTTTGCTCAGCACTGGCAGATGCGGCGCTAGCGGGCCAAAAATCACGGACTCGCTCGAACAGATCATCAATACTCAGCAAGCGAATATGTTGGCCGTTGAGCCACAGTAGGCGCTGCTCGTCAAAGCGAGCTGGTGATTTTTGCACGCGACCGAGACTGAATTTTTCGATCAGTTCCTCGCGAGTAAAAATCTCTTGCTCTGTGCCGTCGTTCCAGCCGAGGGTGGCCAGAAAGTTCATCATGGCTTCGGGGAGGTAGCCTTCACGGGCGTATTCGAGAATGTCTTTAGCGCCGTCGCGTTTGCCGAGTTTCTTTTTGCCATCAATGGCCATGACGTATGGCAAGGTTGCCAGGATGGGCGGTGTGATGTCGAGCGCTTCGTAAAGATTCAGGTATTTTGGGGTGCTGCTAATGAACTCTTGGCTCCTGAGAACGTGGCTTATTCGCATCTGCATATCGTCGATGATGTGGGCAAAGTTATAGGTTGGGTAGCCGTCGGATTTCATAAGTATAAAATCATCGATTACCTCGGGTCCGGTCGTCAGCTCGCCCATGACGGCATCGGTCCAGCTGTATGATTTTGGATCAGATTTAAAACGCAGTGGCTGCGTGCCATCCCAAATCGGTGGGTTTTCGGGACGATGGGTTCGGTATAAAAAAGGCTGCTTGGCGGCTTTGGCTTGGTCGCGGAATATCTCGAGCCCCTCTTTGGTGTATGGGTCGGCGTAGGCTCGACCTTGAGCGACTAACTTCTGTGCCCATTCTTCGTAAATAGCCAAGCGCTCAGACTGCAGGTACGGTGCGAAGGGGCCGCCTTTATCGATACCCTCTTGCCAGTCAATGCCTAGCCAGCGCAGGCTATCTTCTATTTGTCTTATACTACCCTCAACCTCGCGGACTTTGTCGGTATCTTCTATACGAAGCATGAAGGTACCGTGGTCTTTTTGGGCGATAAGCCAGGCGAAAAGTGCGGTACGGACGCCACCAACGTGCATAAAACCGGTGGGGCTTGGGGCAAAACGAGTACGGACGTTGGCTATGGGACTAGAGTTGTTTGAATCAGACATAGTATAGATTAAGTATAGCAGATTGACCGAGGGGTCAGACTAAAGACTGGTGGCGATGCGAAGTACTTGGTCGTTGGAGAGTGGTGCGTCGCCTTCGATCGTGTAGAGAATGCCGCCATTTACCCACGCCGCACTATTTTTGTAGGTATAGATAGTCAGGCCGCTTTGGGTGTGAGTGCCGTATTCTTTGCCAGCTTTTGGTTCGATGTAATCTTCTAGCACGGCGCTTGAGTTGAGACTACTGCGCTGTTCATTAATAATGAAACTCTGCGGACCGGCGTTCGATGCGAAGCGCATACTGACCTTTCCGTCATTGTAGGCAATTGGGCCATCGAGGCGGTAGCCATTCGGACGGTAGTCTGGGTACGAGGCATCAATGCCGGACTGGACGGCGGCGACACGGATAGAGATGGTTGGCATGTTGAGATACGTCAGGTAGCCTGCGAGCAGCAGGACTGCCAGACTGGCTGACGACACACTAAAGATGCGTGGGAAACGGCGTTTGAGCGGTTGCTTTGACTGTGCTTTAGCTGGTGTATTTAGTGCCTTATTGATCGCTTCATTTTTCACGACCTGTGATGGCTTTGTAGGTTGCTGAACCTGCTGTTTAGTGGCAACAGATTGGTGGGCTTTTTGTACCATCGGGTGAGAAACCGGTCCGATGATATCGGCCTCGGAAACTGGCTCAATGACAGTGGGGTGCGGCGCAAAACGAGTGATGGTTGAACTTCTGGCGATGTCCATGTGCTTACGACCCTGGGGTGCTAGTGGGGCTGGTTTTTTGACCAACATCTGTTTCTTTACGACCTGGCGATTGAGGGTTTTTGACTTCTGAAGAGTGCTATGAATACCAACCGACTCAGTACCGGACTTGGGTCGAACGGATGTCATATCCACCACTGCCGGTGTGTCAACAGGAAGTCCGCTGAGCGCGTCGTACTGTCTGCCGTTTATAGTAATTGTTTGTTTGCTGGCCATATCCCCTATTCCCTATTTGGATGATTATATTTATAGTAGTGGTCTTAGCGCTAATTTGCAAGTAGCTTTGCTATACTAGATAGGAAATGTACCACCCCCCTTCAAAAAAGAAAGCCCTGGCAGCGCGCGTCCTTACCTACACCCTGATGACAGTGAGCGTCATCACGCTGGTTACTGTCTCATTACTCTACACTCTTGGGTATCGATTTGACACCAAGGACAAGCAGTTAGAGCTCAGCGGGTTGATTCAATTTGC
>Ga0265292_1002637_pt1 | contig 12127 bp, 9 predicted proteins | sample Munlanlewell296A_FD_189080 | JGI IMG/M metagenome (GOLD analysis project Ga0265292, IMG submission 189080) | Leachate microbial communities from a municipal landfill in Southern Ontario, Canada - Leachate well 296A | ecosystem: Engineered > Solid waste > Landfill > Unclassified | place: Canada...
ATAACCGGATATTGCTTTTCGCCGTTTTTCCCGCGGAATGCAAGGTCGAAGTCTTTCCCGTATTTTTGCCCGAGATCAAAAACGTTTCCAACCTCCGAAGCGGTGGCTTTGTTGAGTTTTCCCTTTTTGCATCCGGGACAAGAATCCCCGGCTTTCTGCTTTGCAATAGAAACGTTTACGCAAAATTCGCACACGTCACAGTACAAAATGTCGTCCTCGCCGGCATCCGCGAGCACCATAAACTCATACGATATCTTCTCGGAGAAACTTCCACCCGAGGCCTCGGTCGCCTTTGCCGCAAGCCCTATGCGATCAAAAACACGAAAATATGCTTTCTTCGCAACCCCGTAAAACCTATCAAAATCCTCCTGATTCTCGTGAAAGCTATACATATCCTTCATATAAAATTCCACGCCGCGGAGGAGGCCTGACTTCGAGCGAAGCTCGTCGCGAAACTTCCAGTGGATCTGATAGATGGCAAGCGGCAAATCCCGGTACGTATTCACGCGTTTCATCGCGAGCGGCGTTATCACCTCTTCTTCGCTTTGCCCCAGGGCGTATTCCTTGTCGGTCCGGCTTTTGATTTTAAAGAGCACGTCGATCTTCTCCCACCCGCCAGTCGTCTGCCAAATACTTTTTGGGTGAAGAATCGGCATCAAGATTTCCTGTCCGCCGATCGCATTCATCTCTTCCCGAACGATCTGTTCTATCCGTCTCAAAACCAGGAGCCCAAGCGGCAAGTAGGTATACACGCCCGCCATTAACTTATCGACAAAACCGGCCCGGGCTAAAAGCCGGGCGTTTAATGTCGTTTCGTCTTTCGGGGCGTTCCTTTCGGTTTTTGTAAACAACTCTGATTGGCGCATCGTTTCTCATAGATTACCATCGAAATTTCGCATTGGCAAAAGAAACATGGTCGTGGCAAAAGGGGTCGCCCATTGGCGCTTCGTGGTTTATAATGAAAGATATGCAACGGAATCTCGTATCTTCCCGGGCGATCGGATGGACTTTGTTTCTCATCTGCGCCGTTTCTTTCGGGCTGATGCTCCGTGCGTCGTTCACCGATTCCGCGATCATGGACGAGCTCGCGCATATCCCCGCCGGCTATGGATACGTGAACAATTTGGACTACCGGCTGAACCCCGAGCATCCCCCGCTGCTGAAGGCCATCGCGGCATTCCCGCTTCTTTTCTTCAATCCGCATTTCCCAACCGAAAGCAGGGCCTGGACTACCGATGTAAACGGCCAATGGGATATGGGAGCAAAATTTCTCTACGAATCGGGGAACGACGCCGATCAAATCGTCCGATGGGCCCGGCTCGGCCCGATGCTCCTTACGATTCTGCTTATTCTTCTTATCTACGCCTGGTCGTCGGAGCTTCTTGGATCGTGGTGGGCGCTCGTACCAACCTTTCTTTTCGCGTTGTCGCCAACCGTTCTCGCGCACGGCCATTATGTAACAACTGATGTTGCCGCCGCATTCGGCGTATTCCTCGCAACGTGGTATTTCGTCAAATTTCTCGTTAAACCAAATCGGCACACTCGGTTCTTTGCCGCCTTGACGTTCGGCGTCGCCGCCATCGCCAAATTCTCGACGGTTCTTCTCGTTCCCTATTTTATATTTCTCCTCGTCGTCTACTATGTCGCGAGCGTCGTGCGTGACTGGAAATACACCGAGAGCGCCACTCGCTTGAAAAAGTTTTTTCTCCGCGGGTGGAATTATGCTGGCTCTCTCGCCGTTATCTTCGTTCTAGGATACGTCATCGTCGTTTATCCTGCCTACTTCCTCTTCACGGTAAACTATCCGGTTCAAAAACAGGTAAGCGACACGAAATTTATCCTGGGTTCGTTCGCGGGCGGACCGACTCCCGAGGGGCAAGTATGCAAACCGGCTCGCTGTCTCGCCGATCTTAATATCTGGATGGCAGGAAATCCCGCTCTTCGGCCGTTTGCCGAATATATGCTTGGCGTTCTCATGGTTGTCCAGCGATCAGCCGGCGGGAACACCGCCTATTTCCTGGGGCAAGTTTCCGGTGTCGGCTCGCCATGGTACTTCCCTCTTGTATATCTCATTAAAGAACCATTGCCGATTATTTTCGCGGTATTCATCGCCATCATTATGGGGATCATAGGCATCGCGCGGCGCACGAAAGATCGGGTGGCAAAAATAAAAGACCGAGTTCTCGATTATCTCACGCTCAACTTCTCCGAGTTCGCGATGCTGGTTTTTATCGTGCTCTACTGGGCATACAGCATCCGGAGCCCCTTAAATATCGGCTTTCGACATCTTCTTCCAACGCTTCCTTTTATTTATATCCTTGTCGCGAGCTTCTGGAAGGGCTGGGTTACGAAAATCGATCGGCCTTCTGCGACAATTGTAGGGCTGAACCGGCTATGGGCATGGATCCAGGCGATTTCGAAAGCATCCCTCAAATATTTGGTTCTCATGATCCTTCTTGTTTGGTTCTTTTTTGAAACATTACTCGCGGCGCCTTATTTTCTCTCGTACTTCAACCAAATCGGCGGAGGCGTTGCGGGTGGCTACCGATACGTTACGGATTCCAATTATGACTGGGGCCAAGATCTCCTGCGCCTCAAAGAATGGGTGAAAGCGCATCCGGAGGTAGATAAAATTGCTGTTGATTACTTCGGCGGCGGAAGTCCGAAGTATTATTTAGGCGACACTTCGACTGGGCTCAGTGCAGGTAAAGCGGTGGGCTGGTCTTCGTCTCTCGGAAATCCGAAGGACAAGGGTATTCGCTTCCTCGCCATTTCCATTAACACGCTCGAGGGCGCCTCGGCTCCGCTCGCCCCCGGCCAGCCGAGAAAACCGGAGGACGAATATCGGTGGTTAACAACGGCACGATCACCCGGAACAGGATTTGGAAATGTTCCAGAACCTGATTTCCGTGCGGGAACTTCGATATTTATCTACAAGTTGTAATCCTGAGCTTGCCGAAGGACTCACCAAATCGCGCGCGCCCGAGCCTGGGTTCGGCGGCGTTCCAAAACCGGACGCCCGAGCCGGGACGTCGATATTTATATATAAGCTTTAGAAGAGATCTCTGGGATCCTTGTGTCTTTCTAGCCGGCTTCTTTACCAGCTAAAGTTTTGCCATTCAAATCAGAACGAAAATGAAAAAACTTGTCAACTTTTTTCATTTTCTTCAAGAGTTTTCCACAGATTTTATAATAATGCGGAAAATCGGAGTGGTAGTATATACAATAGAATCGCTTCGAAAAATAAAAGGCCCACATTCGGGGGAGGTTCTGTGATCACAGTTTCGATCGAGGTAAATTCCTCGTGGTGCGCAAGACACTCCTTTAAACCTCCCCCGAATGTGGACGTTTCTTTGTCCCTAAACCTTGTGAACTCATTATAGCAAGCTACCTGCTTTTCAGTTATCCACAAGCCCAAGCCTCAGAAAATCTACTTATCTTATGGAAACAAAATTTCATTTACGAGTACGTGCGCTCATCTATCATAAAGGACAATTTCTCGTTGTCCGCACGAAAAACGGCAGCCACTCTTTTCTCCCGGGAGGACACGTAGAAACCGGCGAAAGCGTCACCGCCGCTCTCCAACGAGAAATAATGGAAGAATGCGGAAGGAGTTGTGAAATAAAAGAATATTTAGGAGCGATAGAAAACGCATGGATCGAAGACGGGGTAAGGCAATGGGAAATTACTCATTTCTTCCACGCAATAATTTCTGACCTTGAGGATAATCCGAATGTCGTCCCGCTTGAAGAAGGTTTTGATCTTTTATGGATTGTACCGGATGAATTCGAAAAATTAAATTTTCTTCCTGAACCACTAAGAGATCTCATGAAATCATGGGCAAATGGCGATAAAAAAATCTGGTGGGGAAGCGCGATGCAATGACCGAGGCGGGTCAGTTGCTCTCCTGTCTCGAATCCGAGGAGGTCTTTATCTCGTGATGATCTTGATAGTGGGCTATGGCGCGCAGGATCAAATAAATCAGAAACATATTGAAGAGAAAGATTAATGCGTAAACAAGAGCGATGGTCTCGAGCGTGTCGTATCTGACCGCAAAAGCAGTTGCGGCTGACTGTTGGACAATTACTCCCCATCCGTATTTTGGTACCGGTTCATAGGCAACCAGCTCTTCATTTTTCTCCAGCGGATTATATTGCACCTCAACGCCATATTGTCCTTGTATGACTTTTTGGACTGCGGGTATGCTCGAGAAGTCGGCTATTTCCTGCTGGGGGTCAACCCGAGGATGAGTAACGATTTTCCCCCGCTGGTCCACCACATAGGCAAATCCATCTTCGCCGACGTCAATCTTCTTCAACCAATCCAAGAAATGATCCAGTCGCACCTGAAGCACGACTATAGACCCAAGGAGGTTCTCATCGTTTACAACCGGAATTGCTATTGCAACGACGTTGTGTTGGGGTTCTGCGGCACGCTTGTATACCTCGGACACGTATGACTTGCCGGTACGCAACACCCCTTGATACCAATCCCGAGAGGAAAAGTTTTTACCAACAACGTCCGGAAGATGCGGGGTATCCGCCTTAAGTGTTCCTTCTGCGTCCGCAATGAATACGCGGTCCACAAAAGGTTCTTTGATCAAAAGCTGGAAAATTCCTAAAATTTCGACTGTTTCGCCCCATTTCCCCCGAGTAGCGACTTCGCGGATTTTGGGGTGTAAAGCAAAAGAATTTCCGAGGTTTACTAGCCCGTCAAGTTTCTCTTGCAGGGCAAGAGCAACGGGAAGGGCAATCGCTTGCCTGCGAGTAAATGCGCGGGTTGTCAGTTCATCGTAGATTTTCGAATAACTGAATGCGGCGACAACAATCACCGGCAGGAGAAATAAGATGAAAATTATAAGAAAATTCAACCTCCGAAAACGATTTAGGTGGGACGTTGCATGAGCCAGCCAGACTATGAGCCTCGTTAACATGTTTGGTTGATCAGTATTTATTCTGATCTGACATCCTTAGTTTAGCTCAATAGAAGAATTATACCACCAATAATGGACGGTCGTAGGGCTTAAGTCTCTCCGCTGATAGGCGGTTGTGCTACGCTCTAGGCGTGCGGTAGGATTATTCATATGAACGGCGAGATGACGACGAAGCGGAGCCCTATTGTTCTCGTGTGGAGATTTGCGGTTATTGAGGCCGCGGCGGGTGTGCTCTACTTTGTAGCAACCCTCCTCGGTAACGCCAAATATGAACTTTATACCCAACTCTCGTTATCGGATTTTCTTTCCTACCAGGTCGCAAAAATTCTCTTCTTGTTAGCCGCCCAGTTTGCCTTAACCGTATATGCCTTCCTCTCGTGGTACTACGATGAATACGTCATCCGCCCCGGATCGATTACGCACCTCTTTGGTGTCTTCCGAAGGAAAGAGAAAGTTCTCCCGATAGGTAGTTCCGTATCGGTAAGAATTGCATCAAGCCCCCTGGGAAAATTGCTTCACTACGGTTCGATACATATAAAGAGCGGCACGTCGTCGCTCGTCTTGGCCCAGATCTCGAAACCGGAACGGCTTCTCAAGACCATCAAACAGGAAAACGCTTTTGGCACAGAACCCGACATAGGCCGGCTACTTAAGGAAAACGAGCACGACCGGCTGGAGTTCAAGTCATCTCTCCGGTTTGACTACAAGGCGGGACAAACAAGCCGCGATATCGAAAAAGGAGCGATGAAAGCGATCGCGGCGCTTCTGAACTCCAAGGGTGGGTACTTGATCGTGGGGGTAAGCGACACTCGGACGCCGCTCGGCCTCCGGAAGGACTACGAGACGTTACAGAGGAAAGACAGGGACGGCTTTGAAAACCATTTCACCCAATCGTTCAATAACATGATCGGCCCCGAATTTCGCAACCTGGTAAAGCTGTGGTTTCATATCGTAGACGGGGAAGACCTGTGCACTATCCAAGTGCTCCCGAGCCCCCGTCCGGTCTATCTCAAAGCAGACAACAGCGAACATTTTTATATGAGAACGGGGAATATCTCCACCGCATTGAAGTTGAGCGAAATAGAATCATACTCCCGCTCCCGCTGGCCGGGATGGATCAGCGAGGCGTAACCTGCAAGGCGCTCGCGACGCCAGACCCCGACAGAGCGACCCCTTTTTATTTTTGAATAATCATAAGTGAGTAGTCTGAGCTACTTGTAATACGCCCTGTTCTCAACCGTAAAATCTATATATTGTAGGTTTTTTCCGCCAGAGGCGGATCCGCCTTCGGCGGAGAACAACTTTTGAATAACTGCCAGAGTATTGTGCGCCGGAAACCGGAGGCTGAAAAGCAATTTCGGCCCGTCATTCGTGCGCACTTCAATCGATTCGCTCGACACATCGTCAAGCCGCACCTCTTTCAAGCTCAAACTGCTTTGCTCAAGGGTCTCCAGAACCGAAACGAGATTTGATATCAATCTCTCCGGCAAAATCTTTTCGCTCAACCTTGGTAATTTCTGTGAATAGTCATTAATAACCCTGATTAAATTCCCTTCCGCCGCCAACGCTTTTTTGAAGAGAACTCCGTCTCTATCGAACCACCAGCACTCCATTTCAATCTGCGTCGGTTCCGCATCATTCCGCATATTGCACCAAATCCCGTATGGCTCCCGCTCGGCAACGGTAACGGTGATTGTCCGCTCTCGATAGCTTTTCTCTATGGCAACCGTCCTCGCCAAAGGCACGGGCTTGAGATCATCCTGTGTCAGCGTTTCCGGCCAAACAAACATACTTGCCAGGCCAATCCACCGTTTTATTGACGATTCGCGGAGAGCTTTCGCTTTTATGAGATCCACGATGGCATCCTCCGGGATCTCTCGATTCCCGGTAACGTTAATATGCTGAACCAGGAAGAGCGGCGAACGAAGTACGAGCCACCACGTTCCGAAAATGACCACACCAATACAAACTACTATCAGGAACCAAAAGAAATACCTGCGCCGACGCCTGCGCTTCTCGTGTGTTTCCTGAAAGTCAATTTCTGGGCCTCTCGCCATCCTCGTACAAGAATTAGGTTATGATCCGTTCGATAAGCGGATTCAGCCGCGTGAGAAACTCGTAGTGCGTTGTGCCTGCCTGCCCTGCGACATCATTCGCGCGGAGCTCGCGGTTCCCGTCCTTCCCAATGAGGGTTACTTCGTCCCCAACGCGGCAGGGAATGCCGTCGACGTCCACCGTTAGGAGGTCCATCGAAACCCGCCCCAGGACATTTCCTTCTTTCCCTCGTATCAAAACCTTCCCTTTATTGGAGAGCGCCCGCGGAAACCCGTGCCAATAGCCGATCGGTAAGACCGCCATCGTGGTTGGATGTTTCACCTGTTTTGTAAGATCGTAACCGACAGAATCCCCTTTCCGAAGCTTTTTCACCTCGGCAACAACGGCGCGCCATCTCAAGATCGGGTTCAGGTGAATTGTACCTCGCAGCTGGCGTTCCAATTCGGGCGACGGCCATAGGCCGTAGAGACCGATACCCACGCGAACGGCATTCAGGTGATATTTCTTTCCGAGGAGCGTTCCGCCGGTTGCGGCACAGTGTTTTATGAGATGCCGAAAGCCATGCTTCTCGAAAACTTTTATCGCCTGGTAAAAACCAAGAAGCTGGGTTTCGGTGTATGTTTGATGCTTTATATCCTTCGCCGCGGCAAAGTGGGTAAAAACTCCTTGTAAATGTTTTTCCTTTCTGTTCCGTTTGATAAGAGAAACAACCTTCGGAACATCGTTTATATAAAATCCCTGGCGATGCATCCCCGTATCAATCTTTATATGGAACGCGGGAGGCGTTGTGGAATGGAGAAGCGCCCGTAGGCCTTCAAAATTTGAGATACTTACCACAATACCCCGCTTCCTCGCCTCCCCAAAAAGATTCGGCAACGTCGGCCCTAAAACGAGGATGTGTTTCTTTATTCCAACTCTCCGGAGCTTGAGCCCTTCAACCAAGCTGTCAACGCAGAAACCGTCAATGCCAAGCTCGTCGGCGATCTTCGAGAACACGAAGAGACCATGGCCGTAGGCGTTTGATTTCACCACCGACCACAATTTCACGTGCGGATCAAGCAAGCTGCGAAAGGTTTTGTAATTTTCCTCGCAGGCTTTCTTGTTTATCTCAATCCACGTCCGTAAACTTTCTTTCATAATGCAATAAATGCTTTTTGTTTTTGCGCGGCTATGAGGTCGAGCGGGCAGGGTTCCGCCCTAGGCGGAGAGCAAGACCGAATCGCCAGCGAGAGCTCTCGCTGGGAGCTCGAGCGGTAGCAAAAATAAAAAGCATTTATGCGATCTCCTTTTGTCCAACATATTTTTGCAAAACCTTCGGAACCTCGATTGTGCCGTCCTTTGTCTGATAATTCTCCATAATTGCGATAATCGTGCGCCCAATTGCAAACGCGGTTGCATCATTCATGTGCACAAGTTCCGTTTTTCCGTCGGCACGCTTCACTTTCGTGTTCAAACGGCGCGACTGGTAATCCGTCATCAAGTCCGATGTGTGCGTTTCCCTGTACTTATTTTGGCCCGGGAGCCATGCCTCGAGATCAATTTGCCGCGTGTCCGGTCCTCCCATATCGCCTGTGCAAATAGCAACAACCTGATACGGGATCTTAAGGGATTGAAGCAAATATTCCTGGATTGAAACAATAAAATCCTGCTCTTTCCTTGAATTTTCCGCAACCGTAAACGATTCCAGCTCGAGTTTATCGAACTGGTGAACGCGGAGAATCCCTTTTGTGTCTTTCCCGTATGAACCCGCCTCGCGCCGAAAACTTGTCGAGAATCCCGCATAACGTATCGGCAGCTCTTTTTCTCCGAGCGTCTCGTCCATATGAAGCGGCCCGAGCGTGTGTTCCGCGCTTCCGATTAAGTACAAGTCGTCACTCTCGATGTGGTAACGCTCTTCTTCCGGATCGAGCCGAGCCATCCGCCGCAGAACATCCTTGCGAATCATTACCGGCGGCACCACGGGGATGAACGGTTTTGCGGAATATCCCTTTTCGATCTTGTCGGCCAGCGATTTCAGAACTTTTCCGTCCCGGAGAACCTCGAGCGCATACTGGACGAGCGCAAACTCCAGGAGCACAGCCCCGCCTTTCAAATATCCAAATCGAGTACCGGAAATCTTGCTTGCCTTCTCGACGTCAATAATGCCGAGCGACTCGCCGAGTTCGAGGTGGTCTTTCGGCTTAAAATCGAACTTCTTTGGCTCGCCCCACTTCCGGATTACCTTGTTTTCGCTTTCGTCCTTTCCAATCGGCGTATCTTCGCTCGGCACGTTGGGAATCTGCATCCAAACAGCGTCGCGTTCTTTTTCGATCCCCAAAAGCCGGGCCTCTATTTCTTGTATCGCCGCTCTGTTTTCTTTCGCCTTCTCAACCTCCCGTTTTTCGCCCTGCCCTGAGTGTACCGAATGGGTTAATGCCTTCTGTAATGCCCGTTTCTCATCAAGTTCTTTCGTAAGGGTCCGCCATTCGGTATCAAGCGCCAAAAACCGATCCACAAGCTTCGGGTCGCTGTTCTTTGCCCTAACACCGTCTTTAACTTTATTTGGATTTTCTCTAAGGAGTTTTATGTCTAACATTGTTCACATCATATCGTATTTACGGATTCACGTTAAGCCTTGACTCGACGGCAAAGCAAGGCGTAGGCTTAGGGAAGCAACTCGGTCGGCGGACCTTAATAAACGCGGAGGTAGAAATGAAAGTAACGAACGCAGCGGCTCGCCTTGCACGACTTGGGGACGAGTCATCTGGCATCTGGAAAAAAGCTCGAGAGTCGGTGGATACTATGGCGGCAGTGCTTATGAAATATGCCCGCGCCGCCGGCATAGAAGGGGAAGAATTTTCGCTGCCCCGCAGGTACAGATTCGCATGCTGGCCCTCAAGAGAGTGGAAACTGACGAGGGCAAGGGCACCCCTGGAACTCGTCGATAATAGCATTCAACTCAGCGAGAGCTCGAAACCCCAGGAATACCTCATCCGTTTCGCCTGGGACATCGCCACTGGTTGGCTCGACGAGACAGTCCAGTTGCTTGAAGAGGAAACTGCCAAACTCAAGCGGCTTACAACAAGCCAAGTCCAAGAAACTCTCAAAGCGGCCAAAGTCTAGATCGAAAACTACGCCCCAGAACCGAGGCCTCCAATTCCACGCGGGGGCCTCTTAATTTTTGAAAAATCCGCGTAAAACCGTATAATTCTAAGAATGTCGTTAGATAATCCCAAACTCGACAACATCCGCCACTCGCTCGCCCATCTTCTTGCCGCGGCGGTTTTGAAGAAATTCCCGAAAGCACAGCTCGGCGTAGGGCCCGTGATCGAAAACGGGTTTTATTATGATTTCCTCCTCCCCAGATCGCTCACGCCCGCGGACCTCGAAGAATTCGAAAAAACGATGCGGGAGCTTATAAAGCAAAACTTGCCGTTTTCTGGAAAGAAAATAACGGGAGCGGCAGCAAAGAAAATGTTTCGAGGGCAGAAATTTAAGCTTGATCTTATTAAACAGTTTGTTAAGGAGAAACAATCCTTAACTGCATATGCGATCCTTCAGCCCGGTTCAGGACAGGCCGGAACAATCTTTACCGACCTCTGTCGCGGCGGGCACGTGAAAAACACCAAAGAAATAAGTCCTGATGCCTTCAAGCTTACGAAAACTGCCGGTGCTTACTGGCGGGGCGACGAGAAAAAGCCACAGCTCCAACGGATCTACGGCCTGGCCTTCTCTACCAAAAAGGAGCTTGACGAGTACGTCAAAATGCAGGAGGAGGCAGAAAAACGGGACCACAAAATTCTGGGGAGACAACTAAAACTTTTCACGTTCTCTCCGCTCGTCGGATCCGGGTTTCCTATGTATATGCCTCGTGGCGCGCACGTGAGAACTGCGATTCTCAATTACATGACCCAACTCAAAGTTGCCCGCGGATATAGTTTCGTCTGGACGCCACATCTCGCGAAGGAGGAGCTCTATGTAAAATCAGGTCACCTTGGAAAATACGACTCGATGCTTCCCGCGATACAAACCGAGGATGAACGACTCGTCGTAAAACCGATGAACTGCCCTCACCATTTCGAAATATACAAGAGCGAGCCGCACAGTTACCGCGACCTTCCCCTTCGTATTGCCGAGAACACGACCGACTACCGGAACGAAAAATCCGGCGAGTTAAATGGGCTCTTCCGTGTACGGTCGCTCACTCAAGACGATACTCACCACATCGTCCGACACGACCAGATCGCGAGCGAAATAGACTTGATCCTCGGCCTCACCAAAGAGGTGTATGGTACATTTGGTTTTAAGAATTACCGCGTAGATATTTCAACGTGGGATCCGAAGCAACCCAAGAAATATTTTGGAACGGAGAAGCTCTGGGATGAGGCTGAAAAGGCTCTCGTCGCCGGTGCAAAGCGCTGGGGCGCTCCATACGAGGTGGTGCCCGGCGAGGCGGCCTTTTATGGTCCGAAGATTGACGTGCGAGTGGAAGACGCTCTTGGACGCAGTTGGCAACTTACTACTGTCCAGCTCGATTACAACCAGCCGGAGAATTTTGATTTAACCTATGTCGGCGAAGATGGAAAACCGCATCGTCCTGCGGTAATTCATGCGGCGATACTGGGATCGATTGACCGCTTTATGGGAATTGTGATCGAACACTTTGCCGGAGCGTTCCCCGTGTGGCTTGCGCCAGTTCAAGCAGTGATACTCCCTGTTAGCGAAAAATATCTTGCGTATGCCAAAAAAGTTTTTAAAGAAATGACTGACGGCGGTATTCGTGTGGAACTCGGCGATGCGAACGAGACCCTCGGCAAACGGATTCGCGTAGCGGAAATGCAAAAAATCCCCTATATCCTTGTCGTCGGAGAAAAAGAAGAAAATAATAAATCGGTGAACGTGCGCTGGCGCGGCCAACCCTCCTCCGCTAGAGCTACGGCGGGCGAGGAAGGAGAGATGAAAATTGAGAAGCTGGTTGAAAAGATAGGGCAGGAAATCGCCGAAAGAGTTATCTAAAACGTAACGTGGGCCCCCAATTGCTTGAGAGCCCACTTAGGATAATCGAGGATCTTCCGAAGAAACCTTCTTCCTGTTCCTCCGGAACGTTTTTCTTTGCCCCGGTCTCCGCAGGATGAAATCTTCTCCGTCAACGGCAACGAC
>Ga0265292_1002638_pt1 | contig 12124 bp, 12 predicted proteins | sample Munlanlewell296A_FD_189080 | JGI IMG/M metagenome (GOLD analysis project Ga0265292, IMG submission 189080) | Leachate microbial communities from a municipal landfill in Southern Ontario, Canada - Leachate well 296A | ecosystem: Engineered > Solid waste > Landfill > Unclassified | place: Canada...
TTTGGAAGCCAGTGTCGTACCAGTAGTTAAAATTTCTCTGTTAGAATAATAAACGCTGTCTTTATAAATGTTTTCAGCTAATTCGTAAACTTTTACAGTTTGCTGGGCAGAAGTGTCGCCATATATTCCTTTATATAAAAGAGATAAAACGATTGAATCAAGAACAGGATTTGAGCCAAAATTTGCATTATTTGATGATAGCCTTGCCTGCGAATAGAAACTGGCTGAGTTTTTTCCAAATATCGGGTCGTAATTGCTTCCAAGAAGGTTATAAACTGTTTCGTCAGTTCTGATAGAGTCTTCTTTCACAGAATAAGCTACCAGGGTGATGGTATCACAAAATACAACATCCATCTTATCGTTAGGTGGCTGAACCTCAAGCCCGACAATATCAGGCTCTTCGCAAGAAAATAAAAAAGACAGTAAAAATATTGCAGCGCTCAGGCGTAGCAAGTTTTTCAGGAAGGTCTGTTTCAATTTGACAATTTTTAGTAGTTAGTATACTGCAAACGGTTAAAAATTTACCTTTTATTGAAATAAATTGTTAAATTGTTATATTGCTAAATTGTTGTAAATAAATCATTAACAGCACAGGCAATAAAATAACAATTAAACAATTAAACAATTAAGCCATTTAGAGTATAAATTTCATCAGATAACGAAAAAACTAATTACTTAGTACTTGTTCGTTTACTAAAATTTCGTCATAAAATTCGTTATAGGCGTCAATATATGTATCCATTGACTTGAATTCGAGAATTGGCTTATCAACCTCGTTCAGGTATTTAACTACTTCGGGGTTTATTTCAGGGCTACCGATAATCACTCCATCGGAAAAATCAATGGCAGCTTTGGTAACATTGGCAAATGTTGGTTTTTTATAATGTTCCACGTGTTCTTCATTAATACCAGGCAGCATGATCTTATTAGCAAAATCTTTGTTAAATTGAACTGTAAAATCATCATCATAAACCGAGTAAATCACTTTTGTGTCGGTAAAAAGAGGATTATCGACAAAGGCTTTTTTCAGATATATCGGCAATAAACCGGTGATCCATCCGTGGCAATGAACAATATCTGGTACCCACCCTAATTTCTTGACTGTTTCAAGCACTCCCCGTGCGAAAAAGATGGCTCTTTCGTCGTTGTCTTTGAAAAAGTTGTTGTTAGCATCATAAAAAACATACTTTCTCTGGAAATAATCTTCGTTATCAATAAAATATATCTGCATCCTTGCTGATTGAATGGAAGCTACTTTGATGATGAGGGGGTGATCGGTATCATTGATAATCAAGTTCATGCCCGATAAACGTATCACTTCATGAAGTTGATTCCTTCTTTCATTGATACATCCATACCGAGGCATAAATGTTCTGATTTCCCTGCCTTTTTCCTGAATACCCTGAGGAAGATATCTGCCGATAATTCCCATGTGGCTGTCCTTAAGATATGGTGTGATTTCCTGTTGTACGAAAAGAACTTTAGTTTTTTCCATTATCGCGTTTATTTGATGCTGTTTGAATTGGAGTGCAAAATTACTAAAATTTTAGCATATAATCAAGTATTTAATAGTAGTTTTGTGCCGAATTGTTATCAAGTTAAGGTTTCGCAAGGCTTTCATCACAAAAAAAATTGTAATTATTTAGGTATAGGGAAATAGAGGTATAAAGTATAGGTATAAGGTATAAGGGAAAAGACCTATAACTTTCACCACCCCTATACCTTTATAACTCATACCTTTATACCTAAATAGTAACAAAAAATTATTAAGATGGAACTATTTCATGGCATTTATGAAATAAGAAAATACATTTCCTTATATAAAAATCAGGGCGCAACGATTGGATTTGTTCCCACTATGGGAGCCTTGCATAAGGGGCATATTACGTTGATAGAAAGAGCAAAAAAAGAGAATAACTTATGTGTATGCAGCATTTTTGTTAATCCTATTCAGTTTAATAACAAAGAGGACCTGGCCAAATATCCACGTACAATTGAAGCTGATATTAAAATATTGGATCAGGTTAATTGCGATATACTTTTTGCCCCATCTGAAAAAGAAATCTACCCTGAACCAGACAGCACAATTTATGATCTGGGTGGACTTGATAAGCTTATGGAAGGAGCTTTCAGGCCAGGTCATTTTAATGGAGTAGCTGTTGCAGTGAAAAAGCTATTTGATATCGTTGAACCACACAGGGCTTATTTCGGAGAAAAGGATTTTCAGCAACTGGTAATAATAAAATATCTTGTTAAAAAAAATAATATTCCAGTGGAAGTTGTCACTTGTCCAACAATAAGAGAGCTGGATGGATTGGCCATGAGTTCAAGAAATGCATTACTTAATACGGAAGAAAGGAAAGTCGCACCTTTGATTTATCAAACATTTAAAAAAGCGAGGGAGATGTACAAATCATGCAGACTGGAAAAATTGAAAACATATGTAGTTTCAAAGATCGAAAGTTGTCCGCAAATGAAAATTGAATATTTTGAAGTGGTACACTCAGAAACCCTTGAACCTGTGGATAATTTCAATGAGCCGGCAAAATGTATCGCCTGTATTGCAGTTTATCTTGGGAAAGTGCGGTTGATTGATAATATAAAATTTTTGTAATTTTACAGAATTATGCAAATAGAGGTATTAAAATCAAAAATTCACAGAGCTGTTGTTACAGAAGCGGATATCCATTATGTTGGAAGTATAACTATTGATGAAGACCTGATGGATGCTGCAAATATCATTGAAAATGAAAAAGTGCAGATAGTAAACATAAACAATGGTGAACGATTAGAAACATACGTTATTAAGGGCAAAAGAGGTTCCTGTACCATTTGCCTGAACGGCGCTGCCGCCAGAAAAGCGGTTGTAGGGGATGTTCTTATCATTATTTCTTTTGCGCTTATGGATTTTGAAGAAGCTAAAAAAAATAAACCTTTCATTGTTTTTCCCGACCAGAATAACCGAATAAAATAATATCTTGAAAAAGAAAATTATTTCTGTCGCAAAATACATGGTTTTTCTTGCTATTGGTATTGGCCTTTTTTGGCTTGCAATAAGAGGCGAGGATATCAACAAGATTCTTAACGAGTTCAGACATGCAAATTACGGATGGGTTTTGTTTTCTGTGGTTTTCATGATCGCAAGCCATATATTGAGGGCTTTAAGGTGGAACCAACTGATAAAAACGCTTCGTTACAAAACAAAAGCACATACAACCTTTTATGCTGTTATGATCGGATATTTTGTAAACCTTGCTGTTCCGCGATTGGGAGAGATCACACGTTGCGGCGTTCTTGCCAGGCACAATAAAATACCTGTTCATTCCGTGATCGGCACGGTAATAGCGGAAAGGGCTTTTGATATAATAAGCCTGGCTATTATTCTTCTGGTTACTTTTTTCTCTCAAATCTATTTCCTGCGGGATTTTTTTACCATACATATTGTTGACCCTATTGTATCGAAATTTCCCAGTGGATTATCCGCTTCTATTGCAATTTTTGGTGGAGGGATTTTGTTCATCCTGGTTATTGCTTTGCTTTACAAAGCGCTTTTGTCTCAAATAAAGAAATTCCCTTTTTTTTATAAAATCAAACGCCTGATTATAGGATTTTTAGATGGAATAAAAACCATAAAACGCATAAAACAAAAAAAAATATTTCTTTTATATTCTTTCCTGATGTGGCTGATGTATCTCATGACAATTTATTTTTGTTTTTTCTCTATAAAAGCCACTTCTGGTTTATCGATAATCGACGGGCTTACTGTCCTTGCAATAGGGAGTATCGGTGTCCTTGCTCCAACACCCGGCGGTGTCGGTGCATATCAATATGTCGTTGGAATTACGTTGGTCGGGTTATTCCAGATTGACAGGGTTTCTGCTTCTACATTTGCCAATATTGTTTTCTTCTCTCAATGGTTATTAATTATTATATTCGGCGGATTGTCATGGGTGATATTATTTCTGTCACAAAAAAAAATAAACAAAAATGAGCACAATTGATTTGATTCAATCAAAGATTTTTTATTTTAACAAAGAAGAAGATCTGTCAAAACTAAGGCGCAGACTTGCTTTCTGGAAATTCCGCGATTCTAAATTCGTCTTTACCAATGGATGTTTTGATATTCTTCACCTTGGACATATCGACTACCTGTCAAAAGCTGCTGACCTCGGGAAAATATTAATTATCGGATTAAATACCGACGACTCTGTTAAACGAATTAAAGGAAACAGTCGGCCACTAATTAATGAGAATGCAAGAGCGATTATACTTGCATCTCTTGGATTTGTCAATGCGGTTATATTGTTTGATGAAGACACACCATATGAACTTATTAAAATTATCAGGCCTGATATATTGGTAAAGGGCGGCGATTACGAGCCTGAAAAGATCATAGGGTATGATATTGTGAAAGAAACAGGAGGTGAAATTGTAACCATTGATATCCTGAAAGGATATTCTACTTCCTTGCTTATTGAAAAAATTAAATTACTTTAGCATCAATTTTTTTGAGATATTCTTTTTTTATTGCTTTCTTATGATTTTTGAATTATTTTTGCTTAATAAATTTTATCCTGCATTATTCATAAATTTTGTGAAACCCATGCCCGACTGCGTCATTCAGGTTAATTTAGCGACTCAAATTCAATAAAATTCTTTGATGAAAAACAGACCGTTATTAATTATTTTATTCTCCGTTATACTTTTATTATCTGTTTCATCCTGCAAGAAAAATATAGAAGACAAAATTAACGGAACATGGATAAAAGCTAATGTTGAAGATATTGATTCCGGTGAATTTGATAAATGGCGATTTGATGACGGGTATATTTATATTGTACACTATAAAACAACCGGCTCTCATATTGACACCATCTCATACTCTTTTGGGGAATACGTTATTAAAACTACACATTTTAAAAGAATTCTTTCAGTCACAAAATCCTCTGGTCCTATTGTTGGCGATTGGAGGATAGATAAATTGAACAAAAAATATCTCATTATTTATCGGGACATCTATATTGACTATCTGGAATTTACAAAAGAATGATTTACTTATTTTGTAATGATTAAAATATTGATTGTTAATGGCTATCCCGCACCTGCTGGATTAATCCCGCATATGCGGGAACTTTTGACATGCTTCATTTTACATTTGACATATCACCAAACACTCCGTCTTTAAATGGCTAAAATCAAAACTGTTTTTTTTTGTCAAAATTGTGGAGTACAATCACCAAAATGGATTGGTAAATGTCCGTCTTGCAACGAATGGAACACTTATGTAGAAGAAGTGGTGCGAAAACTTTCTGCCACATCCGGCTTTGAAAAACTAACAGCAAAAAGGATAAACAAACCGCAACGTATTGACGAAATCACCCTGTCGGTAGAGCAGCGGAAAGATACCAATAACAATGAACTAAATCGGGTACTTGGCGGAGGATTGGTTCCGGGTTCTTTAATTCTTATTGGCGGTGAACCGGGAATTGGGAAATCAACGCTGATGATGCAGGTAGCATTGAAAATTAAAAAATTTAAAGTTCTTTATGTTTCCGGTGAAGAAAGCGAACAGCAGATCCGTATGCGCGCCGAAAGAATAGGTATTGTTAATACCAATTGTTTTATTCTGACAGAAACTTCCACACAAAATATCTTTACCCATATAGAATCTGTTGAGCCGGACATGGTTGTTATTGATTCCATTCAAACACTGAATACCGCCGTTATCGAATCATCCACCGGAAGCGTTTCACAAATCAGGGAATGCGCCTCCGAATTAAATCGTTTTGCCAAAGAAACCGGAACGCCTGTATTTCTTATCGGGCATATTACAAAAGACGGAAGTATTGCAGGGCCTAAGGTTCTTGAACACATGGTTGATACAGTGCTGCAGTTTGAAGGTGACCGCAATCACGGTTATCGTATACTCAGGGCGACAAAAAACCGTTTCGGTTCTACTTCCGAGCTTGGCATATATGAAATGCAGAATTCCGGCTTACGTGAAGTTAGTAATCCTTCCGAAATATTGTTATCCCAGCGCGACGAAAACCTTAGCGGGGTGGCCATTGCTTCTACCATCGAAGGCCTTCGTCCTATGCTTATCGAAACTCAGGCGCTTGTAAGTTCTGCAGCTTATGGCACACCACAACGTTCTGCAACCGGATTTGATCTTCGACGCTTAAGCATGCTGCTTGCTGTTCTTGAAAAGCGTTGTGGATTCAGGCTTGGAGCCAAAGATGTGTTCCTTAACATTGCCGGAGGCATTAGAGTTGACGATCCTGCTATTGACCTTGCAGTTGTTACTGCCATACTTTCATCGGGAGAAGATATTCCGATTGATCCTAAATTATGCTTTTCGGCAGAAGTAGGGCTTTCAGGAGAAATACGCCCTGTAAACCGCATTGATCAAAGAGTATCTGAAGCCGAAAAATTGGGATTTGAAAAAATCATCATCTCAAAATACAATCTGAAAGGACTTGAAATTCCTAAAAACGGGATACAGCTGGTGCCGGTAAAAAAGATGGAAGACGTGTTTGGGTTGCTGTTCGGTTAATGTTTAGGTTGTCTGAAAATTCCTGCCTACCGTCAGGCAGGTCTGATATTCCATTTTATACCAAACCAAATCAGGTTTTAGGTTAAAAGGTTGAGCGGCTGGTTCAAACCAGTTGCCCAACCTATTAACTCAATACCCGAACAGTAACAAATTCAAATAATATTTTTTATTTCAATTTCCGTACTGCTTTCAAAGTCCAGCATAGCATTGATGAGTTTTGCTTTTTTGAAATTTTTTAAATCGGAAAGTTTGATTAATTGTTCGAAAATAATTTCTTTTTCCAATAGTTCCTGCCGTTTAGTTCCTTTAAGCAAAGGCGTGGAAGGTGTTACCCATTTTTTACCATCAAGGAAAATAATATTTGAAAAAGAGGTATCGGTAATCAATCCTTTTTTTACAATAATTACATCATCTGCATTGGCATTTTTTTTTAATTCTTCAAGACGAGATCTGTCTGTAAACTTAAATTGATAAGATATCTCATCGTCATAAACAAGTTTAAGCGTATTAATTTTTCCGGCTTTATATGGAGTAAAATCTATTTTATGAATGTAATGATCGTAATCAACCCTGCATTTATATATTTCATTTTCACAACCGGCCGGAACTGAAAGAGATTTTTCTAATTCAATATTATCAGTAGAATCCAATAGTTTTTTTCTTGCATCATTCATCCTTGCCTCGTGATAATGCAGGTTTTGAAACACTCCATTTTCAACTTTAATAGTTTCAAACAAAAGGCACATATACTTTGTCAATTAATTCCTGATATTCTTTTTGCGGATCACTATAAACGGTTATTCCACCACCACTTTTGTAATACAATTCTTCGTTTATTTTTTCGATGAACCTGATCATCACACCGCTATCAAGTGTTTTACCATCAAAATATCCGAATACGCCGGTATAATAACCCCTGTTATATCCTTCTGCTTCATTAATGATTTCAACAGTTTTTTTCTTTGGAGCGCCACTGATAGATCCGGCAGGCAATAGCCTGAAAATTATATCACCTATGTGTTTATGATAATCAGATTCAAGCGTTCCGCAAATTTGCGAACTAACCTGAAGCAGTTCTTTTTCGTGTGTTTTAATACGGTCAATATACCTGAATTTCTCTACATATACATCTTTGGCAACTATGTTCAGGTCGTTGCGGATAAGGTCAACAATGGTGCAGTGTTCCGCATACTCTTTTTTGTCGTTTAAAATTATATTTTCTGCATTTTTAATTGCGGCATCAATGGTTCCCTTCATCGGGAAGGAAGAAATGACGCCGTTTTCAGAAATCCGTACGAATATTTCGGGCGAAAAAACCACGAACTTTTCCCTGTAAAATAATTTGTATTTCGCTTTGCTGCAAAAGAAAATATCTCTCAGCGGGAGATCTGTTTCTATTCGTGTTGGAAAAGTGAGGTTGACCAGATACGAGTTACCATATTTCAAATTTTGCTGCACAATATCAAACGCCTTTAAATACACATTATAGGACAATGGAAATTTACAAAAATAAAAATCCGGATTACAGGATTTTTCATGATTGGAATAATTTGTAATTCCATTTATATCAAATAAAATTTCAGTTGCATTTATTTCGTTAACTGGAAACAGCAATGGTTCTTTCATTTCAAAATCAATAATAAAAACGAAAGGCTTTTCCCCGCTTCCAAGTTCATTCATTTTACGTATTATTGCAACACGATTGCTCATAAGCAAGGCATTTTTACAAAAGTACTAAATTACCTATCAACAGTTTGGTAATTTTTTGAATACAGCGATTATCAAGAGATTGCTTCGCTTGGCTCGCAATGACGGAAAGAGCTGTCGTCATTGCGAACCTGACTATCGTTAGGTAGATCCGACAAAGGAGGAGGAAGCAATCTAAAAAATTACCGAAGAATTGACCAATGAAAGTTCTTATTATTGACAATCACGATTCTTTTACATACAACCTTGTTCAATTAGTTGAACAGTCAGGGCTTTGCGAAGTTGATATTGTTAAAAACAATATCACAGAATATGATTATAGCGGATTTGATAAAATACTTTTCTCACCGGGTCCCGGTATTCCTTCGGAAGAAAAAGGCTTAATGAAATCACTTATTGCAAAATATTCAGGAACGAAAAGCATTTTAGGTATATGCCTCGGACATCAGGCAATTGCTGAATTTTATGGAGGAAAGATCGTCAACCTTAATCAGCCTTTTCACGGCATTAAAGAAAAAATCAGAATAACCGAATCGACAGAATACCTTTTCTCCGGCTTACCCAATATTATTAATGGCGGACTTTATCATTCGTGGAGTGTTGGTTATGAAAATTTTCCGGAATGCCTCAATATAACGGCTATTTCGGAAAGCGGGATTATCATGGCTGTATCACATAAAACATCAGATATAAAAGGACTTCAATTTCATCCTGAATCAATAATGACAGAATCGGGCAAAGATATTATTACCAATTGGCTGAAAAACTAATTTTGCTCAATAATCTGGAAAAGCTCGTCTAATTTGGGCGTTAAAATGATCTCTGTACGGCGGTTCTTGGCACGGCCTTCTTTTGTTGTGTTTACATCTAAGGTGTCGTATTCGCTTTTGCCCGCAGCAGTAAGGCGTTTGGGATTAATATTGCTATTGGCAGTAATAATTTTTACAATGGCTGTAGCCCTCATTACACTCAAATCCCAGTTGCCTTTAAGCGCACCTGTTCCTGCATAAGGAACATTGTCGGTATGGCCTTCTATCAATACATTGATATCAGTGTTGATTTCTAAAACTTTTGCAAGTTTTTTAATGGCTTCCACTCCTTTGGGGTCAACAGTAAAACTGCCGGATGCGAAAAGAAGGCTTTCATCTAATGAAACATAAATTTTCCCGTTTTTTTGTGTAATGGTGAGTCCTTTACCTTCATAACCTGTCAAGGCATCCATTACTTTAGCTTTAAGAGCTTTTACAGTAGAATCTTTTTTATTGAGAATGGATTGAAGTTCAGCGAGTTTTTCTGTTTTTATTTCAAGGTCAGTCTTTGATGCTTCCAGCTCTTTGCTGAGTTTGTCGAGGCTGGCTTTTTTCGTTTCAAGATCGGCAGCTAATTTTTTCAGCGCATCTTCTTTATTTAAGAGGCTGTCCTGCGTGGTTTGTAATTGTTTAAGTATTTTTTGTGTTTCAGTATTACTGCCTGAAAGCAAATCTTTATAATTTGCTAACAGTTGCTGATACGTTTTATTCAGCTGATCATGGTTGGTCGTCATTGTACGCAAAGATGCACCTCTTATGCCGGAATCGAGTTCCAGTCCTTTTATTTTTTTTGTAATGTTGTCTATTGACGATTGCAATTCGGTGAGTTTTGTAGTTAATGTCTGGTTATCTGTTTTAAGCTGAGCATTTTCGGTTTCGCACTGTTGTTTTTTCGCTTTCATTTCGTCAAGCTGACGGGCAGGAACACAGGAAAAAAGAAAAGCGCCAGAAACAGCCACAAAGAATACAGATTTGAATATAGATGTTTTCATTGTTTTTGATTTTAAATTTCCGCAAAAGTACAAAAATATTTTGTAACTAGCAGCTTAAATATAGCCACAGATTACACAGATTATAAAATTATCCTTTTGTATTCAATCCGCATGTGCGGGAGTTATATCAAACCAAATCTAGTTTTAAGTTGAAAGGTTGAGCGGCTGGTTTGGTTGATGGTCTTTGGTTATTGGTTTTTCCCCCATATACTTTTAACTTTTTACCAAACCTCCCGATAGCTATCGGGAGCCCCAACCCATTAACTCAATACAAATAATAATGTTTCGTCTTCGTATATGAATTCCTTCATAATTTAATCTGTGTAATCTGTGGCTATTAAGGCTAATATAGTGGCTGAGTAGTTACAATATTAATTCGTTAAAAATCTATTTCAAGTAATACAGGGCAATGATCGGAATGTTTTGCATCGGATAAAATGACAGAACGCTTTAATCTGCTTTCCAACGGAAGACTCACCATATTATAATCAATGCGCCAACCCAGGTTCTTTGCGCGGGCATTAGCCCGATAGCTCCACCACGTATATTGTTTTGGTTCTTTGTTGAAAACACGGAACGAATCAATAAATCCGCTATCAATAAAGCGTGAAAGCCATTCGCGTTCTTCGGGAAGAAAACCCGAAGATGTGGCGTTTCGGATTGGGTCGTGGATATCAATTGGTTTATGGCAGATATTATAGTCTCCGCTAAGGATAAGGTTTGGGCGTATTTTTTTCAATTCATTTATATATTTCAGAAAATCTTCAAGCCATATCATTTTGAACGATTGGCGTTCATCACCACTGGAACCGGAAGGATGATACACGCTGACAACAGAAATATCGCCATAATCAGCTCTCAAAAAGCGACCTTCGTTATCATATTTTTCATTTCCCATTCCATAAAAAACATGATCGGGTTTTTGCCTGGTCAGGATGGCAACACCGCTGTATCCTTTTTTTTGTGCGGAATGCCAGTAATTAATATAACCGGCTTCTTCAAAATCAAACAAAGGCAGTTGGTCGTGCTGTGCTTTTATTTCCTGCAGACATATAATATCAGGGTTTACGGATTTAAACCAGTCAATAAGTCCTTTGCCCAATGCAGCACGGATTCCATTGACGTTATAGGTAATGATTTTCACAATTCATAGAATTAAAAAAAAATTGTAACTACACAGCCGATGAAAAATAAATAGAACGCTGATTCGCCATGGCTAACGCTGATGATTATGATGACCACAGATAAAATAAAATCTTATTTAATCATAAGCAATCTGCGTCATCAGCGTTCTATTCCATTGCTTGAGTAGTTACAAAAAATTGTCGATAGCAAATCTAAACAACATCATTTTTTAGCAACCAAGATATCTTGAAATAACTAATCTCTGAATTTCTGAGGTGCCTTCACCTATCTGCAGAAGCCTTTGATCGCGGTAAAATCTTTCAATGTCATAATCCTTCATTAAGCCGTATCCGCCGTGAATCTGTAGGGCTTCATCCGCCACTTCTTTAGCAATCTCCGAACAATAAAGTTTCGACATGGCGGCTTCCATAGCAAAGGGTTTATTGTTATCCCTCAGCCAGCAGGCTTTATAAAGAAGGTTTCTTGCAAGTTCTATTTTCAGCGCCATATCTGCCAGCTTAAAAGATATTACCTGTTGTTTGCAGATTGGTTTCCCGAATTGCACTCTTTCTTTTGAATACTGAAATGCCAATTCAAAAGCGCCCTGTGCCAGACCAAGTCCCATTGCACCGATTGCAAGCCTTCCGCAGTCAAGTGTGCTGAGCATTATTTTTGATCCGATGCCTTTTTTGCCTAAGAGATTTCCTTCAGGAACCCGGCAATCATCAAAAAATAATTCGGAAGTATTTGAGGCGCGCCACATCATTTTGTCGTGCATAGTCTTAGCTGTAAAACCCGGTGTTCCGTTTTCGACAATGATCACTGAAAATTCTTTTTCACCTTTGCTGTCTGTTCCTGAGACGACCTGTACTATAGAGCCAAGTGTTATTTCAGACGATGCATTGGTGATAAAAATTTTCGAGCCGTTAATGACCCAC
>Ga0265292_1002640_pt1 | contig 12101 bp, 15 predicted proteins | sample Munlanlewell296A_FD_189080 | JGI IMG/M metagenome (GOLD analysis project Ga0265292, IMG submission 189080) | Leachate microbial communities from a municipal landfill in Southern Ontario, Canada - Leachate well 296A | ecosystem: Engineered > Solid waste > Landfill > Unclassified | place: Canada...
CATAGGTACCGCCAAAAGCAGATACCACCTTGGTTTGTCCGCGATAAAAATTGCCAACCAGAAAAGAAATTGAGAAAAGAATAATAACAAAGAAAACACCCAGCCAGATTCTTTCTTTAGCATTAAGATATTTCCAGATTTTTATCCAGTTTTTAATTTTTAGGAGTTTACGGATGTTAGTAGTTAGATAAGAAAAGATACAATACTGACGGCGACAAATAATATTGCCAAGACAATAGTGCCCCCAAAAATAAACTTTTCTATGCCGCGGCGCGTGTGATAAAAAGTTGATTCGCCGCCAAAAACCGAAGAAAGACCACTGCCGCGCGTTTGAAGAAGAATTGCGCCGGTTAGAAGCACCGCAATTATTATTTGAATTATTGACAAAAATTCAGACATACCCAGTATATCAACTTGCCGCACGCAAAATTACGGCGAGCAATGTTGATTCTTTGTTAATTATTAATTTATTCTTTAGTATAATCATATTTTGTAAGTTAGATATTTTGCGGCGAGCCGTTCGGCAAGTTGTATATCTGGGCATAATTATATTTTATAAATTTCTATTTCTTCTTATTAGGGCTGACAGTAGAGGCTATAAAGTTGAAAAAACTTACAATAATCATTGTCCAAAAATACACGGTGATTCCGGTAATTGAAAGCTCCGGCGCGAAATAAACCGCAAGCCATACCATAAATATATTTATAACTATAGTGAAAAGGCCGAGAGTGAGCAATATAAGGGGACTGAACAATAATTTCAAGATGGGTTTTATAAAAGCGTTAGCCAAGGCAAGAATAAATGCGATTTTCAATAAACTCACAGGCTCGTAGCTGTAAACAACGTTGGGGACAAACCGCACCGCAGTTAGAATCGCCAAGGCATTGGCAATAATGTGGAGCAAAAAACTAATTATCATAACTATACTATATACTTAATGTTAGCAACAAATAATTTTTTTGACAAGATTGTTGACAAGACGGGAAATTAGAGTAGAATTCATTACTGTGATAATGTATTATAATTAATTTTTTTAGAGTCGTATGGCAAAACAAATGATAAAGAAAATCTCTATAAAGCCATTAGGTGACCGGATTGTGGTGGCGCCGACAAAAGAGGCCCAAAAAACAAAATCGGGCATTATTTTGCCGGAAACGGCTGACAAAGAAAAACCCGCTCAAGGAAAAGTGGTAGCTATTGGCGCCGGCGACAAAATTAAAAAATCCGGCATCAGAAAAGGCGATGAGGTGGTGTTTGAAAAATATGCCGGCACCGAATTTAATTCGCCAACTGGCGAAGAATACAAAATTTTAAAAGAGGACGAAGTCCTCGCAATTTTAGAATAAACATATGGCAAAACAAATTATTTCAGGCGCCCAAGCCAGAGAAGCAATTAAAAGAGGTGTTGACCAGCTGGCAAACGCCGTAAAGATCACTCTTGGCCCGCGCGGCCGAAATGTGGTTTTAGACAAGGGATATGGCGCTCCGACTATCACTAATGATGGAGTAACTATTGCCAAGGATATTGAACTTAAAGATAAATTTGAGAATATCGGCGCTCAACTCGTTAAAGAAGCGGCCTCAAAAACAAACGATGTGGCCGGGGATGGCACTACCACGGCGGTTGTCTTGGCGCAGGCCATGATTGTCGAAGGTATCAACCTGATTAATTCCGGCGCCAACGGCACGGTTTTGAAGCGGGGCATGGATAAGGCGATGGCTAAGGTGTCGGAGATTTTAAAGAAAAATAGCAAGCCGGTGACAAAAGAAAAAATAAAAGACGTGGCAGTTATTGCCGCTAACGATGAGGAAATGGGCTCGCTCATTGCCGAAGTTATTAGTAAAGTTGGCAAAGAAGGAGTGGTGACCGTTGAGGAAGCGCAGACCTTGGGCGTTGATTATGAATTAGTTGAGGGCCTGCAATTTGACAGAGGTTATGTCAGTCCATATATGGTAACCGACACTGAACGGATGGAAGCAGTTTTGGAAAAACCATATATTTTGATAACCGACAAAAAAATTTCTTCGCTCCAAGAAATAATGCCGCTTCTTGAAAAAGTGGTAAAATCCGGCAATAAAAATCTGGTTATCATTGCCGATGAAGTTGAGGGCGAGGCCTTGGCTACTCTTGTTGTTAATAAGCTTAGGGGCATCTTTAATGTTCTGGCGGTGAAAACCCCGGGTTTTGGCGATAGGCGCAAGGAGCTGTTAGAGGATATTGCGGCGGTGGTCAACGGCGAGGTTATTTCTGAAGATAAAGGCATGAAACTTGAAAATGTCGATATAAATGTTTTGGGCGAAGCAAAAAGAATAATCGCCAATAAAGATAACACCATCATTGTTGGCGGCGCCGGTTCCAAGTCGGAAATAGAAAAAAGAATAAAACAGATTAAAGCCCAGCTTGAAAAAACCGAATCAGAATTTGACAGGGAAAAACTGCAGGAGAGATTAGCCAAGCTTTCCGGCGGCGTGGCTGTTATCAAAGTCGGCGCGGCCACCGAGGTTGAAATGAAAGAGAAGAAATTTAAGATTGAAGACGCGATCTCGGCCACCAAAGCAGCCATTGAAGAGGGAATCGTTTCCGGCGGCGGCGTGGCTTTGTTTGAAGCGGCTCGCGAAATCAAAAGTTCTAAATTAGCCGGCGCTGTTGAATTTGGCGATGAAGCCAAAGGCATTAATTTAGTAGTGAACGCGCTTGAATCACCGATAAGCGTTATAGCAAAAAATGCCAACAAAGATGACAGTGAAGTAATCCGAGCTATAAGCAATAAAGAAAAAGGTATCGGATTTAATGCTGTTACGGGAGAATATGTCGATATGATTAAGGACGGCATTATTGATCCTCTGAAAGTCACAAGAACCGCTTTACAAAATGCCGTTTCAGTGGCTTCGATGCTTCTAACGAGTGAAGTTTTAGTTACCGATCTTCCGGAAAAAAATAATCCGTCGGCTGGGGGAATGGCAGGCATGCCGGAAATGTAAAATTATTATGTTGGTTATTCGATTACAAAAAGTTGGGAAAAAACATACGGCGACTTTTAGAGTTGTGGCAACTCAAAAAACTGCCGGGCCGCGTCGGAAGTACTTGGAATTGCTTGGCAATGTTAATCGCAAGACAAAAGCAATAAGTTTAAATAAAGACAGAATCTTGTATTGGATTAGCAAAGGCGCCCAGCCATCTGACACCATTCATAATTTGTTAGTGTCGCAGAATATAATTTCCGGCGCCAAAAAACCGGTTCATAAAACTTCCAAAAAAACACCAGCGGCCGCCCCAGTAGTGACCGAAGCGCCTGTTTCAGAGGTAGCGCCGGAAACGGCTCCAGAAACAGCTCCGGGGGCTATTTCGGAAGCAGTTCCAGAAACGACTCCAATTGCTTAGAAATATAGATGTCGGATATCTATATTTCTCATTATAAAATAAATGCTATAGCATTTATTTTATAATTGGCCTAAATAAGCCATATTTTAGCATATATCGCACAGCTATTGAAACTTTGAAAAAAGGAGTAGAAGGGTCTGTTTATTTTTGTTATAATAGCAATAGGGATGCTCCGGCGCCGACCACTTGACGGAATTTTTATTTTTTGGTACACTGCGCGTAATTAGTAGCTTGCCCCGATTTCATAGAGGGGACAGGTCGACCTACTAACGCTTTAAAATAAGATTATTCAAAGAAATGGCTAATAAATCAGTTGATCAGGAGTTTCTTGAATACCTTGTGAAATCAATCGTTGATCATCCCGATGATGTCAAGATCGAACGCAGGGTTGACGAGATGGGAGTCCTTTTAGACCTTAAAGTAAACCAAGAAGATATGGGCATGCTTATTGGTCGAGAGGGTTCAACTGCAAAAGCTATCCGAACTCTGCTTCGCATTATTGGCGCTCGCCACAATGCGCGCGTTAATTTGAAGATAGAGGAACCGGAGGGCTCAACTCGTCCAACAAGAGAAAGGACAGTGGAAAGAACAGTAGAAAGAACAAGAAATATGGATGAAGTTGTTGAAGATTTGAAACAACTGTAATCTAGCCCAAAACCCCCACTAAGTGGGGGTTTTGGTTGAAAGGTTTTTTAAAAACAACATAAATCATTTTCCTCGCGCTCTCGCCCCGCCAGCGCGGGGCTCGCTGTCCGATGAAAGCATTTTATCCAAATTGCACGTTTATTTCCGATCGGCACTAAACATGCATTTTGAAACCATGCTAAAATGCTTTCATAAGCTTCGGAAATTATTATTTGGCGATTTTAGCAAATATGCGGTTTGACATTATCACAATTTTCCCCAAGATTTTTGATTCTTATCTTAACGAGAGCATTATTAAACGTGCCCAGAAGAATAAAAAAATAAAAATAAATATAATCAATCTCCGTAATTTTGCCCTTCGACAAGCTCAGGGTAAACAATCAGCTTATCAACGCCAAACAATTGATGATAAGCCGTATGGCGGAGGAGCGGGGATGGTATTAATGGCTGAACCATTTATTAAAGCGGTGAACCATATAAAGAAAACCAAAAAAACAAAAATTGTGGTCTTTTCTGCCAAAGGGAAACAATTTAACCAGAAAATTGCCTACAATTGGGCAAAAAAATATGACCAAATTATTTTCATTAGCGGCCGATACGAAGGCATTGACGAGCGGGTTAAAACAATATTAAAAGCCGATGAAATTTCCATTGGACCGTATGTGCTCACTGATGGCGATGTGGCGGCGATGGTTGTTATTTCGGCGGTGAGCAGATTAGTGCCGGGGGTTATCAAGCTCGAGTCTTTAGAAGAAGAGTCGCATTGGAATCTTCTGTTGAAAAAAGAGAGAAAAATTCCTGAAGGCGAGGGCTTAGAATATCCTCATTACACCCGGCCGGAAGTTATTAAATATAAAAATAAAAAATATTCTGTCCCCAAAATTCTTCTTTCCGGTAACCATAAAAAAATTGAAAATTGGAGAAAACAACACCAAAAATGATAAACGAAAATATGATCGGCGTTAATCCATTTGTTTCAGATTTTATAAAGCAGGGCGTTTTAAAAACGCCGCGAATTATTGAGGCCTTTGAAAAAATTGATCGCGCCGATTTTGTACCGCTTGAGTTAAAGAAAGACGCCTATATCAATGAACCATTATCAATAGGCGAAAGGCAAACAATTTCCCAGCCGTACACGGTGGCTTTTATGATTGAATTGTTGCAGCCAAAATCAGGCGATAAAATTTTTGAAATCGGATTTGGCTCCGGCTGGCAGACCGCCATCTTGGCTTACATTGTAAGCCAAGATGGAAATCAAAAATCAAAAATCAAAAATCAAAATTTGGGAAAAATTTATGCCGTGGAAAGAATAAAAAAAATTTATGACTTCGGAACTGAAAATATTTCTACATATAATTTTATAAAAAAAGGGATTGTCAAAACCATCTTGGGTGATGCGACAATGGGATTAAAAAAATATGCGCCGTTTGACAAAATTATTGCCGCGGCAGCGGGTGATAAAGTGCCGAAAGCGTGGCTTAAAGAATTAAAAATCGGCGGCCGTTTAGTGATGCCGATAAAAGAAAGTATTTGGCTTTATGTTAAAAAATCAGAAAAGGAATTTGATAAACAAGAATTTCCCGGTTTTGTTTTCGTACCTTTGGTGAGTGAGGAAAAATAAAGTTGACAAGATTTTTTATATAGAATATATTAAAAATAATCCGCAGACAATAGGCAAACAATAAGTCCTATCAAGGATTGGCTGATACCCAGCCGATTTTGTCTGCGGATTTTATCCGCATTTTTTTATGCCATTAACACGAGAACAAAAACAGAATATTTTAAAAGATTTAACCGATAAGTTCAGCCGGGCCAAGGCTGCGATTTTGGTTGATTTTAATAAGTTGTCCGTAAGTAAAACCATGGAATTAAGGCGCAATCTGAAGTCGGCTAACGCTGAATATAAAGTTGCCAAGAAAACTTTAATCGGCCGCGTTTTGAGATTCGGCCATTTTGAAAATGTCGATTTAGATAATTTTAAAACCCAAGTTGGAATAGTTTTTAGTTATGTTGATCCGGTGGCGACGGCTCAATCGGTTTGGAAGTTTTCCAAGGTTTCCGCCAAAGGCGGATCCGCCTCGGGCGGAAATGAGGCGTTAAAAATTTTGGGAGGATTTCTAGGACTTAACTGGCAGGACAAAGATAAAATTATAGCTTTGGCAAAACTTCCATCTCGCGAAATTCTTTTGTGGCAGTTTGTTAGAACAATTGCCGCTCCGCTTTCAGGATTGGTTGGCGTATTACAAGGAAATGTCCGTAATTTAATTGGCGTATTAAATAATATAAGGTCGAAAAAATAATAGACATAAAAATTTATGACAAATAAATTTGATAAAATTATAGAAGAAATTGAGAAATTGACCGCGCTTGAGCTTTCCGAATTAGTAAAGGCGCTTGAGGAGAAATTCGGAGTATCGGCGTCAATGCCAATGGCAATGACCCCGCTAACCGGGGGAAATGGAGAAGCCAAAGCCGAGGAAGAAAAAACTGCTTTTGATGTCGTCTTAGCTAAAGCGGGCGAGCAAAAAATCGCCGTTATCAAGGTGGTTCGCGGGGTAACCGACAAAGGTCTTCAGGAGGCGAAACAATTGGTTGATACCGCTCCCCAAGTTATAAAAAGCGGTGTCAATAAAACTGAAGCTGAAGAACTCAAGAAAAAATTGGAAGAAGCCGGCGCGGTAGTTGAGATAAAATAAAAAGATAAAACAAAACGCCCGATTGAAAAATCGGGCGTTTTGTTTTATTATGGTTTGGATGGCAAAAAAATTTTCCGAGCCAACTTTGGATGCCTTGTTTGATTCACCGATTAAAGTGAAGCTTTTGAAATTGTTTTTGTATAATCCGGATGGAGATTTTGAATCAAAAGCTGTATCAAAAAAACTCAATTTAAAATCGGCGCAGGTTAATAAAAATATTAGCGATTTGGCTGAAATCAAGTTTTTAAATTGTAAAAATTCAAAGGGTAAAAAAACTTTCAGGGTTAATCGTGATTTTGAGTTCTATAATGAGCTTAAAGAATTGGTGGCAAAGGCCAGCCCGGCTTCAAAAGAGAAAATGTTAAAGCGCCTCAAGAGCTTGGGGAAAATTAAATTGGCGCTTCTGGCCGGCGTGTTTATCAACTCCGACACTTCCCGGGCCGATCTTCTGATAGTGGGAGACAATATAAAGCCGGCAAAGTTTAATAATTTTATAAAAAAATTAGAGATGGAAGTCGGCAAAGAAATCAGTTATGCCCTGATGACAACTAAAGAATTTCATTACCGTTATGATATGTATGACCGCTTTATCCGCGACCTTCTGGATTTCAAACACGAAAAATTAATAAACAAATTAAAAATCTAAAAAAGCATTTAGCTCAAAAGGGCATTTAGCTCAGTGGTAGAGCGTTCCGTTCACATCGGAAAGGCCGCTGGTCCGATCCCAGCAATGCCCACAAAACTTATCCACAGCAGGCCTATTGCAGGCCTGTTTTTTTTGTATTAAGATTAAATAACGTCAGTGGGGGATTGTGGGTAACTTTGTGGATAAGTATATAAAATTGGGGATAAGTTATATGTTATTAGGCGAATTTAAGCACAATTTAGATTCTAAGAACCGACTGACAATTCCAGCCAAATTAAGAATGGAATTAGGCGAGAAGCCGGTTTTGACGAGAGGATTAGACAATTGTTTGTTTATTTATCCCCACCGCGATTGGCAGCTCTTTATGGAAAAAATGAATAACCTTCCGTTGAGCCAGAAAAAGGCCAGAAATTTTAAAAGATTTATGCTGTCGGGCGCTTGCGAGATTGAGATTGATGAAATGGGCCGTGTTTTGATTCCCGAATCGTTGAAGAAATACGCCAAGCTTGAAAAGTCGATCGTGGTCATCGGTGTTCAGGATCGCCTTGAGCTTTGGAGCGAGAATGTTTGGAATAAATATATTGCCGAATCCGAAAAATTATCCGGCGATATTGCCGAAGGGCTAAGCGAGTTTGGGATATAAAAATGGCACATATTCCGGTTCTTTTAAACGAAGTTTTGAAATATTTGAATCCGCAGCCGAACCAAAATTTTGTTGACGCCACGGTTGGCAATGGCGGCCATGCCAGAGCAATTTTAGAGAACATTGCTCCGAAGGGAAAATTAATCGCGATTGATCGCGATCTTGATTCAATAATCCGCGCCAGGAGCAATTTAGCGGAATTTGGAAACAGAGTTCTTTTTGTAAATGATTCTTTCGGATCTTTCGGAAATATTATAAAGATTGTTAAAGAGAGCGGATTCAATCGAATTGAAGGCATCTTGTTTGACTTCGGCATGTCAACCAGCCAGTTGGAGAATTCCGGAAGAGGGTTTTCATTTCAAAGGGATGAAATTCTTGATATGCGTTATGACGTTAAGGCGCAGGTGACGGCCGAAGATGTTTTAAATAATTACAGTGAGGCGGAACTTGCGAGGATATTCAAAGAATTCGGCGAAGAACTAAAAGCCTTAAAAACTGCGGCCGCAATTATTAAAGCGCGCGGGGAGAGGCGCATTAAAACGACAGGAGAATTAGTGAGAATTATTGAAAAAATTATAAAGCGGCGGGGGAAGATTCATCCGGCAACCAGAATCTTTCAGGCACTAAGGATTGAAGTCAACTCTGAGCTTGTGGAAATAAAAAAGGCCTTGGTTGATATCCCGAAAGTTTTACCGAGCGGCGGGAGAGCGGCATTCATTTCATTTCATTCTTTAGAGGATCGCTTAATAAAAAATTGGGCAAAAGATTTAAACAAAAAAAATATAATTAAAATTTTAAATAAAAAACCCCTTACCGCTTCGGTTGAAGAATTAAAAGCTAATCCTAAAAGCCGCAGCGCGAAACTAAGAGTAATAGAAAAAATATGACAGAAGCCATATTAAAAATAAGAGCATTTAAAAGTATTAAAATAGAAGCGCTTAACGCAATTTTGGTTTTAAGCATTGTAGCTTTGACGGTTTCTTATTTATTTATGACTAATAGTGTGGTTATGGCAAATTATCAGAAAACCATGTTGCAAAAAAACATTAACAATCTAAGAATGGAGATCAGAGCTCTTAATCTGGAACTCTCTGACAAGCGAAGCATTGGTTTTCTTAAAAAAGCGGCCCAAGACCTGAATCTCGTTGTTAGTGATCAGATTCAATATGTTAAACTTGTTGGCTCGGTAGCCAAAAATCAATAAGGGCTATGATAAAATATAATCCGGAAAATCGAATTTTGGTTTTAATTTTGGTGTTTGTCTTGCTGGGCCTCCTTATCTGGGGGCGTTTTTTTTATTTAACCGTGATTCGCCATGATTATTATTTGGCAAAAGCAAAAAACATAAGCGATAATAACAACGCTATTCCTCGCGGCAGCATTTTTTTAACCGACAAGGATAATGTTCCTTATGCCGTCGCTTTAAATAAAGAGTTTCCCTTAGTTTATGCCGTGCCGGCAAAAGTGAAGGATCCGGCAAGCTTGGCAAAAAAACTGGTTCCCATTTTGGGGTTTGATGAACAGCTTTTGTTTCAAAAATTATCAAAACCAAACGATCCTTACGAAATTTTAAAAAAGAAAGTTTCCGATGATGTTGTTAATGCTATTAAAGCTCTAAAAGAACCGGCTCTTGGCATTGACGATGAAACGTTAAGATATTATCCGGAAGGGCTATATCTTTCGCAGGTTATCGGGTTTTTGGGATTTAACAAAAATGGCCAGGCTGGCCAGTATGGACTCGAAGAATATTACGACAAGGATCTTTCCGGATTAATTTCCAGCGCCGATTTAGTTTTGACCATTGATTCGGCAATCCAAGCTCAAGCCGGAACGTTATTGGCTGAGGCAGTTAAAAAATGGCAGGCTAATAACGGCTCTATTGTTGTGATGAACCCTAAAAGTGGCGATATCATGGCTATGGCTTCTTTTCCGGATTTCGATGCCAATAATTATTCTGTTGCTTTAGACAAAAGTATTTTTGTTAATCCTGCCACTTTGAAGCGCTATGAGCCCGGTTCAGTATTTAAACCAATTACCATGGCCATCGGCATTGAAACCGGCGCCGTTACACCGGAAACAAAATATTACAACACCGGCAGCGTTCAAATTAATGACAGGACCATTTCTAATTCAATACCCGATGAAATTTTAGGTTGGCAGACAATGACTACGGTTTTGGAGCAATCTTTAAACACCGGAGCTATTTTTATAGAACAGAAAGTGCCAAAAGACATATTTCTCAAATATTTAAAAGATTTTGGTATTGACATCAAAACCGGCATTGATGTTAATGAAGTTTCCGGAGATCTTTCAGTTTTATCAAGCATGAGAGATGTTAATTTTGCTACAGCTTCTTTTGGCCAAGGCGTGGCCTTAACACCCATAGAACTACTCCGGGCTTTGTCGGCAATTGCTAATGGCGGTAAACTAGTGAGACCTCATTTGGTTGCTAAGATCATTTCCCGCAATGGCGAAACTCATGAGACAAAAAATGATTCGCCAGCGCAAATTATTTCTTCCGAGACCTCGGTTAAATTAATCAATATGCTGGTTAAAGCTGTTGAAAACGGCAGCGGCCGCCGAGCTCAGATCAAAGGCTACACCGTTGCCGGTAAAACCGGCACGGCTCAAGTGCCAGATTTAAAAAATGGCGGTTATCTTGATGAATATATTCACACTTTTGTCGGTTTCGCGCCGGCTTACGACCCGAAATTTATTGCTTTAATTAAACTTGATGATCCCAAAGGGGTTCGTTTTGCTGAAAGCACAACGGTGTCGGTTTTTCATGATTTGGCTCAATTTATATTCAGCTACTTGGCAATTCCTCCGGATAAGCCGGTGGAGCAATAATAAATAATTTATTTATTATTTTTAGTAAATAGTGTATAATTTTTCGTATGAAAAACTCTAAAACAAAAGTGGCGGTGGTTTTTGGCGGTCGCTCGGTGGAACACGAAGTTTCAATTGTGACGGCGATGCAGGTTTTTGAGAATATAGATCGCGATAAATATGAAGTTATCCCGATTTATATTAATAAAACCGGCCGATGGCTGATTGACAAACAACTTGAAAAAATCGAAAGCTTTAAAAATTTAAAGCTAAAAGATATTAAGGCGGCGGAATATATATTTCAAGCCTCGCCGAGCGTTAGATCGCTCATTCCGGCAAATGTTATAAAATCATTTTTAAATAAAATCTCGGCTGATATTTATTTTCCGGTGATTCACGGCACTTTCGGCGAAGATGGCACGCTCCAAGGGCTTTTTGAGATGGCCGACGTGCCTTATGTCGGAAGCGGAGTTACCGGTTCGGCCGTCGGTATGGATAAAATTATTCAAAAATCCGTCTTTAAAGATGACAATCTTCCGGTTGTAAAATATGTCTGGTTTTTAAAGAGTGAATGGGAAAATGACAAAATTGAGATTATAAAAAATATAGAAAAAATTTTGGGCTATCCGGTTTTTGTTAAACCAGCAAATTTGGGGAGCAGTGTGGCTATCAGCAAAGCCAGGGGTCTCCAAGAATTAGAAAATGCAATTGATGTTGCTTCTCATTTTGACAGGCGGATTATTGTTGAAGAGGGGAAAGAAAATATTATTGAAATAAACTGTTCGGTTTTGGGCAATAACGAACTTACCGCTTCGGTCTGCGAGCAACCGCTAAAAGGCGAAGCTATGTTAACTTACGAAGACAAATATTTGAAAGGCGGAAAAACTAAAGGTATGGCCGGTTTGTCGCGTCTTGTGCCGGCACCGATTAGCGAAGAATTAACTAAAAAAATTCAGGAAACAGCGATTAAAGCGTTTAGGGCAGTTGACGCCGCCGGCATTTCGCGGGTTGATTTTATGGTTAAGCCGGATACGGAAAATTTCTGGATAACTGAAATAAATACCTTGCCCGGTTCATTGGCGTTTTATCTTTGGGAAAAATCAGGGCTTAGTTTTGACAAGTTGTTGGATAAACTCATAGAACTTGGATTTGAGCGCTATAAAGAACGCCAATCACTGATGTTCAGCTATGATTCCGATTTGATTTCTAAAACCAGTGGAGGTACTAAAAATTAAAAATAATGGTCGGGGAGATCGTTT
>Ga0265292_1002641_pt1 | contig 12095 bp, 10 predicted proteins | sample Munlanlewell296A_FD_189080 | JGI IMG/M metagenome (GOLD analysis project Ga0265292, IMG submission 189080) | Leachate microbial communities from a municipal landfill in Southern Ontario, Canada - Leachate well 296A | ecosystem: Engineered > Solid waste > Landfill > Unclassified | place: Canada...
GTTGGTTCAGCTATGCAAAGCAAGTCTGCCGGGCGCCGAAAAAACTTCAGTTGCTGATTGCTCTATCCATAACGCTTTCGCTGATAGCCATCATTTTTGCCAAGTCCGCCGGTGCAATACTCGGGGTGGCGGCGGGCTTAACGGTTTTTTGTCTGCTGGCCAGTAAACGGGCGCGCATTGCGATTATTATAATTATCGCGCTTGCGGCAATCGGTTGTGCGGCTATACCTTTGGCGCGACATAGCGTGTTGGACAGGCTGATGTTGCGCGATTTTTCCGGCACGGTGCGGCGGATCGGCTGGAACGACAGTTGGAAGATGCTCTCGGACGGACGGCTTGTTTTCGGCGCCGGTCTCGCGAATTTCCAGACCGCGGTCAGGCCGTATCACCAAACGGGTTTTTTTGTCAGCGATGGCACCACGGATTTTTGGGAGCGCCTTAAAATCGACGCCGCCTTGCGCGCCCGCACCTGGCAACCGCTGGAGATTTATCTTTATCCGCACAATATTTTTCTGAATTTTTGGAGCGAACTCGGGCTCGCCGGGATGTTATTGTTTGTCTGGATAATCGGAAAGTATTTTTATGTTGCATTCAAAAATATTGAAAATTGTAAATTGAAAATTGAAAATTTGAATGAGCATAAATCAACAAAATATTTGATTATCGGTTTAATTAGTTCTATGGTAACTATTGTGGTTCACGGTCTCGTGGATGTCCCTTATTTTAAAAACGATCTGGCGGTGCTGTTTTGGCTGATGGTTGCGATGATCAGTATTATCAATAATAATTATCAAACAAAAAATACTTTATGAAAATTGTAATCGGACATGACGCTTTTTATCCTAACGTGGATGGAGCTTCTTATTTTACCCAGCGCTTAGCATTGTATTTGAAAAAAGCGGGACACGATATTTTTATCATAGCTAATTCTCAAACGACCTCCAGCCACAACGATGTTTATTACGGCATACCGATGCTTCGCGTCGGTTCATCGCCGATTTTTGTTAACGATTATCGGCTTTACATTCCAACCCCCTTTAAGACCGCGAAAATAAAAAAAGTAATTAAACAATTTGGCCCGGACATGGTTCATATTCAGGGAAATTTTCCGCTTGATCAGGCAATTTTTGAAGCGGCGAGAGACCTCGCTTTGCCGGTAGTCGCGACCAATCACTGTATGCCGCAAAACATGACGCATTATTTGCCTTTGCCCAGCGGCGGAAAAAAATTAGCCGACAAAGTTGTTTATTACTCAATGAAAAAATTTTATATGAAGTGCGATCGGCTGACGACCCCGACCGTAACTGCTCGCGACTATCTGTATCATACAGGGGTGACCAAAGAAGTTACACCGATTTCTTGCGGCGTTGATTTGGAAATTTTTAACGCCCGCGCCGAGCACGCCGACCTCAAAAAAAAGTACGCGCTTCCGGCGGGAAAAAATATCCTGTTTGTCGGCCGCCTGGACAGGGAAAAAAAGGTTGAAGTGCTGATTCGCGCCATGGAGCTGATTGTCAAGGCCGTGCCGGAAACGAATTTAATTTTGGTCGGCAAGGGAGAGGAGCGGGAGGATTGGGAAAAGCTTGCCGCGGAGCTTGGCTTGAGTGAGCGAATAATTTTTACCGGTTTTGTGCCCGATGAGGATTTACCGGGAATCTATGCCTTGGCTGATTGTTTTGCCATCGCCTGTCCGTTAGAATTGCAAAGTATTGTCACCATGCAGGCCCTAGCCATGGGCTTGCCGGTGGTCGCGGTGCGGGAGATGGCCCTGCCGGAACTGGTACGCCATGGCGAAAACGGCTATCTTTTTGCCAACGGCGATTATCGCGCAGCCGCGAAATTCCTGGTTAGATTATTAGAAGATGATAAGCAAAGATTGATGATGGCGGAAAAAAGTTTGGAGATCATCAAACCGCACGACATAAATAATACGATCAGGCAGTTTGAAAAAGTCTATGAGGAGGCGATTGAGATAAATAAAAAGAAAGCTGCGGAAGTTGCCGGCTAGAGGTTGATTTATTGCCTAAAACTGCTAGTGTATAATAATCTAAGCCATAAATTAAATATATGGACAACAAAAAATTAGTGATTTATGCTTTAGTCAATTCAAATAGTTGTTTTTGCTGCCAGATTAGTGATGTAATAACATAATATTTGGAGAGGTGCGAGAGCGGTTGAATCGGACGCACTCGAAATGCGTTGTATCCGTAAGGGTACCCAGGGTTCGAATCCCTGCCTCTCCGCAAATGAAAATAACCCGACGAATATCTGTTTTTTTTATTTTATAATTCAAGATTCAAGACTTGACCCCAATTCATGAGCTTGACCAAAGCCCAAACCCTACGCTTGAAACAATCAAAAAACTCGCCAAGGCCTTTAACGTTTCGCTTGATGATTTAATAAAATAAAGAATCCGTATTTAAATACTTTCTGCATGGAAAATGACGAAAATAAAATATTTATAGAAAAATTTCATCCCGAAAAATTTGGATTTTTTGACTTAACGACGTTTACAAATGTAAATATTGGTTTTAGCGTAAAAAAGAAGTTTAATGAAAGTGATAATGATAATGTTACGCTATTATCAATTTATATCCCCAATAGAATATTTGGCGAAATAAAAAGCACAAAAAAACTTTTAAGTATCCATGCAACTTATGGTAAAAAAGCCGAAGGCGGCGTTGTAATTAGGGAAAATCCTAAATTTAATGACCCAATTGACCTAATTTTTCCAGATGAATATTACTATGATATTGTAAGTAAGGGATTTTTTAAAAAAGATAAGGAAATCTCCGCAGAAGAAATTATTAAAGAAGTTTATAATAAGCATATAAAATCCACTAAACTGATAAAAGGATTGTATGTCAGAAATAAAATAAAATTTTATAGAATATATTTAAGATTATTTTTGAAATATATTTATATTTATTTTCACGGAGTGTTATATCTTGTTTCAGGCATACTTTACTCCTATGATCCTTTGGATGAATTAATTCCAGATAATAAGATTAATAAACTGGAACTAGAGCCGATACCAGTTATTGAAGAAGTAAATTTTTTAGGTTATAAAACAACACATCATTGCATTTTCTTTTATTCTATTTTTCATCTTTATATTTATTTTATTTTTACTAATTTTCCAGATATTTTTTCGGCAAATATAATTAAAATTTTTGGAAATAGTTTTTCAATATTAGTTTATGTAATGTTTTCACTTATAATTATTGACAAGGTATTGCCATCAATTTTGAAGTTATTAATAGATATTTTTTCACAATGGGAATTTGAGGCTAAATATAAAACAGTAAAATTATAAATATGCAGCTATCCGACAATGAAAAACGAGATGTAATAAAATATCTGGAGGCGGGAAAACCATTACCGGAAAAATATCGTTTTTTGCTTTTTGATACGGACAAAGAAGTTGAGCTTTTGTGGAACGGAAAAACCGATGAAGTGGAAAATATGGTTTTGCCTTTTCAGGCGATTGAGCATATTGACGAGCCGAGAAGCGAAGAAAAAATCACGGCACAAACCACTTTATTTGATACTTCCGGCAGGCAGATCAAGGGTTGGTCAAACAAACTAATCTGGGGCGACAATAAGTTGATTTTATCATCGCTCAAAAATGGCCCTCTTAGAAAACAAATTGAAGCCGAGGGCGGACTGAAACTGATTTATATTGATCCGCCGTTTGATGTTGGCGCGGATTTTTCTATGAATATTGAAATTGGCGATGATACTTTTACCAAAAAGCCATCGGTGATTGAAGAAATCGCCTACCGCGACACTTGGGGCAAAGGTGCGGATAGTTTTATTGCAATGATTTACGAAAGATTAAAGTTAATGCATGACCTGTTATCAGAAAACGGCAGTATTTATGTTCATTGTGATCATAGAGTTAATAGTTATATGAGATTGATTATGGATGAAATTTTTGGAAAAGATTCCTATAGAAACGAAATAGTTTGGTCTTATCAAGGATCGTGGGTTGAACCAAAAACTTATTTTCCACGAAGACACAATTTAATTCTTTTTTATAAAAAAAACAATAATGATTTTTTTAATCGTCAGCATGAAGATAATTCTGAAGATCAAGTAAATTTTAAGAGATGGGAAAAATATCTTGTTGATAATAAAATATTTGGTAAATATTATCCAAAAGACGATATTAGATTTAAGACTTATCTTGATAAATTTATTAAGGAAAATGATAGAGCGCCGAAAGATGATGATATTATTTTTGAAATAAAGGGTGCTGTAATTGGCTCAAGTTGGTATATCAAAAAAGTTGACCCGAAATCACCTGAAAACATAGATTATCCGACGCAAAAATCCGAGGCATTGTTAAGAAGAATAATTGAAGCATCCTCAAGTGAGGGCGATATAGTCGCCGACTTTTTCTGTGGTTCTGGCACGACTCTCGCAGTCGCGGAAAAATTGGGCAGAAAGTGGATTGGCTCGGACTTGGGCAGGTTTTCCATTCATACAACCCGCAAACGAATGATCGGCGTGCAAAGAGGATTGAAAAAAGCCGGTAAAGATTTTCGGGCTTTTGAAATACTTAATATCGGCAAATACGAACGAGAAAAATTTTTAAATGTGAACGAAAGTTTGCGTGATGAAGAAAAAAGAATCCAGCAAGAGAATAAAGAAAAAGATTTTATTAAACTTATTTTGTCAGCTTATAAAGCCGAGCCGGTAGATTCGTTTAATACTTTCGTCGGCAAGAAAAGAGATAGATTGGTGGCGGTCGGGTCAATTGACACTCCGGTTACCAATGATTTTTTGGAAAAAATAATTAGTGAATGTAAAGAAAAGAAAATAACTAAAGCAGATGTCTTGGGGTTTGACTATGAAATGGGGCTAGATTTTGAGAGCGCAAAAAAACTCGGCATTGATATTCAATTCAAGGTTATTCCGCGCGAAGTGTTTGATAAAAAAGCGGTAGAAAAAGGACAGGTCAAATTCTATGATGTTGCGTATATTGAAGTCAAGCCGATTATACGCGGGCGAGGCAATGTCAAAGAGGTGGCGATTGAGTTGGTTGATTTTTCAGTTTTTTACAATCAAGACAACACCGGCGAGGTGGAAGAAAAATTGCAATCCGGCGGAAATAAAATAATTATTGAAAATGGACAGGTTATAAAAATTTCCAAAGATAAAAATACTGACATTATTGAGCGCGAAGTTTTAACAAAAAAATGGACGGACTGGATTGACTATTGGTCGGTAGATTTTGATTTTGAAAGCAAAAAAGAAATCGTCCGCGTGGTTGATGAAAAAACCGGCGAAGAAAAAGAAGAATGGACCGGAAGTTATATTTTTGAAAACGAATGGCAATCGTTTCGCACAAAAAAAGATAGGACCCTAGAGTTAACTTCCGCCTTCAAAGACGCGCCGAAAGGCAAAATGAAAATCGCCATCAAGGTGATTGATATTTTTGGTAATGATACGACGAAAGTGGTGGAGGTGAATGTCTGAACTATGATTTATGTGATTTTATGAAGACTATGATTAAAAAATATGAGTGATTTTCAATACTTGTTTAATTCTTCTGGTGGCTGGATTGCTTTCCGTGTTGGAAAGTATGTTTTTAATACAAATGGTAATTGGATTGGATGGTTGCCGTGGGATAGCTCAGAAGTTGTGGACACGGAGGGAAATTATTTTGGTCACATATATACAAATAATCGATTTTATAGGCATCTTTATAATCCATATAAAGGTTATCCCGGATATCCAGGTTATCCCGGATATCCAGGTTATCCCGGATATCCAGGTTTCGCTGGTTATTCTCCATTACCTGCCGGAGTTAAAGATATTGAAATTGATCCAAAATAATTATGGCAACCAAAAAAGTAAAAATAAAGAATATAAAAAAGATTGATGTGCCCGTTATTGTTGACGGTGACTTTGATGAGTTGAAAAATGCAAAAATTGTATTTGAACATGCCACAAACTCTGTAAACCAATTTTATAAATTATTTCAAAAAAATAGAAAAGGAGTTAAGGGAAGCACTACTCATGTAGAGCAGGATTTACTTAGAGCGATGCTTGTGTTCTCTTGCTCAGGTCTAGATGCTGTTGTTAAACAACTTATAAAAGACTCGTTGGCGGCAGTTATAAATAAAGAGATTGGAGCACAGCAAGAATTTCAAAAATTTATAGAACGCAAAATGAAGAAAGGCAACATAGAAGATAAAGAGAAATTTGCAATTGATACCAATTGGATAGCTGCTATTCTGGCCAGCTCAATACCTAGGGATTATTTAACAAATGCGCTTCAAAAAAATCTAACAGATGATAGTCTTCAGTCGCGCGACCAATTGCTTAAAATCGCAGCTCATTTTGCTATTACTCAAGCGGATGTTTTAGGAGATCCAGATACAACAAAGAAAGCTTTTGATGTCCGCAATGAGATTATCCATGAAATGGATACCAACTTGAGTGGGCAGAAAAAAAGAAGACAGAGAGCTGAAAAAGAGATGGTTAAATATAGTGAAAATATTTTGAGTGTAGGTACTAAATTTATAAATATCGTGCATAAGAAATTGTATGCCCCCGTATTATGAAGATTATGATTAAATTTTTTAAATATGATTAAAAAATCATAGTCCATCAAATAATCATAAAAATCATAGTTCAAAATCATATGGCTTTACACAAAAATTTTCCAAAAGATAAATTCCAAATACTTAATCCGTCAATCAGGTGGTTTCCGGCTGATGAGGATTTACGCAAAGAGGGTTATGAAAAACTTTTGCCGCCTTTTGTGCCGGAACTACGGGAGCGTGTTGCCGAGTGGCGGAAAAACAATTATGAAGGCGCGAGCGAAACCTCAAAAGCCCTTTTGAATTGGTGGTTTAAAGAACCGCACACTATTTATGCCAAAGACGGCACAAGCGTTGCCTTTCAATATTACTTTGCCCAAAGGGAAGCGGTAGAAACAATTATTTGGCTCTACGATGTTGAAAAAGTCGCTAACAAATATGATCTTATTAAGTTTGATAAATTAGGCCGGGTAAGCCCGAATATGTTTATTGAGGATTGGCTTCGCTTTGTGATAAAAATGGCAACCGGAAGCGGAAAAACAAAAGTAATGAGTTTGCTTTTGGCTTGGTCATATTTTCATAAGCTCTACGAAGAAAATTCAGAACTTTCCAAAAACTTTTTGCTTATCACGCCAAACATTATTGTTTTGGATCGTATCAAGACCGATTTTGAGGGACTGAAAATATTTTACGAAGATCCGATTTTGCCGGATAACGGATATGACGGTCAAAATTGGCGGGACGATTTTCAAATCAAACTGCATTTGCAGGATGAAGTCGGCACTATTTCAAAATCGGGAAATATTTTTCTGACCAATATTCATAGAGTTTATGAAGGAAATATAGATGAATCAAGTTTCAACGATGAAGACACCTCTGATTATTTCTTGGGCGATAAAGTTGTCGGTAAAACCAATGATTCAAAAATTGATTTGGGCGATATAGTACGAGATGTTGATGAACTTATGGTTATAAACGACGAGGCGCACCATATCCACGATCCAAAAATGGCATGGTTTAAATCTATTGAGGATATACACAACAGATTACTGCAAAAAGGCAAAAAAATTGCTTTGCAAATAGATGTTACGGCAACGCCGAAAAATAACCGCGGTGAAATTTTTGTGCAGACCGTTTCTGATTATCCTTTGGTTGAAGCGATACATCAAGGCGTGGTAAAAAATCCGGTTTTACCGGATCAAGCTAGCCGCGCAAAACTGCAAGAAAAACAAAGCGCCCTATTTGCCGAAAGATACGAGGATTTTATCAGACTAGGCGTTGAGGAATGGGAAAAAACTTACAAAGAATTGGAGCCGACGGGCAAAAAATCAATTCTTTTCATTATGACCGATGACACAAAAAATTGCGATGATGTAGCGGAGTTCATTGAAAAAAATTATTCTAAACTGAAAGGAGCGGTTTTGACTATTCATACTAATAAGAGCGGCGAAATTTCCGAAACCACCACGGGTAAAAAAGAAAAAGAATTACAGGAACTAAGGAAAAAGGCAAACAATATTGATAGTTTGGAAAGTCCGTACAAGGTTATTGTGTCCGTTCTAATGCTTAAGGAAGGTTGGGATGTAAAAAATGTAACGACAATTGTAGGTTTACGCCCTTTTGGTTCTGACTCTAAAATACTACCTGAACAAACACTGGGTCGCGGTCTGCGCCGAATGTTTTTTGGCCAAGATGTTGAGGAATACGTGAGCGTTATCGGTACGCCCGCTTTTATGGAGTTTGTGGAATCAATTAAGGCAGAAGGCGTTGAGCTAGAAAAAAGAAAAATGGATCGCTCCGGCACGCCGATTACTCCGACTGTTATTGAAGTAGATCATCAGAATGTAAAAAAGGACATTGAAAATCTAGATATAGAATTGCCGGTCTTAACTCCGCGAATCCAAAGAGAATATAAAAATCTTAATTTGTTGAATATTGCCGGTTTTAAGCACGAAAAAATTTCAGTAAAACAATTTTCCGAGGAAGAAAAGAAAGAAATTGTTTTTAAGGAAGTAATTGACGATAAACTACATCACACAACAATTTTAAATAGCACTATTGAACCAAATTATCAAAGCGTTGTTGGCTTTTTCGTGCAAAGAATAATGAAAGAACTGCGTCTTTTCGGTTGCTACGACATACTTTTTGGCAAAGTAAAAGAATTTATCACCGATGATTTGTTTAGCGAAGGCGTTGATCTCAATGACGCAAATATTTTGAGGAATTTGTCTGAATTGGAAGCGGTAAAAACAATCGTGGAAACATTCAAAAAGGAAATAAATAATCTGACTGTGCAAGATGTTGGCGATACGGAAATAAAAAACTATCTGAAAATAAGCAGTGCCAGACCGTTTGTCGTTACGGATAAAAAATATTTACTGTCCAAAAAGAGCGTATTCAATAAAATTGTCGGCGATAGTGATTTTGAACTTGAATTTGCCGACTTTTTAGAAGGTGCTGACGATGTAATTTCTTTCGCCAAAAATTATTATGAAATTCATTTCAAAATTGATTACAAAAATGCGAGCGGCGCGATTTCCAGTTATTATCCCGATTTTTTCGTAAAGACAGACAACAAAACAATTTATATAGTGGAAACGAAGGGGCGGGAAGATTTAGACGACATTGAAAAGATAAAAAGATTGGAGCAATGGTGCGCGGACGCAAGCGAAAGGCAGAAAAAAATTGAATACAGAATGCTTTATGTTAAGCAGGAAGAATGGGATAGATACAAGCCGACGAGCTTTAAGCAGTTGGCGGAAGCGTTTAAATAATCACAGATATTTTAAGCAAAATATAGCTGTGTATAACTTCTTTACATTACTATTGACAAATAATTTTACATCGCCTATACTGAAATTAGGTCGTAATAATTAATAATTTAATCACAACACTATGGCTACCAAAAAATTTAGTCCAACAAGAACAATCACAAAAGCGAACTTAGAGAAAGTTCCTGCTGATAAACCCGGCGTGTATCGCATCAAAGACACAAGAGATAATATTCTTTACGTTGGAATGGCAAAGGGTACTCGTCTTAATGATCGTATTGCGGAGCATAAAGGCGAATTCACTGGCGGTACAAAATTTCAATATCGGACAACTCCGAATAAAGAAGCAGCGGAACGTCTGGAACGCAAGGAAATCCGCGAATACAAGCCGCCGAAGAATAAAGATAAATAGTCCATGCCAGCAAAGCTTAAAACTTATGCGAGCGATAAAGATGTCAAGCATTTTGAAGATATCAACCGTCTTTATATTAGAGCAGGCGCGCACAGTCGAGCAAGAAGCAGAAAGGAAGGAGAAAAAACACGACACATTGAAGCGTTTTTATTACAGGCCGCTTTATTAGAAGGAGTGCTTGTGAGCTTGGGATTAAAATCATTAGAAAAACGGCTTGATCTAAGTGCGCTCGAAGGAAAAAGAAAAAAACAGTACCGCCTCGATAATGTGATTAACGATTTGTATCTTTTGGGAGATATCAATACGGATGAATTCAAAAAATTAGAGCAATTCAAAGCAAAGCGAAACGTATATATCCATAATTTATTATCAGATGATGTGGAAACGGTTGAAGTAAAAGTACTTCATATTTATAAAGAATATGATGACTTGGTACGGACTATGATTAAATTATTAAAGAAAAAAATTGGTAGAATTCCAAAAATAAAGATTTTAAAAATCTAAAAAATAATATGCTTGCAAAATTTATTCAACAACTACGAAAAAAGCACAATTTGACGCAAGAATTTTTAGCGTCAAAAATTGGCATTTCCCGTCCAACCTATTTACAAATAGAACAGGGCGAGAGAGATTTAACTATTACCGAAGCTCAGAAGTTAGCGGATATTTTTGGTATCTCTTTTGAAAATTTTTTACAAGGCAAGGAGGGGATAAAAACAATTGTAAAGGTAGAAGGAAAGAAAAAACAAATTCAAAAGAAAGAAAATGAAATTAGAATAAGCGTGCCACAAGAAAAAGCGGATAAATTTCGCCAAATTTTGCTTTATATTTTAAAGAAAGTCGGCGGCAAGCCGAATGTCGGCATGACAGTTTTGTATAAATTGCTTTATTTCATGGATTTCGATTATTATGAAAAATATGAGGATCAATTGATGGGATTAGTGTATGTGAAAAACCATCATGGACCAACGCCTCTTTTGTTTGAAAATCTTATTGGCGATATGGTGAAAAATGGTGACGTGGAAATTGTAAAAAGCAAGTTTTACCAATATCCCCAAACCAAGTATTTAGTTAATCCGGCAATTGAGCCAGCATTAAGTATTTTAAATGGTCAAGAGCAGGAGCATATTGATTGGGAATTACAACGGCTTTCTGACTTGACGGCAAATCAACTTTCCGATTTATCACATAAAGATGTCCCGTGGATTAGCGCGGAAAACGGCAAACCGCTTGATTTTGAGTCGGTGTTTTATCGCACGCCCGAAACATCAGTACGAGAATATGACAACATCGACGAAAATTGAATACAACGCGATTGATCTATTTCAAAAAGACCTTAAACGCCTCCTCAAAAAATACATAACACTTGAGGAGGATTTAGAAATCGCAAAACGAGACGCTATTGAGCTTTATCATCTCAAATGCATTGATAACCAAAGTATTTTTCCGATCCAAGGTTTTTGTTCAAAAGAAATAAAAATTTGCAAAATTAAAAAATTTGCTTGCAAGGCGTTAAAAGGCAGGGGTTCCAAAAGCGGAATACGAGTTATTTACGCTTTTTATTGTGAAAGTTGTAAGGTTGAGTTTATTGAGATATATTTCAAGGGAGAGAAAGAAAATGAGAACCACGAGAGAATAAAAGAATATTTGAAAAATTTATCTTAACCCGCCGTCCGCTCGCAAAAAATTTTGGCCGTCCAATCAGTCGGGCAAAAAGGAAGGGGGTTGGGGGGAAGGAATCCCGTGTCGCGGCACGGGACAAGCTTTTGCCCGCCTGCTTCCGTTCCTGTTCCGTTTTAGAAAAGGAAAAGCGGAAGGGGGGTTTGGGGGGAATTCCGCTTTTCCTTTGCGAAATCAAATTGAGGCCAGCCCCGCCACCTGCCTGAATACTTGGAAGGCAGAACACCACAGAAAAATACTCTTTTCATTAGAAGAAAAAGAAATCCGGCGCGCGCAAAATGAAAAGAGCAAAGAGTATTTTTCTGTGGTGTGGCGAGCAAGGCGCGCAGTGGCGGGGGTGCTTGCCCGTCAAAGCTTTAGCGTCGGAGGGGCTTCCTTATTGGGGGTTTTGCTCAAAAAATGTTCGAACTTCGTCCAAAAAACACCGCATTTTAATTTAAAATTAAAAATATGGAACATCTTAAATATCCGGAACGTTATTGGCAGCATATGTTGGCCTTTCCGTTCATTAGCGTAATGATTGTGCCGCTGGTTTTATTCGATCTTTGTACGGAGCTTTATCATCACATTTGTTTTCCGCTTTATGGCATACCGCTGGTGCCGCGGCAGGAGTATATTAAAATTGACCGGGTTAAATTATCATATTTGACTTGGCTGCAAAAAATTTTCTGCGCCTAC
>Ga0265292_1002642_pt1 | contig 12093 bp, 7 predicted proteins | sample Munlanlewell296A_FD_189080 | JGI IMG/M metagenome (GOLD analysis project Ga0265292, IMG submission 189080) | Leachate microbial communities from a municipal landfill in Southern Ontario, Canada - Leachate well 296A | ecosystem: Engineered > Solid waste > Landfill > Unclassified | place: Canada...
GGTGGTAGCACCCAATCTTGGATTTACAGCCAGGGTGAACAATAAAGTTTATCTGATGATCCAACGATGGCCAGGCTCGACCGCGCCGTTTGCCTGGTGTGGCAGTAAAGTGAAATCGGCTTGTTTGCTGGCCAATGGCCAGTACGCCCGGATCGAACAAAAGGGCGACCGCGTGTGGCTTCACGATTTGCCCCAATATCCACCGGATCTCTTTTTAAGCGTCATTGAGTTGACTTTTGATGGTGAACCGCAAGCATCTGAGCCTCCTTATCGATGACATGTTCCAAAACAATAAAATCATGAAAAATATTCCAATCTCAGTAATTTTATTATCACTGATTTTTGCATACACCGGTTTTGCCCAAACAGGAAGTGTGAATGAACCAGTTCGTTATATTGGTGGTGTAACTATCGATCCTAACGTTCATGAAGGACGGTTGCGATATGCAATTGGAACAGAAAATCGTCAGACTGTGAGAACAAACCGGACGCATCCCGAATGGTCAGATGGCCATGGCTGGACATACAACCATGCATCGAACCTATGTTACTGGAATGGCAAATTTTATCAGCAATACCTCAGCAATCCTGTGGATGAGCATATTGCACCCGGACAGACACTCGTCACAACATCTGTTGACGGACGTAACTGGGAAAAGCCGGAAGTTGTTTTTCCTCCGTATAAAGCGCCCGATGGGATTAAAATTCCTGAAGGTTACACAGGATACATGATGCACCAGAGAATGGGTTTTTACATTGCTCCGAACGGAAGATTGCTGGTTTTGGCATTTTACGGACATGCTGAAGATCCTTTCCTTGAAGGAGGGATCGGACGTGTTGTACGAGAAGCATATAAGGATGGTACTTACGGCCCTATCTATTTTATTCGTTACAGTAGTCATACTAAATGGAATGAAAGCAACACAAGTTATTCATTTTATACAAAATCAGATGACAAAGGATTTGTAGATGCTTGTAATGCTTTGCTTGCTGATAAACTAAAAACCATACAGTGGTGGGATGAGGATCATGGTTTGGACGGATTTTATTCTATTACCGAAGCAGGGAGCGCATTTAATTATTACCACCGGAAGGATGGTAAAGTAACCGGTTTATGGAAACGTTCACTTTGCGCTTTGTCCGATGATGGAGTTCATTTTAGTAAACCGGTAAAATCACCTACACTTATTATGGCCGGAGGTAAAATGTGGGGGCAGGCAACCGAAGATGGTCGTTTTGCCATTTGTTATAATCCTATTGAGCTGGACGAATATCGATACCCATTGATTGTGATTTCAAGCGATAACGGAATTATTTATGATAATATGCTGCTGGTTCAGGGGGAAGTTCCTCCCCGCCGTTTTATGGGACGATGGAAAGATTTCGGACCATGTTATATGCGAGGAATAGTCGAAGGAAACGGAAATCCTCCGGGCAATGATATGTGGCTCACTTACAGTATGAACAAAGAAGATATGTGGGTGAGCAGGATACCTCTTCCAATTCGTTACAGTGTTGAAGGCAATGTTTATGATAATTTCAATGAACTGGAAACAGGAGGTCCAGTAATCGATTGGAATATTTACAGTCCGAAGTGGTCTCCTGTTGAAGTGACTGATTTCCCTTCTGTAAAAAACAAAAGTCTTCTTTTACAAGATAAAGACCCGTATGATTATGCCAGAGCTATACGTGTTTTTGAAGAAACAAAGAAAGCAGAGATTGAGGTAAGGATTTTCCCTAAACAAACAGATAGCGAATTACTTGAAATCGATGTAACCGACCGTTACGGAAACCGTCCTGTGCGGATCAGGTTCGATGTTGATGGAAAAATTAAGGCTGTTGACGGCAGAAAAGAAGTAGTTATACAATCATATAAACCAAATAGTTGGTACGACCTGAAAATAACTGTTGATGCACGCCCGTTTGGCATTTACAACCTTTCAGTAAATGGGACGCAGCTTTTGAAAAATGCAGAGCTTGCTGAAGTTGTACAATCTGTCGAAAGAATTTCTTTCAGAACCGGTCCGTATCGTGATCAGCCAAACCGCCAAACCCCAAACCAGGAACCGGCACCACCTCTGAAAGGAGCCGATGATCCTGTTTCAATAGCTGAGTTTTATCTTGATGATTTTAGGGTGAAATCAATTTTGTGAATTTTATGAACGCACTGGTCAAAGAACTGGAAAAACTATTGCTTTCAATCGTTCTGTTCCGGTTGAAGAGAAAAAAGATCAAAAGAAACAGATATTTGTTATTAATTTATAATTAAAAAAATTAGCTATGACTTTATTTTCTCGCTTTGGACTCATTTTAATATTTGCAACAGTTTGTAAATCAGGATTTTCACAAAATAAAATTGAAATTTTATCTATACCGGCAGAAAATAAAGTTTCAGAAATAAATATTGGAGGAACGTCAATTTTACCCAGTGGACGATTTCTGACACCCGCCGGCGATTTAATCCGGATAACGGATGATCCGTTCGGAATAGCACTTTCCCCCGATGGCAAAAAATCAGTAACCCTGCATGATGGTGTGTTTACTATTATTGATCTCCAATCATTAGGTACAGTCAGGGTTCCCAGCTACGATAATAAAATCAAATCTCCATTATCCAGAGGATCTTATTTGGGAGTTGCCTTCTCAAAAGATTCAAAAACAGTTTATTTGAGTGGAGGAGATAATGGTGCTGTAATAATATACGACATCGAAAGTTTAACCCGACTTGATTCTATTTCATTAAATGGAGTTGTCGATGGTATTGAATACAAGGACAGTTTTACTTCAGATCTGGTTTTAAATGAATCGAACAATGAAATGCTTGTATTAGACAGAGCCAATTTCAGAATGGTTCGTATCGACCTGACCACGAAAAAAAACAAAGCTTCGATTAAAGTTGGTCGCCAACCCTTCGGTTTAACTCTCAGTCCGGATAAAAAAACTGCATTTGTGGCGAATGTGGGCATGTATGAGTATCCATTGATTACTGGTGCAACTCCATTCAATTACGATTCATTGCTGATTTCTCATCATCCTTACGGAGATAATACCTTTGAGTCTATCAATGGAACTGTTGTTGAAGGACGTAAAATTCCCGGGGTAGGTAGTCCTCTGCATCCGGACGCAATGAGCGTATTCACAATCGATTTGCAGACTAATCAGGTAATTGATAAATTCAAAACAGGCCATCAAATCGGGCATATGATTGAAGATGCGGAGGTGGTGGGAGGTGCCAGTCCTAATTCGATAGCAGTCGGAAATCAATTTGCCTATGTATCCAATGCAACAAATGACAATATTTCAATTATTGACTATAAAAATCATAAGATAATCGGTCATATCCCGATTCTGGTAGACAAGCGAATTGACAAATATCGCGGATTGCTTCCTTTTGGCTTAACATTAAGCAAAGATGAAAAAACACTCTTTGTTGCCTTATTAGGATTTAATGCTGTTGCAGTAATAGATGTTCAATCCAAAACAACCAAAGGTTTAATTCCATCAGGTTGGGGGCCCACACGGGTCAAGTTATCCAACAATGAAAAGGAAATCTATATTATTACCTGCAGGGGTCTTGGTGCGGGCCCTAATGGTGGTAACGGTTTTATATCCCCGATACAAGGATCTTATGTCGGGGATATACAATTGGGAAGTTTTCAAAAAGTAAACATGCCTGATGCGAATCAATTAGCAACTTATACGAAACAATCAATTGAGAATACATTTAAAAGTATTAATGTCACTGATGATGTGAAAAATCCTTTACCAGTATTGCCCGGGTTGAGGAATTCGCCCATAAAATACATTGTATACATCACCAAAGAAAACAGAACGTATGATGAGGTTTTTGGACAGCTTAAAAATGCTGATGGAGACAGCACTCTGGCAAGATTTGGCGTAAATAATGAGTATACTTTGCCTGATTCACTGAAAAAGAAATTTCCAAATCTGAGAATTAGTCCTAATCATCACAAAGCAGCAAGACAATTTGCCTTTTCAGATAATTATTACTGTGATAGTGATGCCTCAATCCATGGTCATCATTGGATGATGGGAGTGATACCAAATGAATGGGTTGAAGTGAACTCCAGTGTAACAAAAACCGCCAAAATATTTTCCAGGGCACCCGGGAGGCGCCACCCGGGCACAACCGGAAGTATGGACCCTGAAGATTATGCTGAAATCGGGGGGCTATGGGAAGCGCTCGACAGAAAGAACGTATCGTTTTACAACTTTGGAGAAGCTAATGAAACAGCACATGTACGCGAGGAATGGTACGATACAAATACCGGAGCAGCTCACGGAGTAATGGTTCCCATGCAAAAAGCATTGTTTAAAAGAACCAGTCATGATTATGCCGGGTTTAATATGAATATTCCGGATCAATACAGAATGGATCAGTTTGAAAAAGAGTTTATTGCTAAGTGGATCAAAGGCAAAGAAAAACTACCTTCCTTAATTACCATGCAGGTTCCAAATGATCATGGTGCAGGTATTCGGCCTGAGGATGGATATTTCTATCCGAGTTCGTTTATGGTTGATAACGATTTGGCTTTGGGTCGGATTTTACATTTTCTGTCACGAACGAAATATTGGAAAAATATGCTGGTAATTATTACAGAAGATGATCCGCAAGGAGGAGTAGATCATATTGATGCACATCGCTCTGTATTAATGATGGCCGGCCCCTATGTAAAAAAAGGATATGTATCTCATACTCATGCGAATTTTGGATCTATCCTGAAAACAATTTACAACATTCTTAATGTACCCTATGTAAATCAGTTTGATGTTACAGCCTCTTTGTTACAGGATTTTTTTACTCCTATACCCGATTATACTCCCTATACGATGGAATTGCACGATTTCCGTATATTTGATGCTGAAAAAGCTATGAAAAAATATAACCGTACTATTGACTGGCGTAAAATAGAACAAGGTCCCCCGATAGATAATGAAGATGTAGAACGTGAAGTACATTACAATAAATAATTCCTGTTTTATAAATCAATCAGTATACTAAATCTTGAGCCTCAAAAATATTTGCTTATGAAAACTTTTTTTAAAATTTTTGGTAAAGTCTTAATCGTAATTATTGTCGTATTATTGCTTGGGTTCCGTTCGAACCTGAAAGACAGGAATCCCGGATACAAAGCAGATTTAAAGATTATCAATGGCAATCTTTCGTCATTAAATGCCGGCTTTGCAGCTTTCCCGATTACACCTGAGGTACCAGACAGATGGACTGATAAAAACGGTGATGCAAAGTATAATCCCAAAGACGGCGATACTTTTACAGACGGTAATGGGAATGGGGTTTTTGATCCGGTCTGGATAGCAGGCTTTAGCAACAGCCGGGCAGCCAACGGAATACATGACGATCTCTGGGCCAGAACTATGGTAATAGATGACAGTAAAACACGACTGGCCATTGTTGTGCTCGATGCTATCGGATTTATGAATGATGATATAATTGATGTCAGAAGCCTGATTCCGGCTGAGGCTGGAGTTACCTATACAATTATTACTTCCACACACACACACGAAGGTCCTGACTTATTGGGTCTCTGGGGTAAATCTCCTTTTAAAAGCGGTATTAATAAGGAGTATCTGGAATACGTTAAAAGCCAGGTTGCAAAGTCGGTGGTGACTGCTGTAAAGAGTTTACGTCCGGCACGTTTAGCAATATCGGAGGATATGACCGGAGCAATTCCATTGGTTAAGGATACAAGAAAACCCGAAGTTTTTGATTCGGGACTAAGATTGATCAGGGCAATTGATAAAGAGAATGGAAACACACTCGGATCTTTGATTGCCTGGGCCGATCACGCCGAAACCTTATGGAGTGATAATCTGTTGATTACTTCCGATTTTTGTCATTATGTTCGCGAAGGAGTTGAAAAAGGGGTTTACAATGGTGATAGTTTGGTTAAACCTGGTATTGGTGGAGTTGCTGTTTATATTAATGGTGCTGTTGGCGGATTAATGACGACCCACCCGAGCCTGACAGTTAAAGACCCTTTTTCAGATCAAGAATATAAGGAACCGACCTATGAAAAAGCAGAGGCACAAGGGAAACAACTTGCATTACTTGTTTTGAATTCTATGGAAAAACCGGTTGAAGAGGTTGATTCCGCCGGGATTTCGATAATTGTACGGACTCTTTCGTTACCAATAGACAATACCATGTTTAAACTTGGGACAATGTTTGGTATTTTAGATCGCGGTACTTCCGGCTGGATGAAAATGCGCTCTGAACTTTCAGTTTTCAATATCGGACCTCTTTCGTTTTCTACTCTTCCGGGCGAAGTTTATCCCGAAATTATTAACGGTGGGGTAGAATCTCCTGAAGGTCGTGACTTTAATATCGAACCTGTTGAAGTCCCTTCAATCAGAGAGATGATGATCGGAAAATACAAATTCATTTTTTGCCTTGCTAACGATGAAATTGGTTATATTATCCCCAAAAGCCAGTGGGATGTTAAAGCCCCTTTTACCTATGAAAAGAAAGATTCTCCTTACGGTGAAGAGAATTCATTAGGACCTGAAACTGCACCTTTGTTGCACAAAAATCTTGAGGAAATGCTGACTGAATTGAATCAGTCGGAATAAACAGATGAAACAGAAATGTAAATATTATAATGTTAATTAATTAAAATACAGTAAGATATGAAATCAAAAATTTTAAAACGTCTTCTTTTTGGTCTGCTGATTATCTTCATTCTTAGTTGTCTGCTAATAGTCACACCACGGATATGGTCAGCTATGAATCCCGGAAAACCTCCGGTTGGCTATCATTTTTTGGCTCCTGCTTATCTCGCGATTGGGGTAGGATTGGAAGAACTGATCAATAAAACCCCTGATATTCCTGAAGATATTGAAGAAATTAAAAACATTGAATATAAAAGCATTGATGGAAAATCACTTCAATTAGATATTTATAAACCAAAAAAATTAGATAAAGCTGCTCCATTATTGGTTTTTATTCATGGAGGCGGATGGAGTGGTGGTCAACGATCAGATTATCTGTTTTACCTTGTTGCCTTTGCTAAAAGGGGATATATTACAGCTACGGTTTCATACAGGCTGCTGAAGGATGGTCCTTATCCTGCATGTGCGGAAGATATTACAGATGCAGTCAGTTGGTTTTACAGGAATGGTGAAAAGTATGGATATGATCCTGACCGGATCGCCCTGATCGGAGGTTCTGCAGGAGCACATCTGGCCCTTCTGGCGGCATATGGCTGGAAAAATCCTAATGTAACCATTAATAGTACAGTTGTTTCAGATTCTGGTCATTGTATAAAAGCAGTGGTTGATTTATATGGCCCCATTGACCTGACAACCGAATATGCCAGGAACAACCCAACGGTAACTTCTTTTATCACCCGTTCTTTTGCAGTGGCCCCCGAACTTTTCAGGGAAGCATCCCCTATACAATATCTGGATAAAAATGATCCTCCCACGATGATCCTTCATGGAACATCAGATGAAGTTGTCCCTATAAGCCAGTCTGATATGTTAAAAGCACGGTTAGATAGCCTTGGTGTTCCTTGTGTTTATTACCTCCTCCCGTTATGGCCTCATACAATGGATATTGTTCAACGGGTAAATGACTTTTCGCAACTGAAGATGAACGATTTTTTCGAGAAATACCTGAAATGATATATTTTGATACTATAGATTGCAACAATTACTTCACAGGAGCAGGACTTTCGTTGATAAACTTTAAGGCCTCTTCCTCATAAATATTGCCGGTCATTTCGCCTAGCGATGTACGGCTGATGTAGTTATAACGTTCGAAACTGCCAAAATCTTCTTTTGTCAGCATATAACCAAATGCATCATTTGTCAGGCCAAAAAGAAAGGGGTGATCGCTTTTCATTTTCCTTTTAACATAGAAACCGATATTGGGCAATGCTTCTCCGGGAATTGTTATTACCTGGGCTTCCCCAATATTCAAAAGGTTCAGGCGTGTGGATATCGCAGAGAAATCATCATTATTATCGGTTTTAGCCGCGACAGGCGAATTTTTGAACACAAACCTCATTATCTCTGAATCGATAGAAAATCTGATTACTTTTGATGCACAATAAATATCGGGGTTTTCCTGAACAGGCGCTGGTTCAATAATCCGTAAAGCTTCATCAGCCAGCAGGTTACCAATCCGGATGCACTCATCCCAGTCGTTTGCCTCTTTGCCATTCTCCCGCCTTGTGTCGGCAGTAACCATTCCACCCTGCGCACTATTCATGAAAATTGCCATCCCTCCTACTTTTGATTCAATCCTGTCATAAAGCGGACCGCATAAATCGGGGCTGATTAATTTACGGTCGGTACCAAGAATTTCAGGATGAATAGCATAATTGACAAGAGTGGCAATCGGTTTACCTTTGTTTTTGCCAGAAATGGCTATTGCCTGGATAATACCGCAACGTGGATCATATAGTCTTTCAGCATAATAGTTGTAGGCAATCTTTCCCTTTGCTTCACCAACAGCCGTTTTTAAAGAGGCAGGTTCTAATTTTGAAACAGCCTCATTAACAGCATCAGCAATTTGTGTAACACACCAGTCGAGGTACTTAAGGTCGGCTCCTGTATTTCCTTTTTCATCCGTAAAACCATAGGCATCGGGAGCGCTATGGGCATGTGTGGCACCAATCAACACATTTTGGGGAGGAATACCTTTGATCAGATTGCGCGAACGGTCGCCCAGATATGAGGGCCATCCAAGATTATCGACACTTACAATGGCTATTTTTGTATTACCTTTTTCTAAAACAAAGGCACGTACAAAAAGATCGCCTTTTTTACCAGTCGGTATTACAGGTGTTCCCATTCCACCTGAAATAGGGACCAGATTCTCAGGTGTAATAACCCTCATGGCTGCACCGGCTCTAAATGTTTGGGCATTGATGTTCACCCAAAAGAATAAAAGAAAGAATACTAACGTGGATATTTTTATTTTCATAATATATGGATTTTTAACTATTCATTCTTTAAATTAAATTTTAGGCACTCTAAACTTTAGCTCACTTTAAGTACTGATTTGTTACGAATTAATAGATATATATCGGATTTGAATAAAGCCAGGGGACATATTTCTCTTTCAATTTAATATGCATTTCGATCCGGTAAGCCCCTTTTTCTATTAGTTCTTCCCATGTGTATTGATAATTATCATCGGATGAAACATTGACGGTTTTGCCATCATGTATAAGCCTGAACTGACCAGGCAAAGGAGATACAGCATTTAGTGTTTTTACCTGATCCATTTTAATAGAATCTCCGAGAATACCACCTATACTATCATCTTGATTCATACAATAATACATGAATCCTTTGGCATCGCCAAGGCTTTTAAATGCTGTATAAAGATGCCCCATTTTCAGGTGATCAGCCAGTGATGGTACCGATAAAGTGTCAGCAAGAACATAATTAGTGATATAATTGAAACCTGATTTATAGGTATCGATCATCCATTTAAAAATCCATCCGTCTTCATCCGGTTGATGCAAAAGCCATCTGTTCCAGAATTTCACCTCCATAGTATCGATAACGTTGGCATTAGGTCCAACCCATTCAACCCGGCCATCTTTTAAATACCTTGCCCGGATGTTCTGATTCTCATGTGTATCTACAGCAGAAAACCCTACGATCTTTCTTTTAATATTTAATGAATCCCAAAGAGCCAGAATGGAAGTCTGTTCATCAAACATTTCGCGTAGAGCCCATTGACGGTATTTATTCCCATTGACGATAAAATTGATGATTTGCGGAGGCAGAGATTCATCTTTGGTATCCGTATGGAAATTATATATTTCCATACCCTGATAATATGGATTGGCCCAATTATGTGGTTCTTCTGTATGTGCATAAAAGATTATTCCACCCCTGGAAACGATATTTTTTGCAATGGTATCTTTGTCAACTTTCCAGTTAATGATAGTAGAATCAAGTGGCCAGGTATCAAATCCTTGTTTCTCGCTGCCCGGTTCGATCAAAACCCCTTCGTAATATCCCTTGTACCCGTGTGGAAATGTATCGATATCGCCGTGGGGATGATCAGTCAGGAATATAAAGTCAATTCCGTCAATTTTTGCGGCTGGAATGATGTCATATAAAGTTCCTTTGCTATCGTGTGACAAGTAACTATGAACATGTAGAACTCCACGATAGGTGTTCAGTTTTGTCAGCGAGGCAGGTTCTTTTCGAAGTTTTTGAAACTTATTCCCCTGCTTTTCAAGTTGGGGATAGGTTATCCAATGACGCCACACCGCGGGAGCTAATAGCATTAAAAGTACGAACAGGATAAATCCCAAAATAGAAAAGAGCAGATATTTTAATATTTTTTTTACCATTTGAAAGCGCTCATTAAATATTATCAGTATTAGTTACGATTTTTGAAATCTGACGGATTAAATCCATTGTATATTCACCCATGTTAGGGCCGAACCAACCCATTAGCTTCGGTTCGTATTCATTAAGGTAAAAATAGCGGCCCGGAACAATATACCCGACATAACTGCCATTGAAACTTGTAACGTTCGAATTAAATCCTTTTGCAGCCAGAGCATTCTTTATCTGGAGCGCATATTCGCCACTGAAATCACAAGGAGTGGTGATCCATACCATATTGTCAATTCTTATTGCCTGCAGATACACATTTTCAGGTGGTGGCATCAATTTTTTACTTAAATATGATGAAAGGTTGATTTTTGTTGTTATCCGCATATGGTATTCCGGTAATTGAATTTTTAATGAAACAGAGGAAAATGTTATTTTATCATTTAAAACAACCCGGGGCAGGTGCACGTTCAGGCTATCAGCCAACGCTTCCCCGATATATTTGGGTTTATCGAATCCGTCCCCCTTTCCGACAGGGCTTTGACTTCCTGTAGAACCAGCAAAAAAGAGGGCCAGATCGGCAGAAGTATCTTCAATTTTCCGTTCCCAATAACCCGGATAATCAGCGCTGATTTCCATATTATTTGATCCCATTGTTGTTGAATGTGCAGAAAATGAACCTATTATTGCTTTCTTATATCCGATTTGCTCAAGGGTAATAAAACTGAAATCATTGTTTTTTGTACCCAGCTCGCCTATGACACGATTTCGCGTGTAGTTTCCAGCATAAAAACATCCGGATCCTATCCGGGCAGGCCTCAAATCAGCAATTGCTGAAGTGACAGCCTTTGAAATCTTAAGAACAAGCCATCTTTCCAGGTTCTTATTCTCTTTCCCGGCAAACTGTTCCCCAATATATCCGGGTCCCCATCCACCCAGACTTGAATGGCTGTGAGTTGCTGAGAAAAACATTTGCTGCCGTAGGATTCCTCCTTTGGAAAGTAGTATAGTTACTGAATCTATAATATTTGGAGGCATAATTAACAGATCAGCGCTCACAAAAACAAGGGTTTGCCGATCGACTTTTAGTGCAACAGCCTTGACGAAAACGCTGTCATGAATACCGGTAGCTGATTTACCTTTTCGTGCCCCAAAACCAGCAAGTGGAACCTGAATGAATTTTCCTTCCCGATAAAGATCTTCAGAATTATTCAGGCTTGGTGTGATACTAATCTTAGCAAAACCAGCTTGTATGGAGTCATTTACGATTACCATTGCTGATTTAAAGCTATCGATCCGTGCCGCAGTTTTTTGATAATAATCTTGGTGAAAATAAGAGGCTCTTTCAACATAGCAAGTACTCAGGAAGAAAATCAAAAACATACTCAGCAGGATAATACCCAAAATGATTCCTAATCGTTTCATATGCTTTTTTTATTTTAATAAAATTAAAGGTAACTAATCAGTGTTAGCTAATGATAGGTAACAATACCCTTAAAACCAGCATCAGGATGCAAAACTGCTTGTGATTTCTTCTGCCTGCTACCTTCTTATTTCTTTCTTTTCTGTAATTCCATTAATGGACGGTATCCGATAAGAATAATCTTTTCATCTTTAATTAGTGTCTGTCTTTTAACTCAAATTGTTAATAACTACTGGGGTTTGCAAGCATATGTTAAGAAAGTTCCCGGTATCTTGGAATCAAAGATAATTAATCCATGAAAATCTTCAACGAGTTACTTTTGA
>Ga0265292_1002643_pt1 | contig 12092 bp, 11 predicted proteins | sample Munlanlewell296A_FD_189080 | JGI IMG/M metagenome (GOLD analysis project Ga0265292, IMG submission 189080) | Leachate microbial communities from a municipal landfill in Southern Ontario, Canada - Leachate well 296A | ecosystem: Engineered > Solid waste > Landfill > Unclassified | place: Canada...
CATAACCTGCCAAAGTATCTAATGTACCTGTTCCAAGAGGTGGTGGTATTGTAGCTGTTTGACTTATTAATCTTAAGGCATAAGTTCCTGAATGTGCATCAGAAGTTTTAAAGGACATTTCAGGTACACCATAACTATAAAAATTGTTTAAAGACGACCAATTATCAGGATTTTCAAATGAGCCAATAAGCACCCAGTTTTCAAATCCTGCATTAGGCGGTTGTGTTTGTGCATCGACAGTCAAGGTAATTGCGCAAACGAATACAAATGTTAAAAGTAAATTTTTAGTCTTCATTTTATTCGATTATTAGTTTCCTACTCTTCTGGCTTTTCGGTTTCGCCCCGTTTTTTAAAGTAGTTTCTGGTTTCTACATTTTTTAATGTCAGTCGTCACAGTCAAGAAGTAACGAGCCGAATTGTTGGTGCTTTCGTTTATATATGTTTGCTATGTTATTTTTTAAAATGCCCATAACACATTTATAGGTCTGACAAAATCAGTCTTTATTATGCAAAAATATAAACAAATAAGTTACGATGAAAAAATTTTGACAGTTTTTATTAAAACTTCTTTTCCTGCCTGCGTGGTGCAGTCAGGCAGGGATGCTATCGGACATAGCGATATTATATTAAGGTTCAGGAGTTGCTTAATAATAGACCAGGGAAAAAATCATGTTTTTTTTAACTCCTAATGAAATTTTTTCTAAATTCGTTGCACTTCAAACTTGAATTTAGTGATTAAAAATTAACATCCATGTCAATTCTAATAAAAAACGGAATAATAATAACTGCTGTAGATAATTATGTGGCAGATATTTTTATTGAAAATGACAAAATAACCACTATCGAAAAAAATCTGTCTGTTAAAGCTGATAAGGTTATTGATGCTCATAATAAACTGATATTCCCCGGTGGCATTGATCCCCATGTTCACCTTGATATGTCTTCTATGGGCGCTTCATCAAGCGATAATTTTGAGACCGGAACACGGGCAGCTCTATTCGGAGGTACCACTACGGTCATTGATTTTGTAACCCAGAGAAAAGGAAATTCATTGTATCCGGCACTTGAAGAACGTAAGAACATGGCCAATGGAAATGCAATAAGCGATTATGGTTTTCACCTTGCAGTAACCGATTTCAACGAAAACACCAAATCTGAAATAAAAGATATTATTGAAAAAGAAGGTATCTCTTCTTTTAAAGTCTTCATGGCTTATAAAGAGTCGCTGATGATTGACGATAGGCAAATGATGGAACTGATGAAAGAGGTAAAAAAATTTGGAGGACTGGTTTCAGTTCACGCTACCAATGGTGATATGATAGATTGCTTAGCTGCAAAACATAAATCTGAAGGCAAACTCTCTCCTTTGTATCATTATCTTTCACAGCCCGAAATTACCGAATCTGAAGCGACAGGGAGATTTACCAATATGGCGTATGATGCAGGGGTTACAGCTTATGTGGTTCACCTTACATGTGAAGGCGCTCTTAACCACATCATGGAAGCTGTAAAAAGACACCAGAAAATTTATGCTGAAACCTGTATCCAGTATTTGCTTCTCGATGCATCACTTTATGATAAAGGATTTGAATCGGCAAAATGGGTGATGAGCCCGCCATTACGAGAAAAAAAAGACCAGATTGCTTTGTGGGCAGGAATCAATCAGGGACTCATTCAGACTATTGCCACCGATCATTGTCCTTTTTTATGGAAAGATAAACTGATGGGAGAAAATGATTTTTCAAAAATCCCCAACGGCTTTCCCGGAATCGAACACAGGATGGAATTATTGTTCTCGGAAGGAGTTACAAAAGGGAGGATATCCCTGAATAAATTTGCGGAAATTACTTCTGCCAACGCTGCAAAAATTTTCGGGATGTATCCTCAAAAAGGCACAATAGCCGTTGGCTCCGATGCCGACATTTTAATTTTTGACCCTGATGAAAAACATACCATTTCAACAAAAACCCACCATATCAATTGCGATTATTCCGGTTTTGAAGGATGGGAAGTAACTGGCAAATGTAAAACGGTTATATTAAGAGGAAAAGTTGCCATTGATAACAACAAATTGCTGGTAGCAAAAGGAAACGGCAGATATATTAAAAGAGGACAAACCTCAAAAATGAAAGGAGGAAGTAAATGAATCTCAAGATCTTAGAAAAAATTAGTTATGGTATGTACATTGTGAGTTCTAAAAAAGATCATAATCTCAATGGACAGATTGCTAACTCAGTTTTCCAGATAACCTCAACACCTGCTAAAATTGCAATATCTATTAACAAACTTAATTTAACTCATGATTTTATTGAAGAAAGTAAGTTGTTCTGCATATCTATTTTACATACCGATTTTCCATTGAAATTGATAGGACATTTTGGATTTAAATCTGGAAGAGAAATAAATAAATTTGAAAATATAGAATATGAATTAACGGAAAATGGACTTCCTTATCTGAAAAATTCACTTGGCTTTATAGAATGCAAAGTTATAAATTCTGTTTCTGAAAGTACTCACAGTATTTTTATCGGTGAAGTAATTGCCTGCGATATCTTAAATACAGGAGAACCTATGACTTATTCTTATTACCACGAAATAAAAGGAGGCGGTATTTCCAGGAATGCACCACATTATATAAAAAAGGAGGAAAAAGAAAAAATGAAAAAATACAAATGTACGGTCTGTAATTATATTTACGACCCGGAAAATGGAGACACTGAAAATGGAATAAAACCAGGGACGCCATTTGAAGAATTACCTGATGACTGGACATGTCCTGTATGTGGTGTAGATAAATCATTATTTGAAAAGGAGGAATAATATAATGGCTATAAGAGAAATAAAAAACAATATTTTTTCCATAGGTGTAATAGACTGGGATAGAAGATTATTTGATGAATTAATCCCGCTTCCTGATGGAACAAGCTATAATTCCTATCTCATTAAAGGAAGTGAAAAAACTGCTTTAATTGATACAGTTGACCCAATAAAAGAAGATGAACTTATAGATAATCTTAAAGAATCAGGTATCAATAAAATTGATTATGTTATTTCAAACCATGCCGAACAAGACCATTCAGGCGGGATACCTAAAATTCTCAAACTATATCCTGATGCCAGAGTTGTAACAAATCAAAAATGTAAAGATATACTAATTGACCTGCTTTTAATTCCTGAAAATAAATTTATAACCATACAGGATGGTGAAACTTTATCATTGGGAGATAAAACATTTGAATTTATAATTGCTCCTTGGGTTCACTGGCCTGAAACAATGCTCACATATTTAAAAGAAGATAAGATTTTATTTTCGTGTGATTTATTTGGCGCACACTTAGCTGCAAGTTCTTTATATGTAAATGATGAATACAAAGTATATCAGTCGGCAAAAAGATATTATGCCGAGATTATGATGCCATTCAGGACAAATATAAAAAAGCACATGGAAAAGTTAGCAAATTACGAGATTGAGGTAATTGCTCCAAGCCACGGGCTCGTTTATCAAAAACCCGAATTTATTATGAATGCTTATAAGGATTGGACTTCTGATAATGTAAAGAATGAGGTTGTTTTGCCATTTGTATCAATGCACAATTCAACAAGAAAAATGGTTGACTATTTTATATCTGAGTTAATAAAAAGAAATATAACTGTAAAACCATTTGATTTAACAAAGACAGATATTGGTGAACTTGCAATGTCACTTGTAGATGCATCAACTATAGTTATTGGGTCGCCTACAGTTTTAACAGGTCCGCATCCACAAGTTTTATATGCTGTTTATCTTGCAAATGCGTTAAGACCAAAATTAAGATATGCATCAGTTATTGGCTCTTATAGTTGGGGTGGCAGGATGTTGGATATAATTAAAAGCATGATTACAAATCTGAAAGTAGAACTAATTGAACCAGTTATTGTAAAAGGGCATCCGAAAGAAGATGACTTTAAACTATTAGATAAATTAGCAGATGAAATATTAAAAAAACATAATAATCAAGGAAAGTAAAAATTATAAAGTTATCGGGTTCGACCCTGATATGATTGATGAAGTAAGATCAACATGGCAATTCTACGGAGACAGAAGACCGGAAACCTACGGAAAACTTGTTGAATTATAAAATTATTGTTTATTGTTCAGGTTGCTTAAGAATTTTTGATTGACTTTAAACCAAACCAGTTGCCCAACCCATTAACTCAATACCTGAACAGTAACAATTATTGTTTTATAAATTTCCATAAACTAATACCTGTAATGTTCAGCTTTATAAGGTCCTTCGATAGGTACGCCAATATAATCGGCTTGTTCTTTTGAAAGACGCGTAAGTTTTACGCCAATTTTTCCCAGATGCAACCGCGCTACTTCTTCGTCAAGATACTTGGGTAAGCGATACACTTTCTTTTCATATTTTCCGCGGTTCTTCCACAAATCAAGTTGTGCAAGCGTTTGGTTGGTGAAAGAGTTGCTCATTACAAATGAAGGGTGTCCTGTGGCACAGCCAAGGTTCACAAGGCGTCCTTCTGCAAGCAGAAATATTTCATGGCCATCGGGGAAAATATATTTATCAACCTGTGGTTTGATGGTTACTTTTTTAATTCCGGAATAATTCTCTAATTTTTCAACCTGTATTTCATTATCAAAATGGCCGATATTGCAAACGATTGCCTGGTCTTTCATTTTAGCTATATGATCAATCGTTATCACATCTTTGTTCCCTGTTGTGGTTACATAAATGTTGCCTTCGTGCAGGGTGTCCTCAACAGGAGCAACTTCGAAACCTTCCATGGCAGCCTGCAATGCACATATCGGGTCTATTTCGGTAACAATCACTCTTGCGCCATAAGATTTCATTGACTTTGCACAGCCTTTGCCAACATCGCCGTAACCAAGCACTACCACCACTTTACCTGCAATCATCACATCAGTGGCGCGTTTAATGCCATCAGCAAGCGATTCACGACAGCCATAGAGATTGTCGAATTTCGATTTAGTAACAGAGTCATTCACGTTGATAGCAGGGACAAGCAATTCGCCTTTTTCCATCATCTGGTATAAACGATGAACCCCCGTTGTTGTTTCTTCCGAAACGCCCTGCCATTCTTCAACTGTCCTGCGCCATTTGGTCGGGTCTTCTTTTAGTATGTCTTTTAAAACCTGCAAAACAACAGATTCTTCCTTGGTTTCGGGTTTTCCGTTAAGTACGGAAAAATCGTTTTCTGCCTGGTATCCTTTATGAATAAGAAATGTAGCATCGCCGCCATCATCAACGATAAGCTGAGGGCCTTTCCCGTCGGGGAAAGAAAGCGCCTGAGTAGTGCACCACCAGTATTCTTCCGATGTTTCCCCCTTCCATGCGAAAACAGGAATGCCACGTTTTGCAATGGCAGCAGCAGCATGATCCTGAGTGGAGAAAATGTTGCAACTTGCCCATCTCACATTTGCACCAAGTTCTGTTAATGTTTCTATTAATACAGCAGTTTGTATTGTCATATGAAGAGAACCTGAAATACGAACGCCTTTTAATGGCTTCTGTTTTCCATATTTTTCTCTTAATGCCATCAGTCCGGGCATTTCTTTTTCGGCTATTTCGATTTCTTTTCTTCCCCATTCAGCAAGGGAAATGTCTGCTACTTTATATTTCAGCATATTTTCAACTAAGGTGTTTTCCATTATATGAGTTATTAAAATTGAGGTGCAAAGATAATAATTTTGCTGATTTGGAAATAACGGGTTGGCTAAATATTATTTTGATCCCGAAAAATCGGGACAAGTCGTGCTATGTAAAAGATTCCTCATTTCGTTTCACTTCATTGGAATGACAACTTTTTCCTTTTTTTGAGGGGGATGAAGGAAGCGAGGAATCTTTATTTTTTTATCAGCACCTTAAAAAGAAAATACCCAAAATATTGCTTCTATTTTTATTTTGGCTTAATTTTGTAGTTATATTTATTTTAAAACTAAACAAGTGTTTTCTAATTAATTTTAAATTTTATTATGTTATGGCACATGTAATATTAAATGTTAAAGACAATAAACTTTCTTTCTTTTTTGAGTTTATTAAAAATTTCAGGTTTATTAAAGTTGAAAAAACTATTTCTGATGATGAGCCATCAAAAGAAGAAGTTATTAAAAACATCAAACTTGGTTTAATAGACATTAAAAATATTGAACAAGGTAAATCAAAGTCAAGACCTGCTAAAGACCTTTTAAATGAGCTATAAAGTAGAAACAACAAGCAACTTCGACAGGGAGGCGAAAAAGCTTGCTAAAAAATATCCTTCATTGAAAAATGATTTGGCTTGGCTTTTCAACGAGCTTGAAACTAATCCAACAATGGGTACTCATATTGGCAGCAATATTTATAAAATTCGCATTGCCATACAAAGCAAAGGTAAAGGTAAATCAGGTGGCGCAAGGATTATGTCTTATGTGAAAATTGTTAAACAAACTGTTTTCCTGTTTTCTATCTATAGCAAAGGAGAAAAAGATAATATTTCAGATAGGGAAATTCTTAACCTTGTTAAAGAGATTCCTCTTTAACCCACAATTTTTATTTTCTTACTCGTCCGGCTTTCCTGCCCGTCAGCTGACGGATCGGTGCCGCCCCGTTTGTAAAAGTGGGTTCTGGTCTCCACTTTCAAATGTTATATATGGGTTGATTTATATTTTTTATAAAATCGCTGCAATTATTATTAAAGCAGCAATTATATCAATAATTCCAATTATTAAACCTGCTATCGCTAAACCTTTAAGTTTTCTTTTAATCATTCCAATAATGCCAAAAATAATAGCTAACGGGCCAAAAATAACACCTGCTACTAATAGACCAACAATACTTAAAACAAAAGAAGTAATGCCAAATCCTCCACCTTTTTTCTCTTCTGTATTTTTTTGAGTTTTATCGCTAACATTATTTGAATACGTTGCAGTATTTGAAGGTGCAGAATTATTCGATGTGATGATATCCTTTGTCCCATTTGAATATCTAATCATAAAAACCTCTGATTTTTTAATGGAATATGACGGTCCCGTTAAATTGTCGCATTTTTTATATTTTATTTCGTCAGTTGTAATTTCTGTAACTTTAGCTTTTATTTCTTCTCCATTTTTCAAAACGATATTGTCACATTCATCCGATGACGTGATTACTGAAAACTCTTTTTGTTGAGAAGGGGTTGAATTTATCGGTATAACTGAATTACCAACCGAAGCAGTAAGGTTATCATTATTTGCTTCTGCATTGTCAGCAATTGAAGTTTGTGTCTGATCTAATATTGTAGCTGGTTCAACATTATTTTCGCTTTTGGTTTTTACTGCATCGTTCGTTTTCTTTTCAGCGAATGTTTGCTTGTCGCTTTTTTGAATACCTTTTCTCCACTCAACGTTATAGCCCGACAAATAAATTCGTTTTTGCATCGTGCATGACGATAATACAAAAGTCAAAGCAATAACGATTAATGACAATTGTGTAATTTTTTTCATGATTGTTTAATTTATTATTTTCCCTACTCATAAGGCTTTTCGGTTTAGCCCCGTTTTTAGAGTGGTTTCTGGTCTCCACTTTTTATTTATTGATTATTATTCTCTAACAATATTTCCTATCTTAAAATCTTTTCCTTCTATGATTTGGCATTTTGCTGCTTTGCCATTTGGAGTGAGTTCAATCACTTTAATTTTACCAATATATTTTTCGTTATTTGAAAGAACACCGCCAAGGTCGGGATCAATGATCTGCTCACCAATATCATAAACTTTAAACTCCATTCCATTTGCTATTCCATCGTTAGAGCCAGGTTTTATATAGGTAATTGTATCACCCATAACTTTTGCAATACTACCCGACCATTTTATTTTACTCATACCTTGATCCAGATAGCCTATACATTGCTGCACGGCTGTTCGAGTCGCTGCATCGAGCATGGTTTCATCAAAACCACCTGAATTACTACTAAAACCACCAACAGCGGCTCCCTTTTTAGTGTCGGTATTTTCTCCTTTGGCTGTTTCAGCATATAAAAGATCCCCTGTAGCTACATCTATAATTTTTACATCAAAAGATACTTTAGCCGTATATGTTGTTTTAGTATCTGCATAATAAACATAGCTGTTCGTTTTAGTATCTGTTTTTACGCCATATTCTGTGATGCCTCCCGTAATTAGAATCTGTACTCCTGCCTGCCAGAGTTTTTGTAAATTGACAGGAGATAAATTACCTTCGTTTATCAAATCAGCAATAGCGTCCTGTTCAATCACAAGATATTTACCTGACTTAAATAATTCGGTTGAAAAAACAGATGCTAACTTAGCTGATGCATTCCCCTCTTTCCATCCGCTACCATCTTTAATATTTCCCAAAGCCACACGTTTTTTAAGTGTGGAAGTACTTGCCGTCCCTGACATGACTTCTGTTTTCCCACTCTCATAAGTTATTTTAAAAACTTCACCTTTTCCATAAGAGTATGTGGGACCATTTAAATTATCATATCGCTTATACTTCACCTGATCGCTTGTAACTTCAATCACTTTGGTCTTTATTTCATCCCCTGTTTTTAACATTATAATATCTTGAGCCATTAGCATATCAAATGATAGCAGACTTAAGAATAAGAATCCCGAATATTTTATTGTTTTTTTCATATTTTTATAATATTAAAATTTAAAAGTTGCACCTAAATCAAAGGCTAAAGTTTTTCCCCAAGTCCCGGCACGAGCAAACAAACCAAAATTTGGGGATAAGTAAATTGCTAGTGCTGCATTAAATCTATCACTAAACACAGACGAGCTAGATACGTAAGTTTCTGAAGTTTCTGAAATCCCAGCGTACCCCAAAGCTGCTCCTGCTGTAAAATCTAATATATTTGAAGTATAAATATGAAAATTACCAACAACACCAAGAAATAACACGCTACTTTTAATAACCTCTGTTGTATATATAGGAACATGCCAAATACCATAGCTATCATAATACCCATCCATACTTATGTAATCATAATTTCCTTTTGCAGATGTGTAAATAAACATTCCACCCAGACTAAATAGTTTAGAAAGGTTTCTTTCATATGAAAAAATAATTGGAGGTGTTTTTTGAAGTCCACCCAAATAAGTGTTGTATAAATAATTTGAAATAGAAATATTTTTTATTGGATTAAATATACCAACAGATAATTGAATTTTATTAGGACCTTTTAATTCGGATTTTTCTTTTTTATCTTTATCAGAAGAAGAATTGTTTGTTGTAATATTATTAGATGGTGTTTCATCCTTAAATACGTCCTTCGTTCCATTTTCATATTTAATCATAAAAACATCTGATTTTAATATTGATATTGTTGGTCCAGTTTGGTTGTCAAATTTTTTATACTTAATTTCTGTCGAGGTTACTTCAAGTACTTTCGCATTAATATCTTCACCACTTTTTTTTGTAATTACATCCTGCGAAAAACAAAATGTCCACGAAATAACCATTATCAGTGTGTAAATATTTTTTTTCATTCTTTTATTTAGATTTCCCCTACTCATAAGGCTTTTCGGTTTCGCCCCGTTTTTTTAAGTGGGTTCTGGACTCCACTATTTGTTTATTGCTTTGTTTCGTTTAGACCTGCCACGCTTTAGAAACATGGCAGGTTTTTACATTCAACACTATTCGTAATTTTTAATTGTTATGTCCCTTACTCTTTAAAGGATTTTCAGGTTACTCCGTTAATTATTGCACTATCTTAAACTTAGAACTTAATATTATCGCCATTAATATTTCTCTACAAGCATAAGAATATCACCCAAATATCGTTTTGCTATCTTTTTCATTACCATCTTCCTTGAATTTGTATAACCATTAAACAAATTACATACTCCTTTAGCAAGTTCCGATTTTGAAATAACATTGCCGGTTTTCGTATCAAGTATAGCAATATATCCCTTAGCACTTGATTTAAATGAGCTATGATCTTCAATAATACATTGTATCGTATAATTTGAAGTTTCTTTTGATGTAGCAATCTTCTTGTTTAACGCTACTAATTTATCAGCAATTGGCTGTTCAAATCTTTTATTTGTTTTTTCAACGTAATAGGACTTTTGTGCGTAAATGCTTCCCGACGCTATTACAAGAAACATTAAAAAGAGTAATTTCTTCATATTTTTTAATTTTTAATTTTCCTACTCATTTGGCTTTTCGGATACGCCCCGTTTTTTAAAGTAGGTTCTGGACTCTACTGTTTTTTGTCCGTCACGATTTATAAGATGCAGCAGGCTTGACTGCCGCATCTGTTTAGTTTTTTATTCTTTCACAAACTTTTCTACTATCATTCTTTTTTCGGTTTTTACTTTTACATAATAAATCCCGCTTGGCAATGCTGAAATATCAACATTTGTTTTATTGCTATTTGTTGCAAGGGTTTTTATTAGCTGTCCTTCTATGTTTGAAATTTCAATTACTGCTTGCTGCTGACTTTCTATTGTTATGTTATTTGTGGCAGGATTAGGATAAACAATAATAAGGGGATTTTCAACGCCAATTTCTTTTATACCATCTAAGCTGGATGTAGATCGCATCCATGTACCATCGCCACCTGTTCCCGCATAAATCCATGAACCATTTATGACTAATGATAGAACATAATAATCAGCGCCACCGGAAAAACCAGCATTAAAAGTTGTCCAACTGCTCCCACTATTTGTGGACACAAATACTCCACCGCCATTTGTTGAAGCAAAAATTTTTGTTCCACTTATAGCAATTGCAGTAATATCATTATTAGTTATGCCAGTACTAGCACTTACCCAATTACTTCCATTATTTGTTGAATAAAACACACCACTGGTTGTTCCTATAAAAATTTTAGATCCGCTTATAGCTATTGAATTAACAGTAACACTAGTTGGCAAACCGTTATTAACTATAGTCCAATTACCACCATTATTTGATGAAAAATATACACCATCAGATGTTCCTGCAAATATTTTTGACCCACTAATTGCTAATGAATAGACATTATTTGTGGGGCTGAAAAATAAAATATTATCCCAACTTGAACCATTGTCACTTGTTGAATATACTCCACATTGTGCCCCGGCATAAATTATTCCTCCACTTGTAGCGAATGAATATACTTCAATGCTATTCGGAATTCCAGAGGCGTAAAGATGTGTCCAGGAAGTGAGATAAATATTACTAGAAACATTAATTCCATAATCTGTACCAGCCATAATTTGTGAACCACTTTGAATAATTGAATAAACAATACCATAATTTGGATACCAAGCTATTGCATCTCCATTCCATGTTGCACCATAGTTCGCAGTATAATATACTCCGACGGCAGAATTTGGTAATCCTGTATATATTATATTTGAAGGATAAGAACCAGTTACCAATATACTTTGAACCGTAGCACCATAACCTATATGTGTCCATTGTGCTTTTAAATTATTGCTATAACTCAATATAACAATTGAAATTAAAAGTAAAATTTTAGTTTTCATTTTTTTGATTTTTAAATTTTCCTACTCATTTGGCTTTTAGATACCGCCCCGTTTTTTTAAGTGGCCTCTGGTCCCCACTCTCCACTCTTCATTGTTATTTTATTTGGCCGAAATATTCATCAAAACGATTTAATTAGTTTTGGTAACATTTGTGTTTGCAACTTTTGGCAATATAATTTTAAAAAAAATATTGGTTTATAAAAGTGGAGCAGTAATAAGAAAGTGCAATTATCGGAAAAGTAACATAAACGTAAGTTAAAAAAACAAATGAAGATTAATTAAACCTCTATACTGCTCCAGTTATTGTTTAGTTCATTGATAGAATTATAGTATTAATGCTATCAATATCAACCAACCAATTATATCAATTATTCCAATAATAAGACCAGCTATTGCTAATCCTTTTCCTTTCCATTTTGATGAGTCTTTTTTAATTTTCCCAAGTCCAATTGCGCTGAATATAATAGCTAAAACTCCTAATATAAAACCAAAAAGAAATAGACCTACTAAACTTAAAATGAAACCAGTCAAAGCAGATCCATTTGTCTTTGGATCGTCAGAATATGATGCAATCATTTTAGCCCCTTTTTTAAATTCAGATTTAAGAGTGGGT
>Ga0265292_1002644_pt1 | contig 12090 bp, 10 predicted proteins | sample Munlanlewell296A_FD_189080 | JGI IMG/M metagenome (GOLD analysis project Ga0265292, IMG submission 189080) | Leachate microbial communities from a municipal landfill in Southern Ontario, Canada - Leachate well 296A | ecosystem: Engineered > Solid waste > Landfill > Unclassified | place: Canada...
AGTCCTGATGGAAGCAGAGTGGGACTTGGGGGAACGGACGGGACAGTGGTGATTTTGGAGAGTGAGACGGGGAAGGAGATCGCCAGAGGGAATGCGGGGAGATGGGTGGGGAAGATCAAGTTTCTCTCGGAGGATACGATTGTGACATTTGCCGCACCCAAGTGGCTCGTGATGCTGAAAATCGAGGGGAACCAGCTTGTCCAGAGCAGGGTGCTGGCTACGGGTGGAGACATCGGTTCCATCGCGTTCGATCCGAAAAATCCTCCCATCCTGTTCGCAATGATCGGGCCGAAGCTTCAGGCATTGGAGACAGGACTGAAGAGGCCGGCGCCAGTGGTGCCACAGTCGCTCAAGAGCGACGTGGCGGTGACCGCGAAGGCTCCAGCCAATGCAAAGGCCACCGATGCGGTAGTCGCTTCATTAACGGAGAAAACGGCGCTTCAGGCGGAGACGGTGCTCTCCAGAAGGACGCTTGAGGGATTGGATGGAAATGAGGAATTGAAGAAGCGCGGGAAGGCGTGGCTCACTACGGGGCCGGATCCGGACACAGGGAAGAAGACGGAGATCCGCATCACTTCTCCATACGACCAGTCGTTCCTCTTAACCCCCTTGGGCGTCATCAAGCTCGATCATCCGGGCGGAACGCAGAACAAGGTGGGATTCGGGAGGATCTTAAGTGACGGTGCGATCGTGAATTGGGATCTGGCTGCTCATCCCAGACTCGAGTTCGTGTTGTATGCGGATGAGGGGATGACCGTGATGCTGGATCGACTGGTGTTCGAGGGAGACAGGGGGAACGGAAGCTTCGCGCTCCTCACGGAACAGAGGACGGAGGCGAGGGAATGGGAGACGGAACCGAGCATGCAGGTACTTCTCACGGAGAGGGCTAATGTGACGCTTGCGGTGGAGAGCCCCATGGCGGGAGCGGTTCTGGAGCTCACGGGTGGAGGGTTCCTGGGGAAGAAGGTACTGAAGAAAGGATTCTCGACTCCCACACTTACGATGGACGGTACGAAGCCGAGCGGAGTATATGAAGTACAGCTTCTGGATCGGCCAAACGGGGCGATTCTCCAGAGAGTCGGGGTTGTGTGGGATAAGGAGGGGAAGAAGCTGAGTGCCTCAGAACCGCTTCAGGCGTTCGTACCGAAGGCGCGCGTGAGCGCACGAGGTGCGATGAGCAGTGCCGATCCACTCGATTCGACTCGTGGTTTCCAAGCAGTATTCGGAGCGCTCAGCGAAGAGGTAGCGCAGGTGATGGCGGTGAATCGGGCAATCGAGACGCAGCAGAAGATGTCGCAGGCGGGAGGTGCGGCGGTGATCAAAAGCGGAATACTGGATGGTGCGCAGACGGATGCTATCGTGAACACGCAGAGAGGGAATCTGATGGCGCTCGCGGGGCAGGCGGATGAGAGGTTCCAGTTCTCGCTCGATCCCGACAAGCTGTGGGCGAAGTTCCTGGAAGTGTTGCAGGGTTGGAGAGAGGAGAACAAGGTTCAGACGATGGAGAGGATGCGCATCCCCGAGCGGGAGTTCTACTACATCCGCGGGGCCGAGTTCGATTACTACCGGAAGTTCATCGATGGGTACAACGAGGCCGTGGGGAGGATGTTGGAAGCGGGGATGAACGCGATCCTGACTGCGAGAGCAGGGGGAGATGCGGCACCGCATCTGAAGCAGCTGGACGGCATCCCGGCGGAGTACGGAGTGGTGATGGACAGGTTCTCGCTCCTCAGGATCAAGCCTCCGGATCGCTGGGTGATCCTGGAGGCGGCGGAGGCCATACTGGAGAACAGTGCGGCGGAGCTCGTAGTGCAGCAGAGAGCGTCGGAAGCGAGGGTTCAGGGAGAGGAGAAGCAGTTCAATGATCCCGGTCCTGCGTTCGCGGGGAGTGGGGAGGCGAGCAGTCCCACGCAGGTAATTAGTGCTGCGAGGGAGGCGTTTTTGGAGAGGATGAGGACGGCGCAGGGAGCGCTGGATCTGTACGCCGCGGACGGGGTAACGGTGATCGGCATGGGAGGGAAGCCGTTCTCAACCACCGCAGACACGGGGACACTGCACGGAAGCGCTGGAACCGGCGTGATCGTCGCGTCCCTCGGAGGGATCGAGGGTCTTAGGATTCAGTCGGCAATCGACAGTCACAACCTCGGGGAAATCGAGGGAGAGAAGGTAGGGACGGAGACCGTGCATCCGCTGGCCAATGGGGCAGCCACGATCACATTCACGCTCGATCAGCCGTACATGGTGAACTTCTGGGTGGATACGGGAAGCCTGGGGGTCCTTACCGCGCCGCTTTCACAGGGTCGAGCTCAGCCGGACATAGCTCTTTCCATCGGCGGAACGGGGCTGAATGGAACTGAATACACGTCGAATAAGGTGGGCAAGCCGGATGCAGGGGAATCCGTAAGCCTTTCTCTCCCCGCCGGTACGTATACGCTTCTGGTTCGGGATTACACGGACTACACAACGGCATCGAGGAATGCGGACGAAGTCAATTCTCTCCACCTCCCGGCGGTAAATGTCGGTATCAACATCAAGCCCTACAAGACTCAAAGAATCGAGGGTCGGATCAGCATTGCAGAGAGAGACGTGACCATGCCGGTGAATATGCGCATGGCATCTTTCGATGATGCGGGGAATAGAATCGACTTTGATCCGATTACAAAAGAACCTCTTACATTGAACCCCGCCAAGCCTGTGTGGGTCATCTTCCACGGTATGGACAGCAGTGATCAATCGGATGCAATCGTTGATGTGGCAAAAGCACTGCAGGCTTATGATGGCATGCAAGCAGTAACGGTGAATTGGGAGGAGGCGGCAAAAGACGGCATTATTACACAAGATGCCCGTTGGACACCGGCGGTAGGACAGTGGGTTGCACGTCAGCTGATCGCTGCGGGATTTCCTCCTGCATTGATCAACTCTGCGGGCTGGAGTCATGGCTCGTACGATGCCTACTACATGGCTGAAGAGATCGACAGAATAACAGAGGGGAAGCAACAGATGAATGCTCTGGTGGCACTTGATCCAGCCGGTAACTGGCCGCTCCTCTCCGGTTTTGACCACACGGTCATTGATTTCAAGAAGTTCTCGAGGAATTCGATTGCAATGGAAGGCAGCTGGATAGCCGGTTCAAACGCTCTTGCAGCAACCGCGGATATCTCCTTCAAAATCAACCCGATCGATACGCTCCCCGGTCAAGTTGTGACCACTCACAGTCTTCCAGTCACCACATTCGCCGCAATCCTGGAGCACGAGCGAACCTGCCCAGGCTCTTTCTCCAATTACATCTCGCTTCCAAATATCATGAATCCGATGAAACGAAAGACGGGTTATCAAGAGAATGCGTATGAAAGCGCGTTCGAATTCACCATCAATGTGGGACATGAAACCAAAAAGAGGATTGGTGGTGATGGAACCTACCCATATGCGAATCCGATAGACTTGCGGTACAAGTTACCTGATGGGAAAGAGGAAATTATTCCTATAAATTGTCTTGCATGACTTGTTTGTTTCTTGAATTTTCATAATCATCAGAACCATGCAATCGCCACTACGTTCCGTTATCATCACAGTCCTGGCTCTCATCATTGCCGTTGTCCTGCTCCCTTGGATCATGCGCGGAATCGGATACTACGTAGATAATCCCGGGTGGGAGGTCGGAGAGATTGCTGCGGAACGAAAAGACCCTCAACTCTGTCAAAAAATTATAGTATTCTCTCACATTTTCGGTCCAACCGGCGCGGCGCGACGCGGCGAGTGTATCTATAGGTATGCATCTCTTACCCAAGACCCCACAGCCTGTGAGCTTCTGATGCCGAGTGAATATGGGCTGGCATGTATATCAAACCTCTGGCCTGAAGTATCGGGACATGTGGCTTGTGGGTGGAACCACGCCGATTCTTCCCTTTTTGAATGCAGAGACAATGATGGGCTACTGCATCAAGGCAAGAGCTGTGAGGACTTTAAAAACAATCAAAAACAGTTTTCAGCGTGTATCTCCTATATGGCAGAAAGAGCCAAACAAGCCCATCAATGTGCGCAAATTCCCGATCAATCCATCAGGTCATTCTGCGAAACAAAGATGGGGGCATGGGAAAAATATCCGGAACTGCGCGGTTCGTTCTATTTCGGACAAGCCACTCCACAGCAACTTTAATCCATGCCCTCCCGCCGCTCCTCACGCCACGTCAGGGTCTTCGGCATGACCATGGAGATTATGCTCTGGCAGGAGGACGCCGGAGAATCCGTGAGTCTGGCTCTTACTCCGGGAACGTACACGCTTTTGGTTCGGGATTACACGGACTACACAACGGCATCGAGGAATGCGGACGAAGTCAATTCTCTCCACCTCCCGGCGGTAAATGTCGGTATCAACATCAAGCCCTACAAGATTCAAAGAATCGAGGGCCAGATCAGTATTACAGAGAGAGGCGTGACGATGCCCGTGAGCATGGGGGGGGTGGAATTTGATCCAAATACAGGCCTTCGCCTGCCCGTTGCCAAGAACGGACTCAATCCAAACAAACCTGTCTGGGTTATATTCCACGGGAGAACCGACAACCCGGAAAGTAATAACATGAAGGAATTGCAGAGAAGATTCTTCGATCTCGCGGGCGAGGATTACCAGGTTGTGTACGTAGACTGGGAAAAAGCGGCGAATGATGTCATCCGCATTTTGGGGAAGGATATCGGTGACCTCGAGGACGCGGAGTGGACCCCTGCCGTCGGCAGGTGGGTGGGGCAGCAACTGCTGGCTGCTGGTATTCCCCCTGCGAACGCGCGTTTTGTCGGTCATAGCCACGGCACGTTTGTCGGATACTTCGCGGCAGAGTGGATGCAGCAGGAATGGAAGAAGCTCCACCCCAATGAATCCGGGAAGGTCGGTGCCATTGTCGCGCTCGATAGCGCCAAGAATCCCGTGTTCTTCGGAGCGGATATTCCCGAGGAAAGCATCGTTTTCTCGAATGTTGCGGAGCGGTCCATCGCCTTCCATAGCAGCATCCTGGGATCACGGAACAGGGCGTTCGGCGCAGACCGCGCGATCACCGTCACCTCCTCACATATCGATCCATTCAAGGAACACGGCTTCGTCGCCTCAATGTTCGCCGACATGTTGGCGGATATGAAGACGGGAAAGAATCACAGGATTACGCCGTTCTTCCGGCTCTCGAAGGAGAAAGGAATCTCGCTCGACGGCCTGCCTGACGCGGATGGGTACGACGCGTGGATTGAAGTGCGCACAGAGATGGTGAATACTCCAGACGGTCCCTGGTGGAAAGCGCAGGCCAGCACGCTCAGGTTCCGTAACGCTGACGGAAGCTGGTCAACGCCCCTCCTCGATCCGGAGATTGAAAATGAGCCTGTGGCACCATCATCCGGCCCCGGCTCCTATCTCCCCTAAGTTGACGACATGCGAAGAGCACTGATCATTCTCGGCACGATCGCGGCAATACCCGTGCTCATGGTTGTCCTCCTCCTCGGACGCGGCATCGTATTGCAGTTAATGGGATACCCTGTGGATATTCCTCCAACGGAACTCGCGGATGAAATCGCCGCTGAGAATGGCGATCCGCTGCGCTGCAGGAGATTGCAGCAAACCGTACCGACGATGGGGCCGTCTCTGACTGAGAAGCGGATGCTGTGTTTCTTCTTACTGGCGCAGGAGAAGCGAGACCCGAAGATTTGCGAATACTTGATACCGGGGGAGTATGGGTTGAGCTGTATCAACAACGTTGTCGCACAGGAATACAAAGATCATTCCGATGCCGGCTTTTTTGAGTTCAGCGAGTGTATGACTATCCAGAAAGACCCTCTTCGACAAGACTGGTGCCAGTTTGTCAGGGCACATAGAAGCCGTAAGACTTCGGACTGTGCCGGTATTAAGAACGATGTGATCCGATCAGGCTGCATTCTGAAATTCGAAGCGTGGGAAAAATACCCAGGTATCCGCGGATCGTTCTATTTCGGACAATCTCTTTCTCCATGATCCTCTTCCGGCCATGTTCTCACGCCACCTGCCACCGACGCTGGCATCCCCGCGGTGATTGAGAGTGAAGGTTCTATGATTGATTGAATGCGTTATATGTGTTCTAATATTCTTCTATGCCCAAAGTTAAATTCCCGGAACATCTCACGTTAGACAAGAGAGAGGCCAGGGAAACCGATATGAACGGCAATGAGCATGTGTGGATCCCCTCTCCAGCCGAACAATCACAATGGCTGAGAATGAGTATCCAATCCCAAGCTGAAGTCACCCCTCAAAACGAGGGCGCATCATCGCTTGCAGTGCGAATCCAGGAATTCAGAGAGTTCAAACGAACACTCATGCAGAGACTGCTTCGATCAACGCCGGATAACGTGGTAGATGCTCCGATTGGGGAGGACGGTGCGAAAGTCCCACTCTCGGTGCTTGGTAAATCACGGAAGGCTCTGCTGGTCTGGGCACGGCAGAATGGCCTGCATCTCGATCCTGAAGCTGTTTCCCGACTCTTCCCCAACATCAACTCACAACAAAAACTACTCGATGCATGGCTTGTGGAAACAACAGATGGAGACCGGTACTTCAATGCCGTCCCAACGAAGTTCACCCTGACGGATCCGGATGACGACAAGCCAGATGTCTATTTCCATTCAAGCCTCACCAATCTGGAACAGGAATTGAAGGTACCATGAGACTGTCTTTCTTGTGTTCACCACCATGCACATGCGCAAACTCTGGTTGATTCCCGGGATCCTCGCCGCTCTGGTTGTCCTGCCACTTGCATACGCTCTGGCGGCCTACGTGGTGCTGTCCATCTTCGGATATCATCCGGACGCAATTGGCCAAGAACTCGCGAAAGAGCTTGTCGGAAAAGGAGGAAACCCACGAGAGTGTCTTCAGATTATTCATCCCCTCCCCCATCCTTTCTCCCCTACAGCCGATGAACAGAGGGGAAACTGCATCTACGAGTATGCCAAGCTCACCCAAGACCCTTCCGCGTGCGAGCTTCTTATGCCGAGTGATTACGGCTGGGATTGCCTCGGAATTGTTGCGAGCCTAATCAATACCGGCGTTGGCTGTTCGAGCTACGCATCGGGAGAAATCTACTGTTCATCGGGTGTACGGGGAAGAAACATTGGCGTTGATGATTGCAGAAAGTACAAGGAAGCGGATCTGAAATACTGGTGCTACGGGGAACGGACGCGCACGCTCGAGGGCGTTTACGACTGTGACAAGATTCCCGCCGATCCCCCCATCCTGAGAGATGAGTGTCAGCGATGGTATGCCTATAAGCTGAAAGACACTTCGTTGTGTTCTTCAATACGCGACGACAAGCTCAGGAAGGTCTGTGAGCTGAAGATACAATACGCAAGATGAAACCCGCATCGGATTGGCGAGCCTGACCCGTTGGCCCGGAACGCGCGAAAGCCTCACAGTCCCATGTCCTTCCTGACCTCCTCGATCACCTGCGCGGCCGACATTCGGGACTTGATGAAAGTCATCTTCGCGCCTAATTCCCTGGCGAGGTCGCACTTTTCCTCACCGAGCGTCGTGAGGACGTAGACGGGGGTAGAGGCATTCTTCGTCGTGGAACGCTTCGCAAGGACCGCGAAGCCGTCCTTGATGGGCATCATCAGATCGAGGAGGATCGCATCGTAGGTTTTTTCATTCATGCGGTTCAGTCCCTGCTCTCCGTCGAAACAACCCTCGGTCTCGCAACCGAGCTTCTGGAATTTCCGCTGCAAAGAATCGTTCATGGACTGATCATCTTCGATGACCAGAATCTTCTTTTTTGGATTGGTATCGGCGCTCATGTGTGTGAGGGAAACTGTGGATTTATCAAGGATATTGTAGCACAAAACCGATCAAACCGGCAACTCTATGAAAAATGCCGTTCCTTTCCCCTCCTCGCTTTCGAACCATATCTTGCCGCCCTGCTGCTCTATGGCACCCTTGGCCACATACAGACCGAATCCGTTGCCATCGATCTTCTGGACGTTGCTGGCCCGGAACAGCTTGCCGAACAGCTGAGCCTGATCCTTTTTCGGAATGCCGATCCCGGTATCTTTCACCATGCAGGACAGTATATTACCCCGCATTTCCACCTTTAACTCGACGGAACCGCCGGACGATGTGTACTTCACGGCATTGGTGAGGAGATTCTCGATTGTCATGTGCGTCAGGCGTTTGTCGAATGTGCCGTCCGACAGGACTTCCGGCAGCACGGGAGAGAAAAGCACACCTTTCTCCTTCGCCTTCTGCTCGATCACGACGACGATCTCCCGGAAGAATTCTGCGAGGCTTTGCCTCTGCTTATTCATCTTTAGGCGACCGAGCTCGATGCGGGAAACGTCCAGTAGCAGTTCCGCCAGCTCAAGCAAATTTCTCGTGGTACCCATGTCTTCCCGCAGGTGTTTTTTCTGTTCGTCGTTAACCTCACCGAATTCTCCATCGAGCATGTCCTGCAAACTCCATTTTACCGCCGAAATCGGGCTGGCAAGCTGGTGGCTGACGATGTTGATCAGCTCATCCTTCTGGCGGTCGAGTTGTGCAAATAATGTAATACGTCTGTTCCATATATGAATGAGACCACTCGCAAGTATAAGCAATATCAGAACGAGTGTGGCAATAAAAGCAAGAAACGGATAAAGAGTTTGTTTTGTTATTTTGAAGAAATTATCGGCACGAACGTCCACCGTCATTACCCCTGCCACCGTTTTATCTGCGCGATAGATTGGCACATATCCACTTAGCAACATCCCCCATTGGTCCTCGTAAAGGTCTTTGTTGGTCGTAGGACCATTATATCCTAAGAAGGCTTCCTCCGGTACATCTTCATAAACATCCCCAGGATAATTTAGAGCATCAGCTTTATCTATAATTCCGTCACCGTTTAGGTCGATTTTAGCAAAGGGATCTAATGAGTGCGAATCAGCAACGAAAACCATCTGTTCTGGATTTTTTTCAGCTTTGCGTAAGATGTACATGAATACAATATCTTCGTTGTTCTCACGCATCGCGATTAATTGTTTGACTACCCTCTGATATTCCGGCTTTTTGTAGTCTTCCAATTCATGAAGCACATCTAAATCGGCGGTGTTTATCTGAGTCGCCGCAGTTTTGACAATTGCCAAAAGCCGTTGCCGTAGATTTTCTGTTAAGAGATTAACGGTGTGTTCGTACAGAACTAATGAAACAGCCACAGTCACGATAATCGAGGCAATTATACCAACGTAACCAACCCATCTTAGAAACGGACTTTGAGTCTGTTTTTCCATATATTTTTGAGGAATCACAAACCTTGAGGAATCACAAACCTATTGTACCACATTGTGTGGATAGTTAAAATGGTGTTAAGGTAAGTTCACTCATGGAACACAACGTAGAAAATGCCCCTGGTGGGGGAAGGCAAAACTCGTTGCCAATAGTTCAGGAATTGGAATATGTAAGTCCAATTTACGCACATACAAGGGTAGACCTTCACGGAGTAACAAATGCGTGTAATTCGGGAAAAATTCCTCACTGTCACGGTTATGCAAACGGGGATGCAAAAGAGTCGGGGCCGGGAAACGGTTGCATCTATAGGTGCTGCAAAATAGACCCTGCTGGTGCTGGAAACTCGATCTATTTATTCGCGGACGAGCGAGCTGATGGTCTCAACGAGCGGCATCTACAATACCTTGAACCGTATGGGGCAGTTCGACGGGCAGATTGTATTGGAAGATGCAATCCTGAGGCCGGCGACTTTAAGCCCGCGGACTGTAGGTATTACCCTCATCTCCCATGGTTGGCGGAAGGAGATATCATCAAGTTTAAAACTGGAATACGAGCGAAATGCCCAATGGACAACGTCATCAGATTATTGCATTTAGCTTACGTACTCAAAGACATGTGGCAAAGTTTACAACGAGAATGGGACGGAAATCTACATGTACTGAAGGTAGCTCACTTAGCCATGGTTCAATATGAGGATTTTGACATTACACCATTGGGGCAATTGACCCTAGATTCTCTCACGCAAATGGTAAAGGTTGAAAACGTGAGATTACTACAAAGAGAAGAAATGAGAATAAACTTGGAAATACCGCCTGAAAAAAGACAAGAAAGGCTTGGTGCTCTAGCTAGGTATAGGGTTGATCTTGAAAAAGTAACACTTTCCAGATTGAAAATCTGTGAGCGAATATTTCATGCCAAGGTAGATTTTACAAAGAACGGTATTTCCCTCGACGAACTACAAAGATGTTTTACTTCTTGAATGTTTTGAATGTTTACGACTTTATCTCGCAAAAACAGGGAGAATGGGCATAGAGTTACACTCTTGGTAATTGCATTTAAACAATGGTCCAGTTAGCTACTCTCCAACGGCAACAGGAGTTGGTAATGGGTGCCCATACGACCGTTCCCATTATTACAAAGAAGGAATTCGATAGGAAGAAGGCTTGGGGGCTTTCTTCATCTGTTGATGTATACAATTGCAACAGAGAAAAGATCACATCAGGAGAGGCTATTCGCCAATACACCAAAGAACTCTGCATTCGATTAGATGTCACAATGCACGGTGATCCATTGATGGTTCTCTTCGGCAATGATCCTTCGATCTTCGGATGGTCCATGGCACAGATGATCGAAACATCTCTAATATCCGGACATTTCATTCAGTTGCCGAGAACTGCGTACGTCGATATTTTCAGTTGTAAATACTACGATGCGAGGAAAATGATTGAATTTACTGTCGATTTTTTTGAAGGAGACAGCTACACGTTCCATTCGGTACTCAGGGGAGGCGGAGGGATACACTCCGTTCGAGATCTTTTCAGAGAGATCAGCAAGAGAAATATTAAGAAGCGAGCTACGAAGCCTGTCTCCGTAAAAGACTGATTGATCCCGCACCTTACAAGGGGTTCCGTCTCCAAGCCTTGCTACCATAGCCTTATGCTTTACTCCTCAAAACTGTTTCTCGTCATTCTTTCTGCGGCCATTTTCCTTCTCGCCGATTCTTTGAGCGCCAATTGGGGGAAAAATGGAAGCGTACTTTCTCTGGTACTCATGTGTATCGTAGGATCGGTGGGATATTTTCTTTTCGGCCTCCTCAATCAGAAAGTTCAACTCGGAGTAGCAGGAGGCCTGGTGAACGTCATTCTCGTCGTGGGAACGGTCATTGTTGGATGGATGTACTTCGGAGAATCCTTGATGCTTCGTCAGTACGTCGGTCTTGTGCTTGCTGGGGCGGCCATTCTTCTGCTCTCGTAGCAGCTGATCATGTGGTTTGCGACATAAGCGGCAAGACCTCGTGCTGCTTCATCAGCGGCGGAAAAAGCGGATGTAAGCCTCCCTGATTTCCGACTTACCCCTCCACCACCCCCTCCTTCATCAACCGCTTCAGATCCTTCTCGAAGGTCACCATCCCTTCCTGTGTGCCGGTCTGGAGCACGCTCCCGAGCTCGGCCAGGCGGTGCTCGCGGATGATGTTGGCCACGGCCGGAGTGCGGACGAGGATCTCACGGCTGGCGATGCGGCCGCCACCCTTCCGCGGGAGGAGCCGCTGCGCCACCACGGCCTTGAGCGAGAGGGAGAGCTGCATCCTGACCTGCAACTGCTGGTGCGGCGGGAAGACGTCCACGATGCGGTCGATGCTCTGGATGCTGTTCGGCGTGTGGAGGGTGGCGAGGACCAGGTGCCCCGTCTCCGCGAGTGTGAGGGCGAGAGCGATGCTCTCGAGATCGCGCATTTCACCGACCATCACGACGTCCGGGTCCTGACGGAGCACGTGCTTCAGGCCTTCCGGAAAACTGGGGAAATCCGTCCCGAGCTCGCGCTGGCGGACGATCCCCTTCTCCGGGCGGAACTGGAACTCGACGGGGTCCTCGAGCGTGATGATGTTGAGGGGGGTTTCGGAGAGGAGCTGCTGGATGATGGCGGCGAGGGAGGTGGACTTCCCCGAGCCCGTGGGACCCGTGAAGAGCACCAGGCCGTCGCGCTGGCGGCAGAGATCCATGACGATCTCCGGCATCTGCACGCTTTCGAGCGTCGGGATCTCCTTCGGGATCACGCGCGCCGCGAACGCCGGGGCTCCGGACGCCATGTGGCAGTTGATGCGCATGCGCGTGCCG
>Ga0265292_1002645_pt1 | contig 12089 bp, 11 predicted proteins | sample Munlanlewell296A_FD_189080 | JGI IMG/M metagenome (GOLD analysis project Ga0265292, IMG submission 189080) | Leachate microbial communities from a municipal landfill in Southern Ontario, Canada - Leachate well 296A | ecosystem: Engineered > Solid waste > Landfill > Unclassified | place: Canada...
AAGTTCGCCACCAGATTTTGGCAATATTATTTTTCAATTCCGTGCCGTATGGCCCGAAGTCCCAGGTATTAGCCATGCCGCCGTAAATTTCCGAGTCAGGAAAAACAAAACCGCGCCGCTTGCAAAGCGAGGCAATTTTATCCATAGTTAATTCTTTTTCTTTTGTTTGTTCAGTCATATTGTTAGATTTATCCCGCACTTAATATTATTTTAAATAATATTTTGCCGGGAGTTTAATTTGTTAAATTTATTAATTTAGGGATGATGGAATAATTTCGGTTGGTGACTTTTATTTTTATGTGCCAATATAAGTATAAATATTAATATTTTCTGCATCCGTTCCCTTGTAGTAAGTTGTTACATGAGAAAAGAATATACAAATAATCATTAAATGAACGTTTTAATCGGTGTTTCGGCACTTTTTATGGTAATTTACCAACCGAAATTATTCCATCATCCCTTAATTTATTATTTCTCTACTTTTCTTAAGTGCGGGATGAATAAAAAAACTCGTCTCAAAAATCCAATCTCTTGAATTTTCGGGACGAGCCTTCTTCGCCTCGCCGTAGTAACGACGTAGGCGGGTAACCCGCGGTTCCACCCGCTTTCCCCGCCTTGGCGGGGCCCTTTTTATTGAATTTTAGAAGAGGCGCCAATCCCTCTTCATCTCAATTACTATAAATTACTTTTAATCAACTGTCAACTGCATTCTACTGTTCACTGATTTTACATCTCCTCCATTGTCTCAATCCCTAATAGATTAAGTCCATTAGCAAGCACTTGATTTACCGCGCCGATAAGGATGAGCCGCGCCGCGCGCGTCCCCGGTTCTGCTTTTAAAACCGGCACCTCGTGATAATAATCATTAAACTCCTGCGCCAGCTCAAATAAATATTTGGCAATCTCCGACGGCTCATATTTTTCACCGGCCACTTTTACAATCTCTGGATATTTGGCAAGTTTCATTATTAAACCCAATTCTTTTGGATGTTCTAATTTTAGATTTTGGATTTTAGATTTTGGATTTATTTGGGCTTTGAGCTTTGGGCTTTGAGATTTACGCAAGATGCTCTGTGATCTTGCGTATGTATATTGAATGTACGCCGCAGTAAAGCCCTCAAAACGCAAAGCCTTCTCAATCTCAAAAGTAATCGTCGCCGTCCGGCTAACCTTGATCATCTCAAACTTCATCGCACCTATTGTCAATTTTTCCGCCACTTCGTTGATTTTTTTCTCCTTCCAATCCGTATGGCGCTTTTTAGTCTCCATGCTTGCCCGTTTGAATAGCTCATTGCGTAAATCTTCATAGGTAATGATATTACCGGTGCGCGAGGACATTATCCCGGAGGGCAATTTCACAAACTCATAACCCAGGTGAATCATCTCTTGCCCATAACCCATAAGCTCCAAAACTTTAAAAAGTTGCTTAAAATATTGCCCTTGCCTTATATCAACAACATAAATTGATTTATTCAGTTTATGTTTTTTAAACTTCTTAACTGCCAGGGGCAGGTCGGCGACTGGATACAGCGCGGTGCCGTCCGAACGCAAAAAAACCAACACACCCAAACCGTATTTTTCCAGATCGGCAATAATAGCACCTTGACTTTCTTTTAAAATATTCGCCTTGATTAATTGTTTTACCATTTTTTGACCTTCATCAATCTCTTCGCTTTCGTAAAAAGTGTTTTTAAATTTTACATGTAACTGCTTATAGATTTGTGCGAATTGTTTGATGCTCCATTTTCGTGTAGTTTGCCATAATTTATATTCCGCGCCTTCACGGCTCTCAATTTTTGTCATCAGCTGATTGATTTCTTTTTTTGCCGCTTCATTATTTTCCGACTCAAGGCTGCCCTTTGCATAAACCTCTCCCAAGAAAACGCCCTTATCTTTTGATGTTGCTTCACCTTGAAAAAACTTTTTCAAGGCCCACAAAGTTTTCGCAACATGAATACCAAAATCATTAACATAGGAAACCGGAATTACTTCATGACCATTCGCCACCAGCGTCCGATTGACCGCGTCGCCATAACAGATATTGCGCAGATGGCCGATGTGCAACTCTTTGTGCGTATTGCCGTTTGAATATTCAATCATCAATTTTTGCTTCTTGCCCGATTGATTTTGTCCAAATTTTCCTTTTTCCTTTTTAATTTCTTCGAACAACTCTGCCGCCAAAGCAGTTTTATCCAAAGTAAAATTCAAATACGGCCCAACCGCCCTAACAGCACCAAGCCTTAATCTATCGGAGCTAAGTTCCGATAGATTAGCTAACATTAAAGCAATTTCCGCCGGTGTTTTTTTCAGCTCTTTCTTGTCCTCCGAAGCTTTAGCGAAGGAGGATGCCAAACCAAAACAAGCGAGCGATAAATCACCCATCTTCACGTCAGGAGGGAAAACCAAATCAGACTCTTTGACTAAATCTTTGCCGAGAGCCTGATTGATCGCTTTAACAATCTGTTGTTTTATTTTTTCCAAAGGATTCATTTTTTCTTATTGATCCATTTTTTATCAATTGCTTCTTCCAGATTAATTCCTAACAAATGAGCATTCACCATAACCATCCCCAAAACATCAGCCAGTTCTTTAGCCAATTCACTTTTTGATTCCTCGGTTGACACAAATTTTTCCGGACGACATTTTTTCCGGTAAATCAATACTGCCTGAGCGAATTCGCCAACCTCTTCGTATAATTTCAGCAAAGCGAAATCTTCGTCAATCTCCAGATTGTATTTTTTGCCGTAGTCCAGGGCGTTGTTTACGACCCCCTTTTCAATTTCTTTAAAATCCATATCAATTGCTTACTTTAATATAATTCAACTTACCACGTTGAAGCATTACCCCTTTTGACAAATCAACTTCCTCTTTTATGTCCTTCACTACCTCTCCGTCAATCTTGATTCCGCCCTGTTCAATCAATCTGCGAGCCTCGCCTTTACTTGCAGCTAATTTTGTTTCAACTAATAAATCTACAATATTCTGACTTTTGACATTAGTCTTGTAACTTTTAACTTCTTGCGGTACTTCTTTTTTCTGAATCGTGCGCACAAAATTTTCTTCGGCAGCTTCAGACGGTTTTGGGCCATGAATAATTTCAACAATTGCATTTGCTAGACGCATTTTAAAATCACGAGGATTTACGCCGGCTACCATTGCCTTTGACATCTCATTAATCTCTTCAATCGGCACATTCGTCGCTAACTCAAAACCATTTATAATTACCCCGTCAGGCCAGGACATGACTTGACCATACATATTTTCCGGTTCCTCATCCAGATTGACTACATTGCCCTCGGTCTTGCCCATCTTCTTGCCGGCGTCGTCGGCTAACAGCTTAGTGGTAATTACGATTTTATCCTTATTTTTAGTCGCTTTTAATAAATCGCGACCGCAGAGCATATTGAACGTCTGGTCGTTGCCACCGACTTCGCCATCAACATCCATCGCATAGCTATCAATCGCCTGCGCCAACGGATACAAAAATTCATGCAGATAAATTGGTTTATCTTCTTTGATGCGCTCCTGGAACATATCGCGCACCATCATTTGTCCAACAGTAAAATTCGACGCCACTTCTACCAAGTCCTTAAATGTCATTGAGTCGAGCCATTTGCTATTATGCATAGCCTTGGCCGGATTTTCTCCATCGAAATCAAGATACGCAGAGGCTTGTTTCTGATAATTCTTAGCATTAGCGGCCACCTCCTCACGAGTCAAACGTTTGCGGGTGGCGGCTTTATCGGTCGGATCACCAATCATACCGGTGAAATCGCCGACTAAAAAAATTATCTCATGACCTAGCTCCTGCAGTTGAGCTAGCTTGTTTAACTGAATTGCATTACCGATGTGCAAACTCGGCGCTGTCGGATCAAAACCGCAATAAAACCTCAGACGTTTTCCCGAAGAAAGATATTTAAACGCCGTAGCCACATTCGGGTAGACATTCTCCACCCCGCGCGTCAGCACCTCATTGATTTTTTCTTTGTCTGTGATTATTTTTGACATATAGTGATATTTAAAAAATATCTTTTAAAATTCAACCTTTTATTCTGACCCTATAGCCATCGGGGATGCGCGCACCGAGCTCAAGTCCTGGATTCAATTCGCTGATTTCCTTAAGCGTATTACCGTTGTTACGGGCGACAACTGTCAGTGAAATATATCCGGGAGTCGGCTGTTTCTTCTTCTTTTTCTTAGCTATTTTTTTTACGCCTTCCGTCCAATTTTGTTGCGGCTGTTTGATTACAATCTCTTTGAATTTGATCGTCGGTTTTTGTTCTGTGACCTCCCCCTCTTTTATCAAATTATTTATCGCGATGCCTTTTGCCGGATACTGCCTGTTTTCATTCAAACCCCTGATCTGACCATTCAATAATTTTTCCCGGTTCTCATTGCTTAAGTGACCCATCGGAATATTTATTGCCTTGATATCACCAGGTATTATTTTAGAATTTTCCGGGATACCTATTATCTGGCATAATTTGTTTGGTCCCAGATGGAATTTTTTAGCCAAACCCCTGATGCTGTTGTTGTGCAACCCAATTTCTAAACAATAATTATTTCCGGCCAATCCGCTTTTTACATTATTGATCTTCTTTTCCAAAAACTTAAGAAAATCCTCATGCGACATTTTTTCGCCACTGGCTTTTTTCTCCTTGATATAACGCCAGAGATGGCCGCCGTTATAGCCGGCTAATGCCAGATTCCAATCGCCGCAGGCTTCGTGTAAATCATGCAAAAGCTGAGCGCATGCACGGGCGCTTTTCAGTGGGTCCTTACATTCATTAAGACCATTCCCTATTTTCAGATCATAAAGCCTGGCGGTTTTCGGCATGAACTGATAGGGACCGGTGGCACCGGCTCGCGATACGGCATTCGGTTGCCAATGAGATTCCGCTAATGCCAAATACATATATTCTGTCGGCACCCCCTCCTCAATAAATATTTGTTCCAGATATTTCTGCCACTTGCCCATCTCCTTATAGCCGGAAACTAAGCTATCTTTTAATTTCGGGTTAGTACGATATTTATTCATCCATAAATCGACCAGCTCTTTTTCCTTGGTGGCATTCAGAATTACCGTTTCTTCATTCGGGCTGAAAAATACTTCCCTGGTCACTTCTTCTTCCTCGGCTTTAAGCATGTCCTGCTCAGATAAAACACCGTTTCTCTCGCCGGCATCACGTTCGGCGCTAATTGAAACAACATTTTTTTTAGAATCTTTATCCTGTTCGTTGTCTATACCGGCCGCTACTGCAGCAGATAGTGCAACTCCCAAAACCATCGCTCTTCTCAAGCGGTTTGAATTCCTGGACTTATCCGATTCGCGCTTCTCTTTTATCTCTGTCAGCTTGCCGTCCGTACTAAGAGCAAACGCCGGATATTTCTTAGCTTCGCTGCTGGGCTTTTCTTTTTCCTTCTTGAATACTTTTCCGCTTGCCGCATCGAATCCAAAGACCGATTGTTCAATTCCTGACATAAAATTACCTTAAAATTGATTTTATTTTACCCGATTTAGCTTATTTTGGCAACAATTTGCGAAAGAAAAAACCCCCAGCCGTGAAACTGACTGGGGGCGGACGCGGTGGGGGTTAGAACCCCATTTGTTGCGACTACGATGCCGCGAGGCTGCAATGACCGCGTATTATTCTTAATTAAAGTATATAGTATTGTCTGTTTTTGTCAAACAAAAAACCTGCCATCTCTTAAAGCTCACTAGCCGCCGCCTTATCCAAAATCACCAGGCAATTCGGATGCCGTTGCAGAACCGAGGCCGGCAATTGTGGCGTAACCCTTCCCTTGATCGCTGCCGCGATCACTTCAGCTTTTTCCTTGCCCGAGGCCAAAAGGATAATTTTTTTCGCCCGCATGATTGTGGCGATACCCATCGAGAGGCCGTATTTGGGCACAGCACGGGTGCCGGAAAAATTTTTCGCCTGCACCTGTCGTGTAATCAATTTTAGCTTGACCTTGCTTGTGCGCGAGCGAAAGCTGGATCCCGGCTCGTCAAAACCGATGTGACCGTCCAGGCCGATGCCGAGAATTTGCAGATCAATGCCGCCTACCCGCCTGATCTTCTGTTCATAGCTCAAGCACTCTTTTCTCCAATCCTTAGCCAGGCCGCGCAAAAAATTTATTCCCTCATGCGGCAAATCAACCTTAGAAAAAAAATTCACTCTCATATAATGAAATAGACTGCCGCGGTCGGCCGGGCTGACTCCGACCAGCTCATCAAGATTAAAAGTCTTCGCCTTTTTAAAACTGATCAGTTCTACCGCGTTGACGCGAACCAATTCACGATACATGCCAAGCGGAGTGGCGCCGGTGGCCAAACCGAACACCGCTGCTTTGTTTTTTTTCAACTGCTTCACGATCTCGCCGGCCGCCAGCCGCGAAAGCTCCTGATAGTCATTGACTATCGCGACCTTCATCTTTTTTATTTGCAATTCAAGCATATATTTACATCTATTAATATTTTACCATAAGTCAGCAAAAAAATCATTGAAATAAAAATACATTTCCGCTATAATTACTATAGTTATGACAAACTCGCAATTCAAGCGTGGTCAAAGCGCGCTCGTTATCGTTGCGCATCCCGATGACGAGACCATCTGGCTCGGCGGTTTTATTTTAAGCCATCCGAGGCTTCGTTGGACCATCTTCGCTCTCTGTCGCGCCTCGGATGCTGATCGCGCGCCGAAGTTCCGCCGCATTTGCCGCCGCCTAGGCGCTCGCGCTATAATCACCGACTTGGACGACGAGGGTCGAATCAACAAGACGCAGGTATTACCGCAAATAAAAAAACTTGTCAAAAAACAAATCGGCAATCGGCAATACGACTATATATTTACCCATGGCGCAAACGGTGAATACGGCCATCCGCGCCATAAGTCGGTTCATGCGGTCGTGGCGGAGCTGATAAAAAATGGCGAATTAAAGACTAAAAAATCGTTTTTTTTAAATTATAAAAAGCTTAGCAAATATAAACTAACTCCCAAGGCAGATTCGGATTTGATAATAAGGCTTTCAACAAAAATTTTTGCCAAAAAGAAGGCCTTGATGACCGATATTTACGGCTTTGCGCCGAATGGCATTGATGCCAACTACTGTACTAACCCCGAGGCGTTAAAAATAAATAATTAAGTGAATGTATGAGTAATAATATGTCCGCCAAAGGCGGATCCGCCTTTGGCGGAAAAATCGCAGTTTTATACGCCCATCCGGTTGAGCCGGACGGTCTCTCAATCCAGGGAAATCTCTTATACCGCGGTCTGAAAGAGCTGGGTGTGGACGTGATGCCCTGCCACTACCGGCCAAACTTTCAGAAGCAGTGGATGATGGATGCCTATAAGCCGGATGTAACCATCGGCATCGGTTGTTGGACCTATTCACCGGACATCTTGTTCAGTCCGCAGAACAACGGTATCACGGCCATTCCCTGGTTCGTGGCCAACGGCTGGGTGGCAAACTATCACAAACAGCTCTCCGAACTGCCGCTCGCTTTTGTGACCAGCCAATGGGTAAAAGACACTTTCAAACGCGATGGCGTGGATGTCAAGAATTATGAAGTGCTCCATATCGGTTTTGATCCGAAAGAAATTTTTCCGATTCCGGTAACCGATCCGAAAATTCAAAAAATGCGCGCTATGCTCGGCATCCAACCGCACGAAAAAATGATTCTGACCATCGGCGGCGATGTGACCAGCAAAGGCGCGCAGGAAATGCTCAAGGCGCTCGCCATCGTTGATAAAGATTTCAAAGATTGGCGCTATGTGATGAAAACCTGGGATTCGGAAAGCGCCGAGGTACATCGCCAGGAAGAAGAACGGCTAGTTGAAGAGCTTGGACTCAATAAAGATAAAATAACTTATCTGACCGGCGCCTTCTCACACGACTTCATGCCTTATCTCATTGCCGCGTCCGATATCTACGCCGCCCCTTCGCGCTTAGAGGGCTTTGGCATGATTCAGGTAGAGGCGATGGCCTGCGGCCGGCCGGTAATTTCCATCAACGTCGGCGGTCCGGCTGATACGGTTGCCCATGGCAAAGCCGGCTTCCTCGCTGAAGTCGGTCAAACAATTGAACTTGAATCTGAATGGGCCTGGGAGGGTATGGGTTTTGACGCCGACCACCGCATCGCTTTTGACAAACCGAAAACATTCGCCTATCGCGCCAGCGTCCCGGATCTGGCTAAATATACTCTCCAGCTTTTGACCGACGACAAACTGCGCGAAAAAATGGGCAAAGCCGCTCATCAGCATGCGATGGATAATTTCCAATATGTCGATGTGGCCAAGAAAGCGCTGAAGATGATTGAAAAAAAACTAAAAATCGCGTAACACGTAACGCCCGCCTCGCGTCGGCTCGTGCCTAGCGAGTCGAGGCGGGCATAACACATAACATAAAATACAAAAAACGGAGTTTAACTCCGTTTTTTAAATTTGTAGAAAATAATTTAAAAATACAAAACTCTTTTTCTCTTCACGCATTCATACGCGTAAACAAACATCCCGGCGCTCCAGGCCTGATAGGGTTCGCCTTGCGGCTCACCGGTTTGTCCGTCCAGCCATTCGTTGAATTCATAAGCCTCTTTCAAATCGCGAATTTTAAATTTTTTTAACACTGCTTCGGATAATAATTCTAATTCGGTTTCCGCCTTTTTGAATTCACCTGCTTTGACCAGCGCCGCCACATACAGCCCGCCGATGAACGGCCAGATGCCGCCGTTCAAATAATGATACGGTTCGCGCGCGTCGCAATTAGCAAAATAATCATGCCATTCTTTGTCGCCCTGCTTGATCGGCGGCCAGATGACTTTGCAGGGATATGGCCGGTTGATTTTTTCTTTTTCTATATATTTCAAGATGCTTTTGGCAATCGCGGGCGTGGCCAGACCGGTGATGATTGCCGTGAGATTGGCCGCACTGTCAAAATATTCCTCCTGCTCGCGAATGCTGTCATGACCCTTCCAGACCCAGGGTAGATAATAACCTAGTTTTTTATCAAAAAGTGAAAGATATGTTTGCGTTTCTCCATTGATGATTTTTTTCATTTGCTCCGCCCGCGCTCCCTCACCCATCAATTTCAATGCGCCATAATATAGCGCGAGGTTGTTCAGCACCCGTCCGTATTTATGCGGAAAGGCATCCATCCAGTCGCCGGTCGGCTGGGTGACTATCAACAAGTCGTTGTTCGGGTCTTGGTATTTTAACCAGGTGAGCGCCGCCTCCAAACTTTTTTTATTTTCATTCAGAATTGAATCGTCCTTAAACGCTTCCGCGTAAGCGAACTGCCCGATGATGTACCAGAGCGGCGCGTCCACCGAGTTGAAGGTCACGTCCGATTGCCGTTCAGTGTTATACGAACCGACGCAATTCGGAATCAACCCGAGCTCGGTCTGATTTTTTTTCAACAGCGCGATGCTTTTCCTGATCGTTGCCTTGAATTCATCACCCAAAAGCGCCGCGCCAAGCGTGGTGGTCATTGAATCGCGCGCCCAGGTCGCCTCGTAACCGCCCGGCAGGCCGGAGGCGTAAAAGCCGGTTGGACGCACGCAAGCACGGATTACTTCAACTGCTTTATTGTAGGCTTTTTCTTTTGTATCCATATTTTAATTTTCAATTACCAATTAGAAATTAAATCATTGATAATTGATTGAAAATTGATAATTGAAAATTGTAAATTATAAACGTTGTTTTTATTAAAAATATTAATAATTTACTTTATTCTCTCCACCGCCAACCTGGCCAAAAGATATGATATCGTCGACTCCGCCCCCTGATTGAAATTTATGGACTCGCGCCCCAGGCCGTCATAACAGCCGCCCGTCGCCTCATCATAAATCATCTGGTTCAGATGGTTCTTGCCCAAAAACCATTCAAAAGCAAGTTTCGCCTGTTCGCCGTATTCCTTCTTCTTGGTAATTTCATAAGCGGTGGCAAGCGCCTCCACTGCCGAGGCGGTGTCTTCCGGCTGCTGGTCAAAGTAGGCGCGCCGGCCGTCGCGATGATACCAGCCGTCCTGGCCGATGGCGGAAAAATACTCATGTTCAAAACTCACCTTTGATAAAAATTTTATTGACTCTTCAGCAACTTGGCTATACTTCTGGTTGCCGGTCAATTTATAAGCGCGTAACAGCGCCTCGGGCAATTTATAGTTTGAGTAGGTCATCACATTCTCAAACCAATGCCACTTATGTTTAGTCTTAAACTCCGTTTGCTGCTCATAACGTTTCACCAACAAATTGGCTGATTTTTTCACTAACCGAACAAATTCTTCTTTCTCCTTCGCCGTTTTTTTCTCGTCCTGGCCGTCGCACTGGTAATTTTCTAAAAGATAATAGAGGCCGAGAATGGCGAACGACAAGGCGCGAAGAGATTTCAGATTACCGATATGCCGCCTAGATTTTCTGATCATCGCGCAGGCCTGCTTGCGCAACTGCTCCGGCAAATTCTTGGTGCCAATCATAAACCCGAGCGCCCAGATTGCCCGGCCGAAAGTATCCTCGCTATCCGATTTATCAGTAATAGATCTATTATAGTTTACGAAATTGTAAAACTTACCGCCGGATTTTTGCGTGAACTTAATAAACTTAAAATATTTTTCAATCGGCGCGAGGTAGCTCTTGAGCGGCTGCTGGCGATAAAGCATCAGATAAGCAAGCAGCGAACGGGCGTTATCATCCAAGCAATAACCGGAGCCCGTGTCAGGCTTGGTATGATTGGCAAACTGGATAATGCCGAACTGATTGGTAAGAGTTTTGAGGTGATCCAGGTTGAGCACCGGCGGTTTGCCGGCCTCGCGCGGCATAATTTTGGCGAAATTATTAAAAAATTTAAAATAAGAAAGCGCCACATTCTGCCAGGTCATATGGCGTGAATAAAAATAAGAGTTCTTTTTCATCTCCTTGCGGCGCTTCGGATTACCAAGCAAATCAAACAGCGCCTTCTCAATGTCCTTGGCGTTTTTAAAACGGACCAGAATGCCACGCTCTTGATTGATGACATCGGTCGCGTATTGGTTGGCAGTGGCAATGATCGGGCAAGCGGCGGAGAGGGCGTAAGAAATCGTGCCGGACACTGCCTGCAACGGGTTTAAAGTCGGGGAAATATAGATATCAGTCGCCTTCAAAAACTCAATCAGCTCGTCCAAATCCATATACTTGTCATAGAACTTCACATGATTTTCCAGACCGAGTTTAGTTACCAAATTTTTCAACTTGTTGCGATAGACCTCGCCCTGCTGTTTGCGCACGACCGGATGAGTGGCGCCCAGCACCAGATAAAGCGCCTCCGGATACTTGACGACAATTTTCGGCAAAGCGGCAATCGCGTATTCAATGCCTTTATCGCGATTAAGCATACCAAAGGTGGAGAGCACGGTGCGGCCGGCAAGATTTAGTTTTTTCTTCGCCTTGCTTTTGGAAGGGAAAGCGACGTGATGTACGCCATGCGGTATCACCGTAATTTTATGTTTATTTATCTCATACACCTCTTCCAAGATCCGTGCCATGCTTTTCGTCATCACCACCACGCCATCTGAACGCTCAATAAAATTCTGGGTTATTTTTTTCAATTTATCATCCGGCTGCGGCAAGACCGTATGCATAGTCGTGACGACCGGTTTTTTTAGCATCTCCAAAAAAGGAATCAGGTAATTGCCCCAATCGCCGCCGAAGATGCCGTATTCGTGCTGAATATTAACTAATTTAATGTCCGGATTGCTGTTAATCTCGTGCGCGAATTTCAGATAGTCATCAATGTCAATCTCCCGAATCTGCATCTTCACTTTCGACGGATAATTATACATTGAGGTGCCGTTGTCATTAACCGCCAAAATTTTGCTCTTCACCGCCGGACTGAACTCCCGGTCAATCGCGTTGGTCAGATCTTGAGTAAATGTCGCGATGCCGCACGGCCGAGGCGGAAAGGTGCCGACATATACTATTGTAGGTGGTTTAGGCTTAGCCATCAGCTCATTCTTAAAATATCTTTGAGTTTGGCGCTGGCCGTACAGATGACCGAATCAGCAGCGCCGTAATAAATTTTTAACACCTCACCGATCAAAATTGCACCGTTACAAAAAAT
>Ga0265292_1002646_pt1 | contig 12079 bp, 16 predicted proteins | sample Munlanlewell296A_FD_189080 | JGI IMG/M metagenome (GOLD analysis project Ga0265292, IMG submission 189080) | Leachate microbial communities from a municipal landfill in Southern Ontario, Canada - Leachate well 296A | ecosystem: Engineered > Solid waste > Landfill > Unclassified | place: Canada...
TGTCGCGCGCTCTGCAATTTCAAGCAGTCTTCCATCGGCTTTTCGCTTTAACACGTCGGCGAGTTTCACGGCCTCTTCCGCGCTCAACGGAAATTCGTGGACGACCTTGGCGTTGGAGACGCGCAAGACCACATGATCGCCTCTGGCGATGACGTTGAGAATGTATTCGGGCAGCGCATCGATCATCTTCGCCTCATGTGTCAGCGCCAAGCATACGCGCTCGAGCGTCACAGGGTATTAGTCAGCCCTGCTGAAATTTCGCCTTACGCTCTGCAGACATCCGCAGATGCTCGGCGCTTATGTGCCGCTCCGGCGGCACCGGATTTCCGTCAAGTGTCAGGATGTTGCCGTTTTCCGCGACGTAGTAACCCGTTTCGTAGGCCACGTGCTCGTAGGCTTCTCCGATGTCGCCCATCGATTTTAGCTGATAGGCGCGCCGTCGATCTTGCCGATTATCGCTCATCTTCGCGGTTTCCATATTAGGGCTTCAGGCTCGATTCAGGGCACCCGAACTTTGCCGCTAGCGCCTCGTTCTCTTCGTCAAGTTCGCGGGTGCAGCCGTGGTCTCTGTAGCAACTGATCCAGCCGAGGATCAAGTCAAGCTCAGCCTTCGTGAAGACAAGGCGCAGGGCCACGGTGGTCAAGTAGCTGCTCATGCGCAAAGCATACCACACCCAGCCCGCGCAGCGTAGGCGCTTTGGCGCCGTCAACCCCAAGAAAGATCAAGGTCTGATGGGTCATTTCAAGGGTGAAGGCATCTGCTACTCGGGGCGATGCACCAACCCCGGCAGCATCGCTTGTGGCGAAGACATCAACGGCGATCCGGTCGTGCATTGCCCAGCCTGTCACGACAGAACCTGCCGCGCCCTCATCGGCGAGGCGCAAAAAATAGCGCTTGAGTTATGCCAGCCGGAACCAGGAAGGAGCGCCCACTAATGCAAGACAGAACCACCATTACCGTCAGGGTAGGCGACAAAACCTATGAATTTGTCCACGCCCCCGAGCTTGCGCAGGGCACCGATCCCACCGTGTTGGGCGAGCAGATCTTAGGCGCCATCGCCGAGTTGGAGAGCGCCAGCGCCCGCGAAGCCATGACGCAAGATGCTGAGCAATTGGGTTGGGGCTACTGATGGCTTACAAAGCCAAGTCCAAGCGCAAGGATAAAGGCGAGGGTTCCGATTTCTCGTCACCCACAACCAGCCAGACCTCTTCCGTCCAGGGGAAGCTCCCGTAAGGACCGGCAGGATTGCTCCCGAAGACCCCTCGCCCGGATTTGAACCGGAATGTTCACCTGTTCTCGGTCAGCGAGCGGGACTCGAACCCGCATGATCGTCGCGACGATCATAGCACAAAGTGGATAGCCGGATGGCCTACAAAGCGCGCGGTAATAACAAAAAGAACAAGGGTGGCGACAAGGAGAAATCCGTCTCCGGCACGCAAGCCCTGCGCAAGCTCATCGAATGGGCCGACCTCGATAACGTTGCCGAAGAGGTGGACGAAGATCGCCTCAATAATCTCGGCTCCCGCGTCGTTGACGAATACAATCTCGATGAGGCCTCACGCGCCGATTGGGTGACCAAAGCACAGAAGTCTCTGGACCGCGCCAAGCTGAAATCACAACCGAAGTCGTATCCCTTTGCCGGCGCGGCCAACGTCAAATCCCCCATCCTCGCCACCGCCGCACTGCAGTTCGCCTCTCGCGCCTACCCGGCGATCGTTGACGGCCAGCGCATCGTCAAGGGCCAGATCGTCGGCGATGACGTTGGCATTCCGGTGATGGGACCGGACGGGCAGCCTGTTCTGGATGAAGCCACTGGTGAGCCGCAGTGGCAAACCCCACCTGGCGCCAAAAAGTCGAAGGCCGACCGCATCTCCAAGCACATGAGCTATCAGCTCATCAACGAGATGCCGGAGTGGGAGGAGGACACCGACGTTCTCTTAGGCCAAGTCCCCATCGTCGGCTGCGCCTTCCGCAAGGTGTTCTACGATCCTGTTTTGGAACGTAACCGTTCGGAGATGGTCCCCGCCCTCGACTTCGTGGTGCATCAGAAAACCCGGTCCTTGGAGACCGTACCGCGCATGACGCAAATCTTCGATCTCTATCCGCATGAGATCGAAGATAGAGTCGCGGATGGGATTTATCTCGACTGCGAGCTCGGCATTGCCATGGGATCCGACGGGGACGATGACGCCCCGCACGAGTTCCTCGAGCAGCATCGTTATATTGACTTGGACGAGGACGGCTATCGCGAGCCGTGGATCGTCACGGTGCACAAGGACACCGGCAAGGTGGTGCGTATTGTCGCCAACTTCGACCCGGCCGAGTTGAAACTCAAAGCCGACGGCAAGCTGGGGCGCATCCCTCGCTACAACATGTTCGTCAAGTACCCGTTCTTCCGCGATCCGGAAGGCGGGTTCTATGACCTCGGCTTTGGGGAACTGCTCGAGCCGTTATCAGAGGTGATTGACAGCACCGTCAACCAGATGCTGGATGCCGGGCATCTGCAGAATGCTGGCGGCGGCTTTATCGGTTCAGGCTTACGCCTCAAGAAGAACCAGATGCGCTTTGCGCCGGGGCAGTATCACGTCGTTGATGCGCAAGGCACCAAGGTGCGCGAAGCCATTGTCAACATGGAGCATCCGGGCCCGTCCAACGTGCTGTTTCAGTTGCTCGGCATGATGGTGGAGTGGAGCAAAGAGATCGCCAACATCAAGGACATCCTGACCGGCGATCAACCAAGGAACCAGCCAGCCACCACCACCCTCGCCATGATCGAGCAGGGCATGAAGGTCTACACCTCCATCTACAAGCGCATCTATCGCGCCTTGAAGAAAGAATATGCCCTGCTCTTTGCCTTAAATGGCAAGCACCTGCCCGACGAGCAGTACATGACCATCATGGATAACAGGATGGCCATTGCGCGCTCGGACTATGAAGTGGGCTCCATGGATGTTCTGCCGGCAGCAGATCCCAATTCTGTGACCGACATGCAGAAGATGCAGCGGGCGCAGGTGTACCTCGAGGTCGGCACCAAGCCGGAAGCCATCCAGGCGGGTGTCAATGCGCGTGAGTGCCTGATGCGCTTCTTCGATGCGCTAGGGGCCGAAGAAATCGAAAAGCTGATGCCGCCCAAGCCGCAGCAACCCTCACCCCCAGAGATGCTGCAGATGCAGGGCATGGCCGCCGAGGTGGAGAAGCAAAAGGGCGAAGCCATGAGTGCGACCGCCGAAGGGATGATGGCGCAGGACACGGCGCAGAGAAAGAAGCGCAAGTCCGACGCCGAGGAGTTCACCAAGGGATTAGAGGGTCAGTTGCAGGCCATCATGGGCGGGGCGCCTGGGAACGGGCAAGCCAAGAAGAATGGAGCCCGCAGCCCTGCTGAAAGCGTGCCGGTCTAATGCCCGCCAAGTCGCTTGAAGCCTTTACGGCTGACCTGCAGAGAGAAGCACAAGCGCTGGGGATCCTCGAGGGGCTGCCGCTGGAAGGTGTGCAAGCTTCACCGGTCGATAACTATCTGGAGATGGCCAAGGCCTCTTACGACGGACACTCCTATACGCCTGGGCCTATAGAACCAATGAACCCCGTGCCAACGGCAGCCCCGCTGTATAGGGGTCTCCCGCCTCAGTGGACATTCAACGATCCGCCGGGCAAGCGAATGATTCACCCTTGGCCGCTGATACCGCAGCCGGTGCGCGACGAGCAAGAGCAGGCAGACCGCTTGCGGCAATGGCCGGGACGTTAACCCTCACGCCTTCGGGCGGAGCAATTCATCGGTGATGCGATGGGGGTGGCATTCATAGCGGATGCCGGTCGTTGCGGCCCGTAGCTTTTGGGCCTCCTGCTCGCACGCCGCCAAGGTGGGGAACTCCTGCGTTCGCCCCACGTCGCTCTCTCCTGTCGGTAGAGCGAACAGAACAAAGAGTGTGGCTGTGGCAGCGTCCATGGCCCAATCCTACCCCAAGGACAGCGCGCAAACTATGGCCAAAAAGCCCATATCGGCGGAAGATTTCTCAGCCTGGAAAGACAACGCCATCACCTTGGCGGTGTTCGCCCACCTGCAAGACGCACGCGGGCTCATCGCCGAGCGCTGGCTGGCCCTGCTCAACGGCGAAGTCGCCTCAGATCCCAAAATCACGCAGCTCATCCAGGTCGAGTTGAAAGCCAAACTAGAGTTCATCGAGGACTTAACCACCATCGAGTTATCCGACATCCAGGAAGAGGCAGAGAAGCATGAGCCAGTTACTGACCAACGGGTCGAGCGCGTCCGTAGAAGCAAAGCCGGCTAAGGCAAAACGCCCGTCAAAGGCAAGAAAGGAAGTTCTTCGCATGCACGCCGTCGCCGCCGAAGCCGCACTCAAGGCCGCCATGGCGCCAACAAATCCCTCCGGCATCTGGCCCACCGAGTTCAACTGCGTCGTCAAGCAGGAGATCATCTCCGACACCATCGAAAAGATCATGCCCGACGGCCGCATCTTCAAACTGATGAAGCCGACCGAGATGGTCGACAAAGAGCAGATCGCTGCCATCCGCGGCACGCTGCTGGCCATATCCCCCTTGGCCTTCACCTACGAGACGTGGCCGGAAGGCTGCCGCAAGCCCAAGGTCGGCGACCAGGTGATTTTCGCCAAGTATGCGGGGATGCGCGTTGACGGCAAAGACGGGGAAAAATACCTCATCGTCAAGGACAAGGACGTCAGCGCCATTCTCGACTGAGCACGAGCCAACAATCCGAGCCAACCCGCCCCGCCATCGTGCGGGGTTTTTTATTAGAGGCAGAGCCAAGCAAATGACCAAGACACCCGACGAACTCATCGCCGAGCAGCGCATCACCGCCACCCTGACCATCCGCAACGGATTGGGCCAGGAAGTCGCCATCGGCGCCATCCTTGATGACAACTACGAGGTGGACAGCAAGCGCCTCAAGCTCCTGGCCTTTGCCGCCCTCGCTGGCGCGCTGGCGGGCGGCATCGTCAAGACGCCCGATGCATTGACACACTTTGACCGCGCCAGGATCGACAAGGCGCTGGCCGAGATAGCCGAGGGCATGAGTGCCATCTCCTCCAAGCGCTACGCGGCATGAGGGAGGAAACCATGGCAACTGAAAACCAGGAGGCCCCTCTCGAAGAGGCGGCCGTCACCGAAGCCCCCGCGCCGGCCGAAGCCGGTAGTGAAGCCGAAGTCGCACAGACCCCCGCAGCCGCGCCCGCGCCTGTCTCCCCGGAGGTCGAGTCCGAAGCCCGTCGTATGGGCTGGGTGCCCAAGGACGAATGGCGCGGTGACCCCGCCAAACATCGGGGTGCTGACGAATTCGTCGAGCGCGGCAGGACCATTCTGCCCATCATCAAATCGCAGCTCGACCGCGAGATCGCCAAGACGCGCGAAGCAGAAAAGATCACGGCCGAGAAGCTCGCCGCGCAGCAGGCCGGCTTCGACAAGCGCATTGCCCGCGCCGAGCGCATGAACGCCATCGCCCTCGAAAAACAGCGCGACAAGTTGTGGAACGACTTCGAGACGGAAAAGCGCAAGGCGGTCGAAGCCGGCGACACGCAGGCCTACGACAAGCTGTCAAAGGACCAGCGTCAGGCGCTCACCGATTTCCACAACGATACCGAAGTCGAAGAACCCCGCACTGAGGCGCCCAAGCCCACTCAGACACAGCCGCAATCGACGGTGCCGGCCGAAGTGCAAAGCTGGGTCGATCAAAACACCTGGTTCAATGCCGACCCGGCTCTACGTGCTTTCGCCACCAAGGAGCACGGTCGTCTCTTAAAGGCTATGCCGGGGATTTCCATCGAGGACAACCTGCGCCGCACCTTGGAAGCCACCAAACAGAAATTTCCCGAGGAGTTTGGCTTGTCACCTTCCAACGGTCACGCGGCGCCGGCGCAACCACATTCCCCTTCCGTCGAGGGCGGCGGCAGACAGGCGCAGGGTACGAACCGCGCCAGGGGATGGAACGATCTTCCGCCGGAAGCCAAGAAGGCCGGAGCCAAATTCATCGAGCTGGGCCTTTTCGGGGCTGACCCGAAAAAGGCGCAGGCCGAATACGCAACCGACTACTGGGCACAGGACTAAGAGCCATGAGCAAAGACATGTCAGCCAAGAAGCCAGCCACCGTACGTGCGGAGCACGTCTCCGACATGATCGTTGAGCCAGAGTATGCACAGATTGCAGCCCCCGGAGCCACGGAAGACGTCATTGGCAAACGCATCGAAGAGATGCGCGCCAGTCGCAAAGCGCGCGGGCCGTCCGATCCTAGCGAAGCCAACTACAAGCTCTCCGTTCCCGAAGTCTTGAAGGACAAGCGCCTCGAGTACCGCTGGGTCAATGACCGCGAAATGCGCGTCTACCAGATGGAGGGCAAGGGCTGGCAGATCGCCGACGCAGATACGTTGGCCGACCCCAGGAACACCGGCCTTGGCTCACGTGTCGAGCGCATCGCCAACGAGCGCACCACACCCAAGGTCGAGAAATGCTTCCTCATGTGGAAGCCGAAGGAATTCTATCAGGAAGACGAGGCGCGCAAGCAAGCGCAGATCAAGGAAAACGAAAACCAGCTGAAGCGCGGCGAGACGCGCGATCCCCAAGGGCTGTCCGGCCCGCATCAGTATATCCCGGCAGGCGGGATCAAGATCGAACAAGGCTCCTGACGTCAAGTCGCGCACCGAGAGCGCCTGACACAAACCGTCACGCCTGGGCATTCAACCTTTCCCCTATTCACATCTTGGAGACTTGAATGGCAAACGCTGACAACGCCATGGGGCTGCGCCCCATCGGCGGACTCAACGGCAGCCCGTTTAACGGGCGCGTTGGGCGCTACTACCACCCCTCGACCGACTCGACGGCGCTCTACGTCGGCGCTCTGGTCAAGCCGGCGGGCTCGGCCGATGCCGATGGCATCATGACGGTTACGGCCTTGACGGCAACCGGCGGCCTCACGGTCGGCGTTGTCGTGGGCGTCGAGCCGGTGACGCGCGATTCGACCCTCTACGTCGAAGCCTCGACCTCGCGTTACGTCCTCGTCGCTGATGATCCTGACACCTTGTTTGTCGTGCAGGACGATGCCGCTTCGGTGCCAACCGCCTCCATCGTTGGTAACACCGCCGATCTCGCCACCTTTACCACCGGCACCAACGGTACCGGCCGGGCACTGACCGAGATCAGCATGGCCACGGTGACGGCATCGGGCGATGGCACCGAAGACGTCTTGATCCTCGGTCTGCAGCGTCGGCCCGACAACGAAATCGGCAACTGGGCCGATTGGATTGTTCGGCTGAATAATCACTTCTACACCGACGCCGTAGCCGGCGCATAAGGAGGGATGAACAATGGCTGTTATCACAACTGGCGCGCATCCCAAATTCTTGTGGCCGGGGATAAAGAAAATTTGGGGACTTAAGTACGACGAGCAGAAGCAGGTGTGGCCTGAGCTGTTCGAAGTCGAGACCTCGGACAAGAACTACGAAGAGATGGTCGAAGGCACCGGCTTTGGTTTGGTCCCTGAGAAGGATCAGGGTCAGAACGTTCAGTATGATTCCGATCAGCAGGGCTCAACGACGCGGCTAACGCATGTCGTCTATGGCATGGGTTGGATCGCCACGCGTGAGGAGCTTGAGGACAACCAGTATATGGAAGTCGCCAAGCGCCGCACCGAGCGCCTGGCCTTCTCGCTGCGCTGCACCGACGAAACCGTTCACGCCAATCATCTCAACCGCGCCTTCAACTCGTCCTATCTGGGCGGCGATGGCTTAGAGATGATCTCGACGGCGCACGTCACGCTCGACGGGACGCAGTCCAACAAGCTGGCGACGGCCGCCGATCTGTCGGAAGCCTCGCTGGAAGATATGTGCGTGCAGATCATGAACGCGAAGAACTCGCGTGGTCTCAGAGTTCAGTTGACGCCGCAGAAGCTCATCGTGCCGCCCAACGTCCACTTCGACGCCAAGCGGCTGGTGGAATCGGCACAGACCCCGGACACCGCCAACAACGCCAAGAACGTCGTCGGCGGCATGTTCAAGGGTGGCCTCATCACCTGGACGTATCTCACCGATACGGACGCCTGGTTTGTGCAGACGGATGCGCCTGGTGGTCTCACGCACTATTGGCGGCGTAAGCCTGACTTCAATCAAGAGAACGACTTTGATAGTGAGAACGCGAAGGCAAAAGTGACGTCCAGGTACTCCAGCAAATGGGGTGACTGGAGAAACGTCTTTGGAACGCCAGGGGCATAAGTCATTGAAATCGCTCATCATTATCAGATAGTAAATGTGATCGCGGCGGCCGGTTATAAGTGCCGCCGCGATCTTGACGACCTCGTTTGTATGTTGCATTGTTGGTGTCTTGCCAGAAGTGGAGGACACCATGTCATGCACTCACTGCGGCGCGCCCAAGCTCTTGGCGCGCGGCCTTTGCCAGCCCTGCTACCATCGTCTACGGCGCAACGGCTCGGTGCAGCGCAAGAACGTTGTGCGGGTAGAGACCTGCATCATCGATGGCTGCGAAAGCCCGGCAGAAGCCAGAAACCTTTGTACGTTTCACTATGCCAAGGCGCAGCATCACCTCAAGAATACGTGGAAGCTGATACGCAGCCGCTATCGTGGGCAGTACCCCGAGCAGTGGGAGAGCTTCGAGCGCTTCGTAGCTGATGCCGGCGCCCGGCCAAGCCCGGCGCACCAACTGCGACGCAAGCGAAACCTTGAGCCTTGGTCGGTTGAGAACAGCCAATGGATTTCCCGCCTGGGCGGCAATAAAAACAGCTTCGGCCCGCAATACGGTCGCGATTGGGCGCTGCAAACGAAGTACAACCTAACGCGCGATGAGCACGACGCGATCCACGCCGAGCAAGGCGGGCGGTGTGCCATCTGTGGGACCGACAAGGCGCACCGAAGCACCACACATCGCGTAGCGCTGCACGTCGACCATTGCCATGAAACAAAGGTCGTTCGCGGCTTGTTGTGCGCGGGGTGTAACCGCGGCTTAGGCTATTTCAACGACGACCCGGTTCTGCTGCGCAAGGCGATTGCGTATCTCACCAAGAAAAGAAAAGTAGCGGCCTAGCCGCTCACTTCCCGCACCACCGCCAAAATCTCTGCTGGAAATTTCCCCGCGGCTCAGTTATGTACGATGCGTCGCCGCAGTTAGGGACCCTTCAGGGCACGGCGTCTCCACAAAAAGTAAATCTGCCAACTTCCGCCCGCGATTGTCGCGGGTCGGACGGGTGATACCGCTTGATAAGCGGCATCCTCGTGACAGTGAACTATGGAGACTTCCCTAATGAGCGCTTCCCCGTTTTCCAATTATCCCAACGGCTTTGGCGGCGGGCTGACCGTGCGCGGCGTGCCCATCCTCAACTCGCATTCCGGCAAGGTGTTCTGGGTCGATTCCAACGCCACCACGGCCGGACGCGGCACCTTCGATTCCCCCTTTACCACCATCGATCGCTGCTTTGACAGCGGCATCGTGCGCGCCAACAAGGGCGACGTGGTCATGGTCAAGGCCGGCCATACCGAGGCCATCACGGCGGCCGCTGGCCTCGTGTTTGACGTGGCCGGGGTGGCTGTCTGCTTTCTCGGCGATGGCGCCACGCGGGCGCGCATTACCTTTGGCGGTGCCGTCGGCGCCGATATGGACATCGATGCCGCCAACGTCACCCTGGTCAATCCGCTATTCGTCTCGGCCCTCGATGCGCTGACCGGCCCCATCGATGTCAACGCCGCCGACTTTAGCATTATCAACGGCGAATACCGCGATGCCGCGGCCATGGCCGCCACCGATGTCATCGTCGCCGATGCCGGTGCCGATCGCATGACCATTGACGGCTGGCGCTTTGTCGATTCGACCACCGGCACGCAAAAGCAATCCAATATCCAGATTGCCGCCGCCGACGATGTTATTCTGCGCAACATCGACATTGTCGGCGACTTCGGCACCGGCGCCATCGAGAACGGCACCGCCTGGGTCAACGCCCTGCTCGACAACGTCAATATCAACAACACCGCCGCCGGCCCGGTGGTCGCCGTGCTGCTGCAGGCCACCTCCACCGGCACCATGCGCAACTCGACCTTGCGCGTTGCCTCCGGCACCACCTACCTCACCGCCAACAACGACATGCAGTTCTTCGAGACCTTCGGCACCGGCACCGATGCCACGGCGGGCGAGAAGATCGGCACGCTGGTCGCCGGCGACGTGGAGACCAAGGTCGATACGATTGTCACCCGTATCGGCACCGAGGCGGCGACCGATCCGCTATCGGAGGTTCTGTCCGGCACCGGCGGCATCACCACCTGGAAAACCGCCGCCGCCTACGCCACAGGCGTCTCCATCTCCGAAGTGCTTGCCTACGTCCAGGACGGCACACGGCGCGGCTCCGGCACGGCCATGGCGGCCAACAAGTCGATTGCCGATGCGCTGGGGACGGATGGCACGACGGTCACCGATGGCGCCGCTAGCGTCTTGGGTCCAATTGGCGCCAACAACGCCAACAATGCCTTCTCGTCGGCGACGGTTGTGGCCAACCATGACGGCTCGGCGCTGGAGCGTCTTGAGGCCATGGCCGTGGGCCAGATGGGCGGCCTCACCTTCAACAACCCGAACTACTTTGTGGTCACGGCGGACATGACGAGCGCAACATTTAATACCATCGCCTCGCATGAGATCGCCACCGTCACCGGCATGGTGCAGATGGTTGTCATCCCGCAGTGTACTTCGACACTGACCGACGCCGCCGACGGGGCCTCCATTCAGCTCGGCATCGAAGGCACAACCACGGCCCTCATTGCCTCGACCGGGGCGGCCGGCGCCGGCGCCAACACCATCGCCACCAACGAGTTCTGGCTCGATGCAACGCCGGCCGATGTCATCGTGACGCGCACGGCCCTCGATGCGCTGACCTTCGTGGTCGGCGGTGGGCTCGACGTTGGTTACGAAATCACCGGCGCCGCCCTCACCGGGGGAACACTGCTGTTTCATTGCTGGTGGTCTCCACTCGACGCCACCGGCGCCGTCGCTGCCGGGGCCGGTGGCACCCTGTAAGGCCACATCTCGTAACCGTAGCGTGTGCGTTCAGAACTGTTCGGCTCCGTTGGTCGGCGTATTGATCGCGGCGGAACTTCCGTGAACCAGGAGAACCCACATGCTCTCGACCATATCCAACTACCCGAACGGGTTTGGCAACGGCGTCACCGTGCGCAATATGCCGATCCTCAACGCCTACCCCAACAAGCTGTTCTGGGTGCACTCGGGAACGGGGAGCGACGGCAATGCCGGCACGTTCGACCGCCCGTTTTCGACGATCGACTACGCCATCGGCAGGTGCACCGCCTCGCGCGGCGACATCATCTACGTCAAGGCCGGACATACGGAAACGGTTGCGGCTGCGGCCGGCATTGCCGTCGACGTCATCGGCGTATCGATCATCGGCCTAGGCAACGGCGCTCTGCGGCCGACGCTCAATCTCACGGCCACGGCCTCAACCATCACCCTGTCGGCCGCGTCCTGCCTCCTGCAGAATTTGCTCATTACCGGCGGGGTTGATGCAGTTGTCAGCCATACGGTCGTCTCGGCTGCGGACTGCGCCATCATCGATTGCGAATATCGCGATGTGACGGGACAATGCACGGATGGCATCTTGACGACGGCCGGCGCGACTCGGCTGTTGATCAAGAACTATCGCCATGACGGAGCGACGGCAGCCGGCACCAACGCCGGCATCGCCATCGTTGGCGGCGACGGCATTGTCATCGATGGCCTGCGCATGGATGGGGACTTCGCTGTCGGCGGCATCGACGTGCGCACCACGGCGACGACCGATCTAGAAGTGCGCAACGTCGTGTTCCGCACGCGCAACATCGTCGATGTGTTCATGATCGATACGATCACGGGCTCGACCGGCGTCATAGGGCCGAACATTTATCTACGCCTGCAGGACAACGCGGCAAACTTTGCAGCCGCCATCGGCGGCGCGACGTTCGTCTATCACAACCCGATCAGCATCGTGAACCTTGCCGGCGAGATCGGCGGCATCGATACGACCGCTGCCGCAGGCTTCAAGACGCTGTCGACCAACGCTTAAGAGGAGTT
>Ga0265292_1002647_pt1 | contig 12078 bp, 10 predicted proteins | sample Munlanlewell296A_FD_189080 | JGI IMG/M metagenome (GOLD analysis project Ga0265292, IMG submission 189080) | Leachate microbial communities from a municipal landfill in Southern Ontario, Canada - Leachate well 296A | ecosystem: Engineered > Solid waste > Landfill > Unclassified | place: Canada...
CGGAAGGGAAGATCCTGTCACGCCGTATCGGGGCCGGCACCGGGAACATGGCCGTCGGCCCCGCCATGAGCCGTGAAGATGCGATCCGCTCCGTCGAGGCGGGGATCGAAGTGGCGCTGATGTTGGCCGCGGAGACCGACCTGTTCGCCACGGGCGACATGGGGATCGCCAACACGACGCCGAGCAGCGCCATCGTTTCCGTGATGACCGGGGCCGCTGCGGCCGATGTCACGGGGCGCGGGACGGGGATCGACGACGCGGGCCTCTCGTTGAAAGTCGCCGTCATCGAGAAGGCGCTGGCGGTCAACCGGCCCGATCCGGACGATGCCCTGGATGTCCTGGCGAAGGTGGGCGGTTTCGAGATCGGCGGGATCGCGGGGGTGATCCTCGGGGCCGCCTCGCTGCGGAAACCGGTGCTGCTGGACGGCTTCATCTCGACCGCAGGCGCGCTGATCGCCCAGGGGCTTGCGCCGCGGGCGGCCGATTACATGATCGCGGCCCACAAGAGCGTGGAGGCAGGGCACCGGATCGCCCTCCAAAAGTTGGGAAAGGAGCCGCTGCTCGACCTTGGGCTTCGGCTCGGGGAAGGAACCGGCGCCGCGCTGGCGATGCCGATCGTGGAAGGGGCCGTCCGGGTATTGACCGAAGTGGCGACCTTCGAGGAAGCGGCGGTCTCGGGGGCCGTTACGTGACGTCCTTCTTCGCAGCCCTGCGCTTCCTCACCGTCCTGCCGGTGCCCGGAGGCTGGTGCGGGGGGGAGGAGGCGCTGAAGCGAAGCGTCCCTTTCTTCGCGGTCGTGGGGCTGTGCATCGGCGGGCTTGCGGCGGGGATGGATGCCGCGTTCATCCGGATCCTTCCACCGCTGCCCGTCGCGGTCCTCGTCGTAATCTTCCTGATGGCGGCATCCGGGGGGTTGCACGTCGATGGTCTGGCCGATACGGCCGACGGTTTTTTCAGCTCCCGCAGCCGGGACCGGATGCTCGAAATCATGCGGGACAGCCGGACCGGCCCCATGGGAACCGCCGCCGTGGCGTGCGTCCTGGTGTTGAAGATCGCCGCCCTGGCCTCCGTTCCCCCTTCGCGGATGTTGGGGGCGGTCCTGTTGATGCCGGTGGCGGGTCGGTGCGGCATCGCGGTCGTCATGGCCGTCCTCCCGTATGCCCGCACGGACGGGGGGCTTTGCGCCGCCTTTCTCGGAGGGCGGACGATCGGACAGGCGGTGTGGGCGCTGACGATCTTCTCGCTCGTCGCCTGGTGGGCGTCGGGTTGGATGGGGCTCGGGACGGTGGCCGCCTCGGCCGTCGCGGCTCTTCTTTTCGCGAACCACTGCCGCCGCAAGATCGGCGGCTTCACGGGCGACACGCTGGGGGCCGTCTGCGAAATCGTCGAAGTCATTCCGGCGCTGGCCGCAGCGGTCCGGATAGCGTAAGGGGCATGGTATGAGGCGTAACGGACACGGGGGGAACCTTCGGGAACTGGCGGTGCAGGCCGGCCGTACTCCGGAGGAGATCCTGGATTTCTCCGCAAACATCAACCCGCTGGGGCCTCCGGAGTGGCTTCGTCCCCTGGTCGGTGCAACCCTGCCGTCTGTTGTGCATTACCCCGACCCTGACGCCTCGGCCCTTGTCCAGGCCGCGGCAAAGCGCTACGGGGTTTCGACGGAAGAGGTCGTCGCCGGAAACGGGACGTCCGAAATCCTGTACCTCCTTGCGCGGGTGCCTGGCGCTTCCCGGGCCGTCATCCCGGAGCCCGCTTACGTCGATTACGCCGCCGCCGCGCGCTCGGCAGGGCTTTTCGTCCGGTCGGTTCCGATGAAAGAGGAAGACGGGTTCGCCCTTGATATTCCCGCACTCGCCGCGGTGCTTGAAGGGAAAGATCTGGTGTTCATCGGCCGCCCGAACAACCCGACCGGGCTGGTCTGCGATGCGGAGGAAGTCCGCTCCCTGGCGTTATCCCATCCGTCCACGACGTTCGTCGTGGACGAGGCGTTCGCCGATTTCGTCGACGGGATGGACCGCTTGACGGGGAATCGGCCTCCCAACGTCATCGTCCTGCTCTCGCTGACCAAGATCTTCGCCATACCGGGCCTGCGGCTCGGCTGCGCCGTCGGCAACCCCGATCGTATCGGCCGGATCCGGGCATTGCAGCCGCCCTGGTCGGTCAACGCGATCGCCCAGGCGGTCGGCGTCGCGGCGCTGAAGGACGGGGAATACATGGTGCGCTCGCGGGAGTATGTCGGGCAGCAGCGGGAACGGCTCATGGCCGGTCTCCGATCGATCCCCGGCCTCTTCGTGTTTCCGGGAAGGGCGAACTTCCTGCTCGTGCGGATCGATCGCCCGGCAACCGATGCCGCCGCGCTGGCAGGGCGGCTGCTTTCGGACGGGATCGCCATCCGGACATGCGACGACTTCGGCTGGCTGGATGGCCGTTTTTTCCGGGTCGCCGTCCGCACGGAAGAGGAAAACGACCGTTTGTGCGAGGCGCTTCGGGGCGCCTTGGGGCTGCCCCTAAAAACGCTTCCTCGTCGCCGCACGCCGGCCCTCATGGTCCAGGGAACCTCTTCCGGCGCCGGCAAGAGCATCCTTACGGCCGCGCTGTGCCGCATCCTGCTTCAGGACGGCTACCGGGTTGCCCCGTTCAAGGCGCAGAACATGTCGCTCAACTCCTTCGTCACGGCGGACGGGGGGGAGATGGGACGCGCCCAGGTCCTTCAGGCGCAGGCGTGCCGGATCGCACCCGACGTGCGCATGAACCCCGTCCTCCTCAAGCCCAACAGCGACACGGGCGCCCAGGTCATCGTCTGCGGCAGGCCGGTCGGGAACATGGACGTGGACCGGTACTCCCAATACAAGGCGGAAGCGTTCGGGCGGGTCCAGGCGGCGTACGACGACCTTGCGCGGGAGCATGACGTCATCGTGCTGGAAGGGGCGGGGAGCCCCGCGGAGATCAATCTGAAAGCGCACGACATCGTCAACATGCGGATGGCGCGCTACGCGGGAGCGAACGTCCTCCTCGTCGGCGACATCGACCGGGGCGGCGTGTTCGCCTCCTTCATCGGGACGATGGAAACCTTGACCGAAGAGGAGCGCGCCCGGATAGGCGGGTACGTCGTCAACCGGTTCCGCGGGAAGGAAGAATTGCTGGAGGATGCGCTGGAATACATGCAGCGGTATACGGGGCGCCCCGTGCTCGGCGTGGTTCCGTACCTGCACGGGCTGGGGCTGCCGGAGGAAGATTCGGTGGCCTTCAAGGCCGCCGCCGGCGACGGGACCCCTCTTCCCGCGGGAATGGTGGACATCGCCGTGCTGGACCTGCCGCACATCTCGAATTTCACCGACGTCGATTCCCTGCGCGGCGAGCCGGATGTCCGCGTGCGCATCGTCCGCTCCGCGGAAGAGCTGGGCCGGCCGGACGCCGTGATCCTTCCGGGAAGCCGGAACGTCATCGGTGACCTGGAGCATTTGCGACGGGAAGGGCTGGCCCGCGCGATCATCGCGTTGGCCGCGGGGGGCGAAACGGAAGTGGTCGGGATCTGCGGAGGCTTCCAGATGATGGGCGAGACGATCTCCGATCTCGACGGGGTCGAGTCCGGCGGGGCGTCCGTCCCGGGGCTGGGCCTCCTGCCGGTTTCCACGGTGATGCGGCGGGAGAAGGTCCTGGCGCGGGCGCAGGGGCGGCATCTTGCCTCCGGGGAAGAGGTGGCGGGCTACGAAATCCACCACGGGAGAACGCCGGCGATGGGCGTGGTTCCGGTGGTTGTTCTCGAGGACGGCAGGAGCGAGGGTGCGACTCTTGGGGACGGGCGCATGTGGGGCACCTATCTGCACGGGATCTTCGATGCCGATGGGTTTCGCCGATGGTTCGTCGACCGGCTCCGGCAACGGCGAGGCCTTCCCCCCGCCGGGAAGGTGCTCGCGCGGTACGACCTGGAGCCGGCCCTTGTCCGGCTGGCCGACGTCGTCCGGCGGAGTTTGCGCATGGAGGAGATCTATCGCCTGGCGGGGCTTCGATGAGGCTGGAATACCAGGTCCTCTCCGCCATCGCCCTGGACCTGGCGCTGGGGGATCCCCGTTGGATTCCCCACCCGGTACGGTGGATCGGCCGGTTCGCCGCATCGGTGGAGACCCCTTTCCGGCGGAGGTTCGGGAATCCTCGAACGGCGGGGACCGTCGCATGGTTCGTCGTGCTGCTGGCGACGCTTCTTGGCGCTTTCCTCCTCGTTCGGGGCGCCCATCGGCTGCATCCGTGGGCGGTCGACGGCGTATCCATCCTGCTCATCTATTTCAGCATCGCCGCGAGGGACCTGGTCGGGCACGGTGAGGGGGTGCGCCGGGCATTGGAAAAGGGAGAACTTCCGGGAGCGCGGGAGAAGGTGGGGATGATCGTCGGCCGCGACATAGACCGGCTGGACGAAGCCGGTGTCGTTCGCGCCGCCGTGGAAAGCGTGGCGGAAAACATCGTCGACGGGATCACCGCCCCGCTTTTCTATGCTGCCCTGTTCGGCCCCCTGGGCGCCATCGGGTACCGGGCGATCAACACCATGGATTCCCTCTTCGGCTACCGGAACGAGAGGTACATCGACTTCGGGCGGACGTCCGCGCGCGTGGACGACGTCGCCAACTTTCTTCCTGCCCGGGTGACGGGGCTGCTGGTGCCGGCGGCCGCATTCCTGCTGAGGCTCAGAGCTTCCGATGCCTTCCGCATCTTCCTTCGCGACCGTCGCAATCACCCCAGCCCCAACTCGGGACACACGGAGGCGGCGGTGGCGGGTGCGCTCGGGGTGCAGCTCGGCGGGGAGAGCTTCTACGGCGGCCGCTCATCGTTCAAGCCGCATCTGGGGGATCCCGTCGAATCCTTGCACCGGCGGCACATCCGCCAGGTGAACGTCCTGGCGCTGACCGCTTCGGCGCTGGCGATCCTCCTTTTTCTCGGCGCCAGGCTGATTGCGGCCATTTGTTGGCGCGCGGGAGCGTCCGCGTCGTGATGAGTGCCCGTTGCCCCGCCATCGTGGTGGCCGGCACCGGCAGCGGTGTCGGCAAGACCTCCGTGACGATCGCCCTGGTCGCGTCGCTTGCGAAGCGGGGGCTCAACGTTCAGACGTTCAAGACGGGGCCCGACTTCCTGGACCCCACCTACCTGTCGCTTGCATCGGGGAGACCCTGCTACAACCTCGACGGGTGGATGACCGGCGAGGCGTACGTTCATGCCCTTTTCTCCCGCACTACCGCCGGGGCGGACGTGGCGATCATCGAGGGGGCCATGGGGCTTTTCGACGGGGCCGACCCGGCATCGTCCGAAGGAAGCACCGCGGAGATCGCGCGCTGGCTTTCCGTCCCCGTGCTGCTGGTGATCGATGCGGGCGGCCAGGCGCGCAGCGCGGCCGCCACGGTGAAGGGATTCACGGAGTTCGAGGAAGGGATGAACGTGGCCGGGGTGATCGCCAACCGGTGCGGCTCGGACCGGCACGCCGCCTGGTTGGCCGAATCGCTCCGCGGAGCCTCTTTGCCACCGCTTTTCGGCTCGATCCCCCAGGGCGCCTTTCCGGCGTTGCGGAGCCGTCACCTGGGATTGACGACCGCGGAGCCCGGGACCCTGACGGCCGGCCTGCTGGAGAATTTCGCCGAGGCGTTCGAGAAGCAGGTTTCGGTGGATGCGGTGATGACGGCGGCGGCAGGGGCGGTGTCGAAGGGACTGCGTGGCGCGGTCCCGGTTCGGGCCGAACATCCGTCCCTCGACGTTCCTTCTTCCGGCGATCGTTCGAACGAAAGGACGCGCACCCGGATCGGCGTTGCCCGTGACGAGGCGTTTCATTTTTATTACCCCGATAACCTGGGAGCGCTCGAGGCGGCCGGGGGAGAGCTGGTCGATTTCTCTCCGCTCCGGGACGAAAGGCTGCCGGAAGGATTGGACGGCCTGTACATCGGCGGCGGGTACCCGGAGGAATACGCGGCTCTGCTCTCGGCGAACCGGCCCATGAAGGATGCGGTGCGACGATTTGCGGAGGAGGGGCGCCCGGTTTACGCCGAGTGCGGCGGGCTGATGTACCTGTCGGAAGGGGTGGAAACGCGGGATGGCGCCCGGCACGCACTGGTCGGCCTGCTTCCCTCGTGGACCCGGATGCGGAACCTGAAGAAGCGGCTGGGATACGTCGAGGTCGCCCTGTCGGCGGACACGCTCCTGGGACCGTGCGGCGCGACCCTTCGGGGGCACGAGTTCCACTACTCCGAGCTGATCGACGACCCGGCCGGCCGATCGGGATGGGAGACGGTCTATCGTCTGACGCACCGCCGTTCCGACGGGGCCGTCCCCGAAGGATACGCCAGGGGCCGGACACTGGCGAGCTACGTCCACGTTCATTTCGCTTCGCGGCCCGGGGTCGCGGAGAATTTCATCTCGCTGTGCGCAGGCGGACACGGTCTGCCGTGTGGAGGACGATGTGGCAAGTGATACTCCGAAAGGCGACAGCGGCATGCGCGCCGGAGTGCCGTTCCTCCGGTCGCTGCTCGAATCCCCGATGAGCGGAGAGGCGATCGAGGCCCTTTCGTTTGCGACGATCGACCGGGAGGCGCCGTTGCACCGGTTCACGCCCGCCCAATGGGTTGTGGTCCGCCGAATGATCCACGCCACCGCGGATTTCGGGCTGATGGAGGACGCGACGTTTTCCGCGGATGCGATCGACGCCGGGGTGGCCGCGCTCCGCATGGGTCGCCCCCTGTTCGTCGATGCCAGCATGATCCGGGCCGGGCTTTCGCTGGCCCGGTTGCGGGAGGCGTGCCCGGCATACGGCCCGGACAGCATCGTTTGTCACGTGGCCGACGAGGAGGTGGCCGCGCAGGCCCGCGAAAGCGGGCTGCCGCGCTCCCTGTTCGCCGCCCGCAAGGCCGCCCCGATCCTGGATGGAGGGATCGCGCTGATCGGCAACGCGCCGGTCGCCCTGCTGGAACTGAATCGCATGGTCATCGAAGAGGGGATCCGGCCGGCGCTGGTGGTAGGCATGCCGGTCGGTTTCGTGCACGTGGAGGAGAGCAAGCGGGAGCTGATGTCGCTGGGGGTGCCGTTCATCTCCGTGGCAGGCCGGCGCGGCGGCAGCCCCCTGGCCGTGAGCGCGCTCCACGCCCTCTGTTCCATTTCGGTTTGCGGATCGGAACGGAGAAGAGCAGTCCCATCCGGCGGTGAAAGGAGGTGATCCCCGTGAAGAAGAGGAAAACGAAAAGGACCGTGATCGCTTACAGGAAGAAATGCAAAGCAAGCGGAACCGGCTTGTCCCACTTCCTTCTCATGGAAGGGAAGGGCAGGTAGGCGCGCCCGGAACGTGATGCCCGGCGTTGCCGCCGGGCATCACACACAGATTGCACGGCATGACTCGGGAAAAGGAGACGAAGGTGGCAAACATGAGGAAAGATGGCGACGCGGCGTCCTCGCGCGGGATCCATATCAACACGGGAAACGGTCCCACGATTCAGCCGATCGACATCGGCCACCCCGACTATATCGCCTTGCTGGATCCCGATACGGCTTTCTGGTCTCTGGTGAAGAAGACGGAACTCGGTGGAACGCTCTCCGGCGGCTCCCTTCTTGGGCAATACCGTAAAAAGAGGGCCGCTTTCCTGGCGGAAATGGAGGCACTCCGGTTCGGAATGAACTTGTCGGCGATCTACTTCAACCCGACGGACCGGTGCAACCTCAATTGCTCCTATTGCTACATCCCGGAAACGATGCGTCGGGAAGGGGAACACATGTCGCCGGCACGGCTGATCGAAGCCCTGGGCATTCTGAAGGGGTACTTCGAGAAGCATCTCCCCCGCGGTACGCGGCCGCAGATCATTTTCCACGGGGCGGAGCCGATGCTCTGCCGGGACGCCGTCTTCGCCGGGATCGGGAAATACGGGGACGATTTCCGTTTCGGCGTGCAGACCAACGGCACGCTGCTGGACGACGAGGCGATCGGTTTCCTCACCTCGCGGGGGGTCGGCATCGGCCTGTCGCTGGACGGGCACCTGGGCAAGGTTGCGGACCGCACCCGGAAAACCTGGAGCGGGGACGGCACGTTCAGGAAAGTCTCCGGCGTTCTGGAGAAGCTGAAAGGCTACCCGAACTACAACGTCATCTGCACCGTCACGGCCAGGAATATGCGAATTCTCCCGCAAATGGTGGAGTTCCTGCACGACAGGGAAGTCCCCACATGCATGCTCAACCCCGTCCGTTGTACGCTTCCGGGCGCCCGCCTCCTCAAACCCCGCGACAAGGATCTTGTGGGGCCCTACCTCGCGGCGCTCGATCGAACGTATGAATTGTACGAGAAGACCGGGCGAAAACTGATCGTGGCGAACTTTGCCAACGTGCTCGTGAGCATCGTTGCCCCGGCGGCCCGGTGGCTCATGTGCGATATATCGCCTTGCGGGGGCGGGCGATATTTCCTCGCGGTGTCCGCCGGCGGAGATCTTTTTCCCTGCAGCGAGTTCATCGGACTGGGGGCGTTCAAAGGGGGCAACCTCTTCGAAGGCGGGATCGAAGATGCGCTCGAAAGCCCGGCATTCCGGAAGGTGCGGGGACGAAAAGTCGAAGACATCGAACCTTGCTCCCGCTGTTCGGTACGGCATTTCTGCGGATCTCCCTGTCCCGCCGAAGCGCACGAGATGAACGGCTCCATGCAGCGACCCGGCGCGTTTTGCGAACTATACGAAGAGCAGGCCCGGTATGCGCTCCGGCTGATCGCCGACGAGAAGGAAGACGCATATCTCCGGGATGGCTGGGATGCGGGGATGTCGACGTCGATCGAGATCGGCACGCTCGAAAATGCACCGTGAGGTGATCAGAAATGAAGCAGCGTTCGTCGGAAGATCCGCAAGGGAAGGAGGCCGTCGTCCTCCTGGGGCACGGCAGCCGGGTCCCGACGGCCGGGCAGGCCATGGAGCGGGTGGCCGCAAGGCTCCGGGAGCTGGGAACGTTCGCGCTCGTGGAGGTGTGCCACATGTCGATGCAGGAACCCACTCTGGCGGATGCGCTGGAAACATGTGCGAAGGAAGGGGCGTCGAAGGTCGTGGTCGTCCCGTATTTCCTCCACGAGGGGGCGCATATCCGGGAGGATATTCCGGGGATGCTGCGGGAAAAGGCTGCGGAATATCCGGACATGACGCTGATCCTCGGCAAATGCCTTGGATACGACGAGTCGCTGGTCGACCTCGTCGAGCGGCGGGCGATGGAGTCACTTGCCTCCTCGGACGTGCGGTGCGGCCTCTCCCGGTGACGGCCGTGAGACGGGGAGCCATCGCTTCCATTTCCTGCGCGGCGGCGCTCCTGTGCTTTCCGGGCCGGGCGCATGCGATGCACATCGCCGACGGCATCCTGCCCCCGGCTTGGGCCGGTTTCTGGTTTCTCGTCGCGGCGCCGTTTCTCGTCCTGGGGATGAGGGAGCTGCGCATCCGGAGCGACCGGGAGCCCCGTTTCAAGGCGCTGGTCGGGCTCGTGGGGGCGGCCGTTTTCGTCCTCTCCTGCATGCCGATCCCGGTCCCGACGGCGGGAAGCTGTTCCCACCCCTGCGGGACGGGGCTCGCGGCGATCCTCATCGGCCCCGGGATCACCGTCGTCGTGGCGAGCACGGCCCTTCTGCTCCAGGCGCTGTTCCTGGCCCACGGAGGTCTTACGACCCTTGGGGCGAACCTCGTTTCCATGGGGGTGGTGGGGGCCTACCTGGGATCGGGTGTATTCCTGGCCGCGAGAAAGGTTCGGATCCCTTGGCTCCTCGCCGCGTTCCTGGCGGGGCTGGTTTCGGACTGGGGCACCTATGCGACGACTTCGTTCGAGCTTTCCGCCGCACTGGCCAGGGACGGGTCGATGGGTTCCCTGTTCCTGCCGATCCTCGCCGCGTTTGCGCCGACCCAGGTCCCTCTGGGGATCTTCGAGGGGTTCCTCGCCGCGGGCGCCTACCGGCTGATCCGGATGCGCAGGCCCGAGCTGATGGATCTCCCGCGGGAGGAGGGGGCGGCATGAGGACGGCCATCGCGGTGGCGGTTCTCGCGGTCCTTGCAGTGGCGATCTTCCTGGTCGCCGGGGACCGCAACGCACGATGGGAAGGGGTGGACAAGACCGTGGTGGAAAAATACGCGACGGCGGCGGGGCGTCCCCCCGGGAAGCCGTGGATCGATACCGACCGGGGAGACATCCTTCTGTTTCTTTTCCTCCTGGCGGGCGCCGCTGGGGGCTTCGCCGGCGGCTATTTCTTTCGGGAACTGTTCCCGCGAAAAGGGCGGGAGAAAAACGGGTCCGGCAATGACTGAGCTGTTTTCGGACATCTTTGCGGGAAGGAACGACGCCCTGACGCGGTTGGACGCGAGGGCGAAGGTGATCGCCGCTTCTTCCGGCCTCCTGGCGGTGCTCTTTTCCCGCAATGCGCTCCTCCCGGCCGGCGTCTTCGCTGCCTGCCTGCTCGGCATGCTCCTGGTGAGGATCCCGGCGAAGTGGCTGTCTTTCCGCCTTGCCGGGCCTGCGGCGACCGCGCTCGTCCTGGTCCTCCTCCACGGCTTCACGGTCGGCGTTACGCCGATGGCCTCTGCTTCCTTCGCGGGAATCCGGCTCACCCTCATGGAGGAGGGGGTGCGGCGCGGTCTCCTGCTGGGGGCCCGCGTGCTCGGGGGAACGTCTGTCGTCCTGCTGCTCGGCGCGGTGACGCCCGCCCACCGGATCTTTCATGTTCTGCGCCGGGCCGGCATCCCGGCAGGATGGGTGGAGATCGCGATGCTTACGTATCGTTATACGTTCGTGCTGCTGGAACATGCCGCCGAGGTGTCCGCAGCGCAAAGGGTGCGCCTCGGGTATTCGCACCCGGCAAGGTCCATGCCCGCGATCGGGACCCTGGGGGGAACGGTCATCCTGCGCTCCATCGACCAGGCGGTCCGGACGCACGAGGCGATGACGGCGCGAGGCTACACCGGGAGCATTCCCTTCGGCCCGATGGGGGCGATGGGGCGGAGAGACCGGTGGGTGGCGATCCTCGTGCCGCTTCTTTTCGTGGCGGCCTGGCTTCTCGTCGGCAGGGGGCAGGGATGACGGGCGTCCGCGACGGGGAATGGGCGGTCAAGGCGGAGGGCGTTTCCTTCGTCTACCCGGAAGGGACCACGGCGCTCGACGGCGTCGATTTCCGGGTCCGGAAGGGGGAGTTCGTGGCTGTCCTCGCTTCGAACGGATCGGGAAAAAGCACCCTGATCAAGGTGCTCACCGGCCTGTTGCAGGCGAAGAAGGGGACGGTCCGGATCGCGGGGCGCGACATCCGCGAATATTTCTCGAAGGCGCTCTACCGGGAAATCGGCGTGGTCTTCCAGGACCCGGACGATCAGCTCTTTTGCGCGAGCGTGGCGGAGGACGTCGCCTTCGGCCCGCGGAACCTTGGCCTTCCGGAGGCCGAGGTCCAGAACCGGGTCTCCACCGCACTGGAAGCCGTCGGGGCGATCGGGTTGCGCAACCGGGCGGTTCACCATCTGAGCTTCGGCGAGAAAAAACGGGTGGCGGTGGCCGGCGTGCTGGCGATGGAGCCGTCGACCCTGATTCTCGACGAGGCCACGGCGGGACTGGACCCGGCAGGCGAGGCGCTCATGATGCGCCTCCTCAACCGGTTGAACCGGGAGTGGGGGATCACGGTGATCCTCGCCACCCATTCCGTGGACCTGCTGCCGCTCTTCGCGGACCGCATCTGCGTGCTGCAGCGGGGGAAAGTCCTGAAGGAGGGGACGGCGGAAAGCATCTTCTGCGACCATGAAATGATCGAGCGGGCGGGGCTGCGGCTGCCCTACATTTCCGGGCTGCTCCACGATCTGAAACGATACGACGGCGTGCCGATCGAAGGATTGCCGCTGACGGTGGGCGAGGCGCGCAAGCGGCTTCTTGAGCTGATCCCGGAGGAGCTGATCGTGGGGAAGCGCCTGTGGAGAGACAAGTGACAAGCCTGCGTTCGGGGTATTCGACGGGTGCGTGTGCGGCGGCAGCCGCGAAGGCGGCTGCCGAGGTTCTTCTCGGTGGGGCCGCCTCGCCGGTGGTGGAGGTGCCGTTTCCGGACGGGACACGGGTGCCCCTGGCGACGCTTTA
>Ga0265292_1002648_pt1 | contig 12076 bp, 12 predicted proteins | sample Munlanlewell296A_FD_189080 | JGI IMG/M metagenome (GOLD analysis project Ga0265292, IMG submission 189080) | Leachate microbial communities from a municipal landfill in Southern Ontario, Canada - Leachate well 296A | ecosystem: Engineered > Solid waste > Landfill > Unclassified | place: Canada...
CTGCCTTCTACCTTCTGCTTTCTGCCTACTGCTTACTGCCTTCTACCTTCTGCCTTCTGCCTACTGCTCTTGAATCTCCGCCGCCCTCAGCGTATTTTTCATCAGCATGGCAATCGTCATCGGGCCAACGCCGCCGGGGACGGGGGTGATGAACCCGGCCACTTCCTTGGCTTCCTCGAAGTTCACGTCACCGACCAGTTTCTGCCTGGGTTTGCCGGTCTTTTCGCTGATCGCAGGGCTGCCGTTCGGGTTGAGCACCGGGACCGAGTTGATGCCCACGTCAATGACTGCCGCGCCGGGCTTGATCCAGTCGCCGCGCACCATCTCAGTCTTGCCGATGGCGGCGATCAGGATGTCGGCCTGCCGGATGACGGCGGGCAGGTCACGCGTCCGCGAGTGGCAGACGGTGACGGTGGCGTTCCGGCTGATGAGCAAAAGCGCAGCCGGCATGCCGACGATGTTCGAGCGTCCCAGAACGACCGCATTCGCCCCCTCGATTTTCACCCCGGCCTGTTCCAAAAGATAGATGCAGCCGTAGGGCGTACACGGCACGAACAGTGGCTCGCGGCCTTTCTGCGCCAGGCGGCCGATGTTGAGCGGTGAAAAGCCGTCCACATCCTTCTCGATGCTGATGAGGGCCAGGACGCGCTCCTCGTTGATGTGGGCCGGCATGGGCAATTGAACCAGGATGCCGTTGACTTTCGGATCGGCGTTCAACTGCCTGACCAGCGCCTCGACCTGCTCCTGGGTGGCGTCGCCGGGCAGGTGCTGGCTGATCGAGCCCATCCCCAGTTCCGCGCAGGCTTTTTGCTTGGAGGCAACGTAGGCGGCCGAATCCGGCCGCTCGCCGACCAGCACCGTCGCCAGGGTGGGCTGGGGCTTCCCGGCTGCAGTGCGTTTGGCTACTTGTGCGGCTACTTCATCGCGCACTTTCTGGGCAATTGCTTTTCCGTCAATGAGTTGGGCGGTCATAATTCTCTCCTGTCTGAATGATAAATAATTATATCCCTCACCTGTCTCCGCTAAAAGTGACGTATAGCACGAATGTATTCTTGATTCGGCTGTGACAATCCGCGATCATGAGGCTGGCCTTGATCACCATTGCGTCGCCCGACCTCAGAGTGCTTTTGCCCACTTGGGATCGTTCTCCATCACAGAAGGCCGCGAAGAAAAAGCGCTTTTCCCCCAACTGGTCACAGGAACTTGTGGTGTTGAACAAAATGGTCCAAGAAGCATTCCCTAATATCCAGTACCTGGGTTGGGAAACCAGGGTGCTGCATGAGTTCATGATCCACCAGCCAGGTCAGAACCTGTTCATCATCGAAACGGAAAAAGATATGTGCGAATCTGTTTTCAACCATCTGAGCCAGCGATATCCTGGTCAGACATTTTTGGACTCGGACCGGTTGACGATGGAAAGGTATGTGCTGCATCAGCCTGATATTGTACGACTATATGGTGAGGGTGTTGTTCAAGAACCTGCTCCATCAGGATGAGCGTTATGAAATTTATTTTGCGAAACGCTGGAAACAGGACCGCACCGATGCGTTGCGCCTGGCTTTGAAAACTGCACAGGATCGTTTTGCTCAACAGTGGGAAATTGCCCATTCGCCAGAGATTGTGGTTATCCCCAAGAGTTCGCATGAGAGCGGCGGATTTCAGGCGGCGGATTATTTTTTGTGGTCATTGCAGCGTTTTTATGAGCGCAAAGAAGACCGCTACCTTGATTTGCTTTGGAAATCTTTCAGGCTGGTACATGATTTGGATGACACGCGCAAAACCCCGTATGGCGTGTATTACACACAAAAAAAGCCGCTAAGATTAGCGGCTCTGGAAAATGACTTGCCAGGGATATAGAACTGAACTGACCGCAGTCAGACAATTACACGGCATGGAGCCGAACTTTGTCCACTGGCAATTAAAGTATAGCACGAAATAGGTTTTTGTCAAACGATTTACGAACTGATTGCTTATGCAAACCCGCACCCATAACCCCTTCACCACCATCCACACCGAGGGAGCGCTGCTCCCGACGGATCTGTTGCAGCGCGTCCTCGCTGTTGATCCGAAGCTGGAGGGGCTTTCTTCCGCCGACTATCACCTGCCGGCTGGGGAGAAACTCAACGAGGCCATCAACCGTTCATGGAACCAGCCGCCGGGCGGGCGCGTGGACGCTGTGCAGGCGGCGGGGTCCGTGGTGGGGACGGGGCTGGCCGAGTCCGAGTTGACGCCGCTGCTGGAAGTTGCCCGTCAAAAGACCGCCGCGAATGCGCCGGTCCAGTTATTAAAATGTGGCTGGCGGAACACATGCAGGCTAAATCGTTATGATTCCTCTTGTGCAGTTCAGTTGGAAAGAGGGACTATCCAACAAGAGACAGTCCCTCTGATCGATCCAGTTTAAGAACCGGTCACCCTAACCCCAGTTCCATAAGCTTTTCAGGAATTGGAGCACCTGTCTTCGAATCCCAACCACGCGCCTTATAATACTCCCGGAGCATACCGGCCAGATCATGTACCGCGCAGGCATCTTCGGTGCTATATTTTCCAAACTCTGGGACAGCCTGCACTCGCTGGGGAAGTTGATCATCCTCAGCCGTTAAGCCCTCGCGGATATTAAAGAGGCGCTGCAGGTTGATGACGCGTTCGGAGATCTTGAGCAACTCCTGGCCATTGATCTCCCAACCTGTTAAGGCGGAGATCATCTCTGCCCAGTGATCGATCGTAACGCCGCCATACATATAAAATTTACAGGTTCCTACAATATCCGGTAAAGCCAGGCCATCCTGGAGCAGAGCCACGGCCGCACCTTTACCTGCCTCATCCCAGCGCTCGACGTATTTGGGATTAGGCAGACCGTACTTCATCAATCCCCAATCGAGTTTTCCGCGATCCCAGGCCATGGCTTCAACCGGATGGATATGGCACATGCCGCGATTGCCGGTGGCGTACGTAATGGCTAATGCCTTTCCAGAGCGAGGGTCATGGGCTGGGCCTTCCAAACCTTTAACATGGATCGCGAATTCTGCGGCCCCTTGTCCAATTTGCTCGGCAGCGTTTCGCACCCCTTCCGCCAGGATATTTCCGATTCCTTCGCGGTAGGCAATCTTCTTGACCATCACCGGCAGAATGTCTGCATTTCCCCAATTCAAATCAAGCCCCTGTAATTCTGTCTCAGTGAATAACCCCTTTTCAAAACACTCCATGGCGAAGGCAACCATGGCGCCCGTAGAGATCGTATCCAGACCATATTCATTACACAGATAGGTGCTGTGAACGGCAGCGTCCATGTTCTCGTTCATCACATAAGCAGTGAAGCATGATATGGACTCATACTCCGCCCCTCCATGCTCGGCCGTTTTATATTCACCTTCAGGAACTTGTACCCTGCGCGCACAAGCCATGGTGCAGCCTTTATAGCACCCAAACCCCTTCATGAAGTTTTTTGCCTGATAGTGATCGAAGAGTTCCGAGCCCTTGCCCCAGGAGTTGGCGAGCCAGTTTTTGGATGGCCAGTCTCCGCCATCATCATTGCTGGGGATATCGCCGATGGTTCCAGCAGACTGCATTCCGAGAAAAATCGGATTCTTCTTGATTTCATCATGAGTATCTTTGAGGAATTTCTTCAGCCGCTCAGGGTCAGCGGCTGTCACTTTTTTCGTTCCTTTGATGGCGATGGCAATCAAGTTCTTTGCGCCCCAGACAGCTCCGCCACCGCATCGCCCCGCGGCCCGATCGTCGGACATGACAGCCGCGATCTTGACCAAATTCTCACCGGCCGGTCCAATACAAAGAATCGAAAAGCTTTTGTCTCCCAGCTCGCGGCGCAGGACTGCTGATTTTTCTGACACAGTCAGCCCTAGAAGATGGGATGCGTTGCGGAATTCCCATTTTCCATCCTGGATGACAATATACACAGGCTCGGGTGACTTTCCTTTAATAATGACATAATCAAAACCAGCTTTTTTTAAATCCGGAGCCAAATCCCCTCCTACACGCGACTCGCCCCAGATTCTCGTCAAGGGAGATTTAAAACAAAGGGTAAGAGAACCGCCGCCGGGGACCTGACTGAGGCTGAGGGGACCGGTTGCCAGAATCATGATGTTTTCATTGCCGAGGGGATCAACACCCTGCTCTAATTCATCATAAAGCAACCTCGCTCCGTAACCTGACCCGCCCAGGTAATTTCTCGAAATCTCCGTTGAGATCGGTTCTGAGTAAGCCTCCCAGCGACTCAGGTCAACCCGTAACTGCTGCCCTGCGTATCCAAAAATTACAGAAGTGGCCATTGTGAAAGCCTCCGTTGTATAGATATTCATCCACCTACGAGTGCCTTCATCAAGTCTATCGGCAGGCCGTCTCGTAGTGGCGTATGAATGTCTTGAACGACTTCCTTGTTGACCAAGAAGAACACGGAACCGCGGAATTGTTTGTTAGCCCTGTCCCATAGATAGGGCGGTAAAGCGCTGCCCCATTGTTCATCGATCGCTTGTAAGAGATCTTTCAATGTAGCATTCTCTTTGAGTTCAATCTCCTGAGGATCCCGTCCAAAGTAGTCACGTAGATCACCGATGCTTCGTAAAAGAATTTTCATCGCGCTATATCGCCTCAGCACCAGCCGTAGCGCATTCGTGATCCTGTTCGACTGTTCCGCCGCTTGCGCCCACTGCACCGAAAAGTTTTCCATCTCTCCAGACGGGTATACCACCAGGGAAAATAACCATTCTCCCGCCAAGATTATTCTGAAGGCCATATAAAGGACCGCCAGGCTGGCATTGTTTCCCCAATTCCAGGGTACTCAAGCGATTAACCAGAGCAGTATACGCTTTATCTTCAGCGATTGGAACTGCAACCAGCTCTGAATTGTCCATGCGAATAAAAGCTGTAAGTATTCCACTTTCGTTCATGACGGCAATGGCCATCGCCCCCCCAAGTTCAGCGGCCTTTACGCGAGCCGCTGCAATTGCCCTCTCAGCATCTGCAAGCAACATGGATTTCTCCTTCTTAGGTGAGGTTGTTTGGTTTATTGATTAATTTCATGTACTTCTGTGTACCATTTCACTCGGTCGCCGATCTGATTGCGCAGCTTCCAAGCTGTGCTTTTGGATTGGCTATTGATAATGTCAAGTAGCTCTTTGATTCGGTTCTGGATGACCTCGCGATCCTCCGTATCAAGCCAGTTATATTTCTCTGAAAATTCAGATATTTTGCGTAAGTTCATCGTAATGGTGCGCCACAATCCCCAACTGTGAGCGCAGAGATCGGCAATTCGCCTAGCGTTGATTGTCTGCGAGTCACCATAATTGATGGGATGTTCACGGACCAACATCAGGGTGTCGATGATATCCTTCTCATTTAGCCTGACAATTTGCATTTTCTCGAGCAGCAGTTCGGCCAAGGGGATTGTCGGAGAATCCACCTCCAGGCGGTTCGCCCATGGAATAGGGTGGCAGAAATCTAGTTTATCAAAGAAGATATCCACATGCAGGGATGACTTCATATTGTCTAACACCAGCCGCTGTCGGGTATAAACCACAGCCGCCTCGCGGTCCTCCTGAAAGCCAAGCTTCTCAAATATATTTTGGATGGCATCATAGTGTTTAAAATATGCTGCGAAGTCCAAATCTGTAAAATACCGGTTGGCTTTCGCCTGGAACGACCCATAGGCAGGGCAGTGGATATAAAATGCGACCGAACCTAATAACCTTAACACCGCGTCTTGTTTCTGGCCCTGGTCTACAATCTGAAATGCATTATCTAAAAACTCTTGATGTTCCATATAATTACCTCAGAAAGGCCTGCTTATTTTCATTGCGGATGGATGGCATTCTATCCCTGTACAGGCTGAAAGCCGCGAACGCTGCTTTTGTCCAGTATCACCAGATAACCGGAAAGAACACCTTCGGTGTAGGTGCTGCCCGGGTTCAAGCATAAGGTTCGGCCAATATACGCGAATCCCTTGGCTTCATGCACATGGCCATGCAAACCAAGCAAGGGTTGATACGTTTCGATAGCTTTGCGCACTGCCTTGCTGCCTACAGGCCCATAGGTGCGACCCCCGTCTACGGGCACCAGCTTCTCGTTCAGAAGAGGCGCATCATCCAACCTTGAATTATAAGGTGGCACATGCAGGTTGAAGATCGCGCTCTTCATATCCTTGACCAGTTCAGCCTGTTGTTTGATCACCTCATAGAGGCTGTCTTCATCCATCTCGCGATGGGTGTGCCAGGGGGTGGGATTAGAAAATCCTTCGTTGATCATTTCATGGTGATCATCCACATGAATGACCTGGCGCTCAGCCATGAGAACCACAGAGGATTCCCTGAACAATTCATTGATAAACATGGGATCATCATTCCCTGCGGTCACAATGATCCGCCTGCCCGTCCCTTTCAGTTTTGTTTCAGCAAAATCCAGCCAGCCTTGAATGGTTTTCACCATTAATTCCTGAAATATCTTATCCTGGAGTTCCTCTGACTTGGCAAATTCCGTAAAAACATCCTGCACCATCCGATAGGGATAAAACCCGGACGTGCGGACTCTTTGCTCCAGTTTTGTTAATTCTGATTCTCCATTGGCCTCGACTTTTTCGCCCAGAAAGTTTGTCTGCCAAATTCCGGGCTTTTCTTCGACGATTGCCTGAATTCCTTTTCCGGTCATATCCCCGCCCAGGATGATGGTATCCACTTCGAAGAATGCACCGGAGTTCACCAATTTCTGCCAGCACTTTTCGGATCCGTGAATATCGGTTGCAAACAGGAATTTCATGGGTTTATTTTTTTTAAAAAACACGTTTCACTCCTCACAGGATAATGGCCTGCCATATCAAACCGTTCCAAGAGGCCCGTCAGCCAGAATAGCCCGGTACCTCCTGGAAATTTATAAGACTAGTGAGCTGGCAACCTGGGAAGATCAACCTAGGAGAAAATCTCTATTCAGTCGGAATTTCACGGTAGGTCAAGTCTGTGTTAATACCCTGCCGCCGTCGATAAATACGGTAAACGAAGTAAATCACAGCACTGATAGCGATGCCTCCAAAGATATACATCGCTGAGAGAGGATTATTGGTGCCGTAGCGCGGATCCGAGATGTAGAGATAGAACATCACACCGAAATAAACCATACCCAAAGCGCCCATCACTGTAATGAGCGGTGCGCCAAAAACTTTATATTTTGACACCGGCGAGTTGGCATAAATTTGCTTGGTACTTTTGAGGTAGGGGAACAGCGTGCCCACCAGGGTGCTGGTCGCGAAGGCAATCGATGTCATAAGCGGCATGTCAAGCGTAAGTTTCGAGAAGCCAGTGAAGAAGTACAGAAAACCCATGATAAGTGAGCCCACATAACAGATGCTGATTGCCACAATGGGCGCGCCCCAGCGGCGGGAGACACGGGCAACGAAGCCGGGCAGCATACGGTCATAGGACATAGCGAACATCACGCGCGTTGACATAACCATGTTGTTGGTCGGCCAGATCCAGAACCAGGCGCTCAGCCCTAGCGCAATCCACAGCCACACGAATGGGTTCTTGCTAAGGGACATGAGGAAGATACCGTAATAGGGAGCAACCGGCATATCGCCGGTGTTGCCGGTCATCCACAGGAAGTTTGAGGATGTAAAGAACTCATTGCCAATGCGCGAGATGAGCAGCCACAGGAAGCCAGCGCAAACGATCATGGAGAAGATATTACCACCCATGAACATCTTGAAGGAGTTCTTGAACTTATTCACTCCGCCAATTTCACCGACCAAAGTGCCAGTCCAGGCAATATACATGAAGGTATAGGCCAGGGCGGGTCCGATCAGTAAGGATGGCAGGAAATGGGTTTGAGAAAGTGGTACGGCTTGATATCCATTGGTTTGGGCCATCTGCAAAATTTGCTGGTACGCCTGACCGTTTCCCCATTTAAGGGTATTGGCCATAAAGTCATTGAAGGCTTGCTGGAATCCAGCTGATGTGCTGAAGAGTAACATGCCCACCCAAGTCGCAATGCCCACCATACCGATGTAGAAGCTCCAGCGCTGGATTTTGGCGTAGAATTTCATACCTAAGGCCAATACAATGGCTGCGAACGAGCAATAGAAGACGTAAAACCACCAGGTTCCGACTTTTGATGTAAGCCAAGTGGCAAACGAGGTCAACACCGGAGCGTTAAGGATATTACCCAGGCTGATAAAGAATGGTGCGACAACCATGCTTGAGCCTGGGGCAACGTTTGAGGCCATATAGAACCATGGTCCAAACAACAAAGGGGTGAAGACCAGGATATAACCCCAGAAGCCACCCAGGGAACGGCTTATCCAAACGTAGTCACCCCCAGCACGCGGCATCAGGCTGGTAAGCAGAGCGTAAACCGTGAAGGTCGGGATGAATGCCAGACACACCAGGACAATTCCCAGCGGGATGTTGGCATCATTCCAGGCATAGGCCACCGCGTAGGTCAGCGCAGCAGCTACAACGATCGAGTTTGCATACACGCCATATAGAAATCCATCGAAAATTGAGAACGCTCGTACCAAGCCTGAAGATCTGCGCAAGAAAAGGCCCGCAGGCGTAGATGCTTCTGTTGGTTTTCCAGACATGTTTGTGGTCATTTTGCCTCCTTATGATGTGATTCTTTGGGTTATTCTCATGTTACAATTATAGCAACCTCAAATATCGATTTCAAAGGTGTATACACCCGTTTCTAAAATTGCCATAGACTAAGCCTGAAATTGACAAATTCGAAGCGAGTATTGGTTTTTTGGAATCCCTTTTTGAACACATGACATGTTTGGAAATTGTCCATCCAGTTCAAGGCTAGCACGATGGTTGATATGATTCCTGTACTGGTCATCGACGACCAACTGGTGCAGCGCGAGGGCGTCACGAAAGTGGTTGAGGCCACTGGCAGGATGCGGGTAGTGGGGTCAGTGAGTTCCAGTCAGGAAGCTCTAGAAATAATTCAAAGTGAACCGATAGATCTTGCCCTGATCGATTTGGTTTTGCATCATGAACATGGCACTGATATAGGTCGGACGCTTCGCAACCTCCATCCGGGGCTCAAGGTCATCATTTATACGCGCGAGAAAAGCATGGTTCTTGCCTCCGAGATCTTTCGAGACCATAGCGAGCTTTCTCGACCCAGCCTCCAGGGTTACCTGCTTACCCGTAATATTTCAAGCAGTGATTATTTGCTTCAAATCTATCGGCACATCCTTGACGTCGGATATTTTATCGATCCGGATGTGATCCGCTGGCATTATCGGTTTACGCAATTGGAAAAAATGACGCCTCGTGAAGAGGAGTGCGCGCTTCTGATCACCAAAGGTCTTAGCAATACTCAGATCGCAGAGCAAATGGTGATTTCTCGTCGGCGCGTGGAAAATCTGATCAACTCGCTCTACCAAAAATTCAACATTCTGGGTGATCGAGGTGATCCGGCACGACGCGTTATCTTGGTTGATAGTATCCGCCTGCTTAACAGTTCCCGTATAACCGTCCCCGAGGTAAGCATATTGATCATCGAGGATCAGCAGGAGCAGCGCGTTAGATTATCCAACGTACTAAACGAAGATCCGCGCTTTAAGGTACTGACCGCTGTGGGGAGTGGTGCGGCCGGTATTCAAGCAGCCTTCTGCACCAGGCCGGATGTTATCTTAGTGGATATTCACCTACCGGATACAGACGGCTTTCAAGTGACGCGCCAGATCCTTGAAGGCCTTCCCAAGACGAAAGCGATCCTGATGAGTAGCGAAGACAGTTATTTATTTAGAGAAATGTCGATAGAGGCCGGAGCAATTGGATTCCTGCCAAAAAAACTATTGAGCCCGGAGGGCATATTTAAGGCTTGTGAATTCTCCGAGGAATAGTTGCCCTCCTGTTCTTTTTTGTATTTCGCGCTAAGGGGAGACTGACTTCCAGATGTGTGCCCTGTCCGGGAAATGACCGAACGATAAAATTTCCATTTAACTGTTTGGTGCGGATTTGGATATCGTGGAAAAAGTAGTGACCGGATTTGATGAAGCTTTCAACCATTGTTGAATCAAATCCTTGTCCATCGTCGGAAACACATAAAGACAACTGGCTATCATGGATTTCAGCCGACACTTGCATATGCGTGGCTTGACTGTGCCGGTAGACATTGCTAATTGCTCCCCTAATAAAGCGATATGTCAGGAAGATGCAGCCAGGCTCTAACGGTAGGCTTTGGTCGAGCGCAGATAAATCCAGCTCCATCGCGATCCTGGATGCATTAGGATAGATTTCCGGTAGAGTTTCCTGAGCCAATCTTCGCATCTCAATGCCGATGTCTCTCAGAATGGGGACGGACAGATCGAAGCGCACCTGTCGAATCCGCTGTTCCATTTCTTCACCAAGTTTGATGAGATCATCATGCTCTAATTCCTGGGCAATGGCCATGATGTCATCCAACGGCCTGATAATTTCGTCGTGGATGTAAGTAGTGAGAGCGAAGCGCTGACTGTCGTCCGCTTCAATGATTCTTCGGCTGGCGAGCTCCAGTTCACGTTGTGTCTTTTGCAGGGATCGATAGGCCTCCGTCAATTCGAATAACTGCTCTTTCAGATTCTTATTCATTTGATTTAAATTTGCATAAGAGGTCTTCAGATTGCTTCTCATCCGGCGCAATGCACGCGTTAATATATCCACTTCGTTGCTGGCTTTTAGATCAACAATGGGAGCATTTAGTTCGCCGGATCCTATCTTTTCAGCGGTAATCGCTAACTTACGTATCGGGATGAACACCCTTCGATTGAGATAAGTCACCATCCATAGCGCCAGGATCAAAGTTGCACCAATGGTCAAGGCATATAAGTAGGGAAAGCTTAGCCGATTGGCAAGAGCAATAATGAAATTTACCGCGATCAATGCAAATATAAGAATACGGACGAATTGGCTTCCCAGTCGAGTGCTTTCCTGGGCTGGTAGTGTGATCTGAGCTCTAGATAGGATAGCAGGCGAAACGATCAATCCTAGATCCTGTGCTGCTTGCAAGTTGACAGCCAGGGTTTTCGTGGAAGCTACTTTAAATGGAATAGCCGATGGAGATTCACCTTTGAGAATGCGATGGATCATGCTCGCCACCAGTTTGCCCGACCCGCGTACCTCCAACGCAAAAAGTGCACCACAGCGTTCCAATTCATCGAGAGTTAATCCCAAGTAAGGGATATTCTGTTCATGAGCTATCGCCCCCATAAAGCTGGCGGCCTGATCAGTCGTTGGATCCGCGAGACGAATGATTACATGATCCTGCTGGGTTTGAAGATTAGCAATCCTATCCATAACTTGCTTCGGATCGGATGCTTCATGAAGAATCAACTTCAGGTTGAGGCTTTTGGCAGCCTTGCGCAACAGGTTAGCCTCGGTAATCACGGCTGGAAGATTGGGATTGCAAATCGCATGCACTGTGGTAGGTGGAGGTACAACTTCTGTGATCAAACTTAGGCGTTCTTCTATTATCTCCAGCCAGGGATCCCACACACCGGTCACTTTGTCAGTCTTCTGCAGGAATTCTAATTCGATCACGGTTTCAGGTTCACGAGTCACGTGAGTAAAGAGAATAGGAGTGCCGGCTTCATTTGCGGCGTCCAGCGCAATATCCAACGCCATGCGGGTCATGGCTACAATCGCGTCGACGCCAACCTCAATAAACACCTTGACGGCTATTTTGCAGCGTTCGGAATCTCCGAAGCAGCGGCACAACCACAAAATGATAGATTCTTGTTCATAATAGTAATCCCCGATTTTGGGTGATAGTGTGTTGATCCCCATTTGCTCCAGGTGCACTGCATAGCCCAATTGGTTCAGTGCCTGCTCAATCTCAGGGACCTCATCAATGGTCTGTTCGATAAACGACAAAACGCCAACGATATACATCGAGAGCTCACTTACTTGAGACAATTGTACAGCAATCTCTCGCGTTTTACATTCATCAGTTTACCAATTAATGGAAACACGTCGGCTGGCGGGACAGTAGCCTGGTTATTTCTCTCTCTTCTTCCATCTTCCTGCGCACCGTCAATTCCGTTTAAATCTATCCGAGTCCGGAGAGTTATCCTACCGGCGCCAGCCCCTAT
>Ga0265292_1002649_pt1 | contig 12075 bp, 17 predicted proteins | sample Munlanlewell296A_FD_189080 | JGI IMG/M metagenome (GOLD analysis project Ga0265292, IMG submission 189080) | Leachate microbial communities from a municipal landfill in Southern Ontario, Canada - Leachate well 296A | ecosystem: Engineered > Solid waste > Landfill > Unclassified | place: Canada...
TGATAGGGAGATGTTCAAATGAGTAATGTGTGGGATGTAAATGAGATACCGAAATTATCACCAACGGAGCGCCATTATGCTTGGTTAGAGCATGAACATATGTTTCATAAAGACCCCGAAACTCAAAAGATTATTAGAGAAATAACTATGATGCTTAAACCCGGACTTTTTGTGGCCCTCTTAGGACAATTAGAACTGGCGCAAATATTGATTAAGAGGTTTCTAAAATGAAAGAAGAAACATTGGTAGCCATTATAAATAAGTTTCCGATGTTTGATATTACATGGACCGATCGCATGAAGGATAGCTGGTTTGAAGGAATTAAGCGAACAATTACGATTATAGATGATAGTAAAAAATGTGAGGAGCATCTATGGGAGATTATAGTTAGTGTACCATATGGATGTGGTAAGCATATTGTTAAACGTTGTATACATTGTGGTGCTGTAGATTATGTTTATAATCATAGAAAAAATGACGAAATTAGTATCACAGGATCAATCGAGGAGCAAATAAATGAGTAAAGATAAATTATTCCCAATTGAAGATATAATTTATAAGCTTGAGAAAGAAGCGGAACTGAATAAGTGGAGTGATATTACGGCGTATGGTGATACAAATGTTACTCCAGAAGCGGCTAGACTTATTGCTGACATGGTTAAGAGCCTTGAATATGAAACAATTATAGAAATAAACCCTGGCCATGGCATCCTAACTAGATATATTGCTATAGAAAGCAAAACTACAAATATTGTTTCTGTTGGTGGTGGATGTTCAAAGTTTAATCTCAATACAAAGATATTTCCAAACGTAACACCGATCGACAGTCTTAAAAATTGGATCGCTGGTAGTCCAGTTAGAGCGGTTATATTTAATTTTGGTGGAGATTTCAAAGTTACTTCAGAATATTCTATTGGTATCAATATCGCGCGCGAGAATAAGGCGAGAATAGTATTAATTGGTGATTTGGATAATATGTATCGGTTTGTCAAATACTTTTCTGAGTGTTTTGATAGTTATGATGTAAAATTATCAAAACATGGGCTAACAATATATGATGTTGTTAGCCATTAAAGCAAGTCGCTGTTAATATTTGGGATCTACCTCGGTCACCTTATATAACAGCGACTTGCTATTTAAGGAGGAAAGATGAATAAACTTCATCTTGGTTGTGGAGAGAATGTTCTTAATGGGTGGACTAATATTGATGTTGGTAATAATCCAAGTATATTGCGTTTGGATTTAACAGAAGATTTACCAATGGAGTCTGATACAGTAGAATTTATTTATAGTGAGCATTTTATTGAGCATATAAGAAGAGATCAAGCAGAGAAATTATTTATAGAATGTTTTAGAGTATTAAAACCAGATGGAGTTATTAGGATAAGTACACCAGATCTTAGGAAATTGATAAATGAATATCTACTTGGTAGGATGTCAGAATGGTATGATGTTGGATGGGCACCGGAAACTTTGTGTCAGATGGTAAATGAGGGTATTACTGCGTGGGGACATCAATTTCTATATGATTATGATGAATTAAAATCTATGCTTGAAAAAGTTGGATTTTTAGATATTATTCGGGTAAGTTGGCGTGAAAGTAAATATCAAGATTTATGTAATCTTGAGTGTCGGCCATCTCATGGCGAAATAATAATAGAGGCACATAAGTAGGAGGATAAAATGTCTGATCTTATTCTGGCACTTGATAAATTGGATGAACAAGGTAAACTTGATTATGGTGTTTTGTCATTATTAACGAGATGTAAGGATGTTGATGGTTTTAAAATTACTGTCGCATCTCTATTTGATGATTGGTATCGTGAATTTTGGGGATTTTGTAGTATGATGGGTTCTGTATATAATAAATATTATAAGGTTTTATTAGACCTTAAATTGGCTGACGTTGGAGTATTTGGTAAAGAAGAGAGATGGGTTGGAACCAATTCTGAGATTGTTAAATCTGCTGCATACCATGGTATTGTAACTCATATTACTGTTCATGCTTTTCCAGGTAGATATTCGGTTCGTGAGGCTATTGAGACTGCTGCGACTTGTGGTGCTGAAGTTATTCTGTTAACAGGTATGACTCATAAAGGCGCAGATCAGTTTATGTGTCAGCCACAATATATGGATGATGTAGTATTGATGGGCGAAGAGTTTAATGTTGGTGGATATGTTGCTCCAGGTAATGATATTGATTTTCTATCGCGACTAAGGACCAAAACAAATAGAGACATCTGGAGTCCTGGTTTTGGTAGGCAAGTTACGCTTAGAGGCGGTGAGAACATAAACATTTCTGAGCAGATAAAGAGATGGAGATCTATCGTAGAGAGCGAGATCCATGATGGCAATGTTATTGTTGGCTCATATATTATTAACGATGATGAGCCAGAAGAAAGAATATCTGAGATATTGGAGATATTGAAATAATATGAAAGTTGCAATTATCGATGGTTCTAATGTTGCGTATGGTTTTATGCACGCTACTCAATATAAAGTATCAATGATGTTGGGTCTACCATCCATTGTTGGTTCTGTGTATAAAAAATATAAACCAGATTTGATTATTATAGCATGGGAGGGTGTCTGTAGTTTTCGAGAAGATATTGTCGATGATTATAAGATTGATCGATGTGGAATGCCAGATGATATATACACTGATTGTTTACTTGCTAGACAGGTATTAAAGGCTTTAGGCATTATTAATGCTACTTCACATCGTTTCGAAGCAGATGATGTTATAGCGACACTTGTTAAGAAATTTCATGACAATGAAGATATTTCATCAATATATATTATTTCACAAGACAAAGACCTATATCAATGTCTTCATTCTGCTAAGGTTGTTATAGCTGCTGATAAATCTAAGTTGGGCCGGCCGAATGGGTTGATAACCAAGGATAAATTTATAGAGCATTTTGGTTTTGATCCTAAATTCTTTGCTTGTTATCAGACGCTTATTGGTGATAAAACTGATAATGTGAGTGGTGTTGCAGGTGTTGGCCCAAAGAGTGCATCTGAACTATTAAATGGTGAATTTAGAGCTGATGTTATAAATGAAGATGGTACATTTGATTGGTCTATATTTGATATACCATCGTCAAGTTTTGTTAAGACTGTTGCAAAAAAGATGCGAGAATTTGGTATGGATAATACTAAACGTCAATGGAGTTTGGTAAAACTAAATGATGATATTGATGTTGATCTCGATCATGAAATATATAATAATACTTTGTTGTCAATACTTGATACATATGAATTGCATGACAAAATTCGCGATTATAAGTTGTTGTTCGATAATTATTTAAGGGATTTTGAAAGAAATAGAGACATGGCTTTGAGGATAATAAGATGAGAATACCCATAGAAGTTTTGAAAGAGATTGCTAAGAAATATGGTTTATCTCATATAATTATGCTTGCTCATCAGGATCTGGTTGGTCCAGTAGTAAAAGACCATGTTGTTACATATGGTAGAACTGTTGAACAATGTTCTGAGGCTGCTGATTTTGGCAATAAGTTAAAAGACGCTCTTGGATGGCCAGAAAGTTTACGTACTCAACCATCAAGAGTCTTGAAATTACAGAAGCGTATTAAAGAATTAGAGGAAGAGATTGACAAATTGAAGGAAGAAGAAGCCAGATGAGTATACTAATGGTGGTTGCAATGTTGATCAAGGACCAAATCATTTTATGCGTAATCCACGTAGGAGATAATGATGAGATATTTATTGACGGCAGATCTTCAAATTCAGAAGGGGCCGAGATTGTTGGATGTTAAGCGTTCTCTTAATTTTATGAGAGATTACGCTATTAAAGAGGGAATCGACAATGTTATGGTGCTTGGTGATATATATGAGCGCAATGATATTGTTGCTGGTTCAGAGGAAGAGGATATATTTGTAGAATTCATATCAAGTTTATTGATGAAGAACAAGAGCGTTTATGTTTTGGCCGGCAATCATGATATTATTAATGAGGAGCAGAATGTTTTAGGCACTCTGAGGAAATTTAGTCAGGGATTGTGTAGTAAATCTTTGCATGTGATAACAGAACCATTTAGAAGAATTGTAAATGGCGAGCTACCAATGTTATTTATACCCTATTTAACAAAGGGACAGATTAAAGAATCCGGTATGTCATATAGGCAATTAATGTTGCATTTAATTGCCGGATATGCTCCCAAAGAACCTTATATTCTATTTACACATTGTGATATTACAGAGGCAGAACCAGAGAGAGGCGCATATAAACGACCAGATGCTATATCTGCGAAACATGATTTGGCTAAGATAGAGAATTTGATGTGGTGTTTTGCCGGTCACGTGCATAAACATCAGGTTATGCATAATGCTATGTATTGTGGTTCTCCAGTTCACACTACATTTGCGTCTGGTAATGATCCTAAAGGCTTTGTTGATGTATGGTATGATAAGGGTGAGATTAAATGGGAATTTATTCAAATCCCTGGTCGTATGCAGATAGAATTGACTTTTGATATGGATGACGACGAGAAAGAATTTGTCGATCAATTTTGCACCACCGAAGATATTCCTGACTCAATTGTGAAATTGAGACTAGTATATGATTATAAGAAATTTGACAGCGACAAGGCAAGTTATATTGAACGAGCTTTGCAGGAGAATGGTGCTCATTATGTGATGAGGACGCCAATGCAAAAGTCTGCTAGTAAATTGGAAGAAATTGAGCAGGATTCATATGATGACAATATTATACTTGAAGCATATCTTAATAAGATACTTGGGATAGGAAAAACAGACGAATATGTTGAATTGGCTCAAGAATATATGAGTATTATATAGGGGGTGATTGTGTATAAGAAAGGTGTAGAAGAAACCAAGATCATTGAGAAATCTTTCGATGCAATGCATAAGAATTTATATGATATTAAGGAGGCAGTATTAAACTTGAAAGATCCAGTTGCCATGCATTTTGTGTATGAATTGGAGATGAAGACGCTTAAAAGAATGAAAAAACTCAGGAGATATCTTGGTATGGAGCACAATCAATGTTAAAGGTTGCTCGCATTCATTATCCAGCCCTTGGGTACGAGGGTGTTGGAATGGCAATGGTTATATATTTTCAAGGTTGTAGAAATCGGTGTTCTGGCTGTCACAATGAAGGTTTACAAGATTTTAGTGGTGGTACTGAGTATGATTTTGATACTTTGATGCGACCCATATTTATAGAGCATGATATAAAATGGATTGATTCGATAGTGCTATCTGGCGGAGAGCCATTACACCAGGATCGTGTTGAGTTGGTTTGTTTCTTAGAAAATCTTAGAAATAGATTTTCAAAACCTATCTGGTTATATACGTCGTACATATTTGAGAACGTTCCAAAAGCAATTAAGAGATTAGTTGATGTTATTGTCGATGGTCCATTTGTTGCTTTAGAACATACTGGCAATCTAAAATTTCGTGGTAGTAAGAATCAGAGAGTGTGGAATAAGATTGCAGATTGTGCTGATGGCGAGACTATGTGGGAAGAAATGGTGATAAATGATGAAATTAGTGGGTGATAAAGATGTTGGTTTTTCTAATTCTATACATAATATAATCAATCGTCTTAGACAGCATAATATTAATATAATTTGTGAAGATCATTATAATCCGAGGAGACGATGGCTTATTATTACTGATATAAATAATGGTACATATACAAAAGGTTTATTAGATGGAAATGAAAATGAATCGCAGCTCGAATCAAAAATTGATAGATATACGCTTGCTATATTAAAAGGTATGTATATTATAATTTCGCTTACAAAGGAGAAATGAGATGTATAACGATGACGAGATTAGAGAGAAGCATCCATCATATGGTACGCTATTATTCAATCATGCTAATTGCGGTGGTTCTGGTATGAGTTTGTTTAATAGCACCTTAAGGCATAATACTTTTATTTCTATTGAAATAAGACACGCTGAGAGAATCAGAAGTATTAATAGAGAAAGGATATTTGGTAGCGGAATTATAGTAAGGGCAGAGATGAGTAATAATCAATTCATTGAAGCCATTACTAATATGAATAGGGGTACAGGAACTCCAATTACTCTAAGGTTTATATCTGGTGAAGGTGAGATTCAGGAGCCAGAATATATAAATGAGAGAGTTCTTATAGAGAAGGAATTTAAGAATCGCTTTGAAGATTTGTCTGTTAATGCAAGTGAGATTACTAAAAGTGTTTTAGAATTGCTTGATAAAAAAGCAATTCGTAAGAGTGATATTCAAGATGCTCTGTCCTTACTACATAAATTACAGAGAGATCTTGATTCTAATATACCATACATGACAGAAGCGGCACAAGAAATGTTGGATAAAGGTGTTACAGAAGCTAAACATGAGGTAGAGGCTGCAGTATCACTCGCAATACATAATGCCGGCATCGATGCGATTGATGGTGATACTAATAAACTTCTAAGTTATATGGGTAAAGAAGATGAGGTTTTACATACTTCAAAACATGAGGTTGATTTAGTTAGACAAAATTGTGAGAAATTAAATCTAGGTGACGCCAAAATTTTATCAGATTTAAGAGATATGACCGGATTAGGTAAGCGTGATTGTTTAGTATTACTAATTAAAGCTGGTGGTGATATAGAGAAAGCATATGAATTAGCAAAAACATATGGTTTTAAGCATGAAGGATGAGATTATAAAGATATTAATTGTACTCGTATGTTTTCTAGTGGTAACGATTTATATTCAACATAGAGAAATAACAATGTTAACTGGTCGATGTGATCGGTATATAGATATAATTATAGATGATCTTTTTGCATTACACAAATGTAAAAATGACAAAAAGGACAAGGATATCTAATATGATTATAGATATAAAAAAGTTCTTATCGTATGATTCTGTTACGATTGATATTCCTAAAGGATTATCAATGATTTTGGGTAGATGGGTTAATGATAATACCAAGTCTAATGGCTCTGGTAAAACTGGACTAATTGACGCCGTGAAATGGTGTTATTGGGGAGAAGGAAGGACCACCAAGGCTAGACCATCTGGTGATGATATGATTAACCGTCCTCCAGACGGTAAAACAATGCAGGTGACAATCGATTATGATTCATTGAGGGTTAGTAGAAGTAGAAAATATGAATCAAAAACCAAATTAGAAGCGAGGATCAACAATAAACCAATTAATGGTAATATTGATCACGTATATAATCAGATAAGTAATAAACTTGGTATGTCTTACGATACTTTCCTTCATTCATTTTATATTCCTGTCGGTGGCGTTGGTGCGTTCACTAGATTGGGTCCGACAGAGGCTAAAAGAAAAGTTAGTGAGATGCTTGCATTGTCAAGATGGACCAAGCGTCATGAGGCTATATCAAAGAAAGTTTCAACACTGGCAAAGAAGATAAATGATTTAGATGTATCAATAGAGACTCTTGGTGCTATTGAATATGGCGACATTGGTACTATGAAAATTCAGAAAATGGCATTGGAGGCAAAGATAAGACAAGATGCCGACACCATCCTTACGTTTGAAAAGAGAAAAGAAGAGATTGAGAATGAAATCAAAGAAATTGATATTCTCATCAATGGCTGCAAAGCTGATAAAGCCATGTATAACAGTAAACAGGTCGAGCTTGATACTATTAATAACACCATAACGAGTACAAAGAAACAGCTAGAAGCACATGAAGAAGCTCTATTAACTGATCTAAATACCATTAATGTATATAATGAAGAGGTAAAAACATATCGAGAATATATTGACAAAATAAAGAAAGAACTTGATACTTTGATATTAAGTAATCCTGGTGATATCGATTATGATAAAGAAATTGATAAATTACAGGAAGAGAGTAAGAATCTATCAGTAAAAATAGGTTCTAATGAAAATGAATTGTCTCGATTGAATACGATTAAAGCCAAGATTAAACACAACATTATGTGTCCAGTTATGGAGTCAACTTGTCCAGTATTGAGCGATGAAAAAGTTGTGCAGACGCAGATTGCCGGTTATGACATACAAATATCTCATATTGAACAAGCAATCAATGGTGATAGAGAACTTCGTATTGGTGTGATGTTTAAATTGGATGATGTTAAGGGTGCTAGACTTAAATGGCTTGAATATGATAAAAAGAGATCTGATATTGAGGCCTCTATTAAAACGTATGAACAGAAAATTATTGCACACGAATCAAGTATTAAGTATTTTGAAGATAGTAGATTAAAACATTCAGAACAGATTAAAGTTCTTGAAGATGAAATTAGTGTACGTGAAAAAGATGGAATGGATTTGGCTCGTTTTCTTATGGAGATGGAAGATAATTTAAATATCGCTAGTATTGATGATAATATTGAGAAAGATCAACAACGAATAAGAGTTAAAAATAGTGCAATATATCAGATTAAAACAGATATAATGAATATTCAGAGTGTTATGGTCGGTGATAGAGATACAGTTTCTATGATTAAAAATGGGATGGATATCATAGAGAGTACAATGGAGAAAATAAAAGCCATCAAAAATGAGAGAGCAGAAGTTGACGCTCTATATCGTAAATTGGTAATACTACAGAAGGCCTTCTGTGTTGATGGTATACCGACATATGTTATCAATATGATTACTCCTGAAATAGAGTCTATTGCTAATTTTATACTAGAAAGCGCAGATCAACCAAGTAGGATATCTATTAGGCTGAAAGAAGAGACAAAAACTAAAGATCCTGTAACTGGTGAATTCAAACTACAAGATACATTCAAAATTGGTATTTTTGATATTAATACTGGTGGAGAGTATGTGTATGATTTGAATTCGGCCGGCGAGAGTTTCTGGATTGATTTTTCTCTTAGATTAGCGTTAGGTGTTTGTACGAGGAGACACAATAAAATTTTGTTAAATCTTTTTATGATTGACGAGGGAATGGGAGTTTTAGATAGTAAAGCGCAGAGAATATTTTTGGAAGTGCTAAGAAATGTTACTATTAAATATGATATCGATTATGTTTGGTTAATTACACATACACCAATTAATTATGCTAGAGAATTTGTTGATAATATTATTATGTGTAATAGAGATGATTATAAAACTACTATAGAAATAATGTAGAAATATAGATAATATTAATCATGCTTTATTTATCGATAAATAAAGCATGATTTGTTCTAAATGCTCAACCCGAAATGAATGTGTAGATATATGTGCTCGCGTTGAATCAATTATTCATGACAATAGTGGTGTGTGTTTATATGATATGATATATAGGTGTGGTGCTGGTGATCCAGACAATATGTATCATAGAGCCTGTGACGAGAGTACATGTGAATCTTATAGTAGTAGAACAAGAATCAAAAGAGATTTTGAATTAGATAATGTATTTATGGAAGTTAATAGTGTTAATGTTGGTGAAGTTGAATTAGGAAAATTACAAAATGTCGGTGAGATTGTTATTAGTGGTGGGTATTCTCGACTATATATACCCACCATTAATAAGCTAGTTGGAAATATTTCTATTGGTAATTTTCTTAGAGATCTTCTAATCAAAAATCCACTCGATTTATTCACTCCAAGACAAAAACAAGCCCTTCGCCTCTATTATAACATTGTTACCACAAATAAACATTCATTTGTCAATATAGCTAGCATAATGGGTATATCCAAGAAAAAGGCTGTACATCATGTAGCTGTTGGTATAATGAAAGTAAGATTATATATAATGCTTAAAATTGTGGAGACTCTAATGAGTAACGCAATGATATTATCAGATATTGGATTAGATATCGAGATTGGCAACTTTACGGTTAAAATGTCCAATGAAGAGAGAGCAAAAATTAGAAGTATTATGCTCACAAAGAAGGCTAATGATCTTCTTTCACGTGAACAATTTGAGATATTGTGGATGTTCTGCGGAGTAGATGGAAAAGCAAAATCGCTTGGCGAAATTAGTGACTTAGTGGGTGAGTCTCGCGATGTTATTAAGAAAAAGATAGAACATGGCGTTAATAATATTAATAAGTATCTAATCGCTAATGTTCTAAACCTATCAAATAAGAGATTGTGTCAGGCGCGAGATTGCGTAGTTTCATTTACACCAACTAGAGAAGATCGTATATACTGTTCACGTAGATGTAATGCTAACGAACGTATACGTAGATGTAGAGAGAAGAAGAAATTTCGTGAGGAGAGGGTTTGTGAGGAGTGCGGCATTAAATTCATAGCTACTAAAGCAAATCAATGGTTTCATAATAAGTATTGTGAGATAGAGTTTGTGAAAAAATATGGCCCAAAAGCATTTAAAGAAATTAAGTCCAGATACGTTCGGAGCAATGATGCCGAAGAGTCTGGACGAGCAGGAACTTCTTAATTTTGAATTAAGAAGTATTGTTATTGAACTACATACCAGAAAAAAGGATGTAGTTCAGATACATAAATTTTTACCAGAATTGGATAAAAGATTCAAGGATGTTGAACTAATCCAAATTATGGAGATTGTACAGGAGTATATTAAGAGTACTGATGATTTTGTTAGAGATAATCCTGATTTTTTAGATGATAAGTCTAGACTAGTATTAACACATATTCAAGAATTAGATAGGATTATCGGACAGCAATGGTTATTGTTTGAGGATATGCCGGTCGAGCATTCAAAAGTTAAAGATAACATTCTCAAGAATATCACAAATACTATCTCTGAGAAAGCAAAATTACAACAATTATTCGACATTGATAAAGAACGTGATAAAAAATTAAAGGAAGCTCTTGAGGCAAATCAGAAATTAGTATTATTGATGAGAGATGTTGTAAATGATTGTCCTATATGCAAAAATAAATTACTTCAAGTTATCGGTCAGCATACAAGATTGGTGGTTTCAACGTGAGTGATGCACCATATCTTGAATCATTATTACATCAATTAAAGCCTAGTGTTACTACTAAAGACATTTATAATAATGATATAATTAAGTATTTTAAAGACGTTCATAATACGACATTTCCACCAAAACTAGCATATTATCTACATAAATTATATACCAAAGTCAAAAATAGAGAAAGCTTCAGGGTTATTTTTAAGAGCCCACGTGGTGGTGGAAAATCGAAATTCGCCTCTGGTTTTGAATTTGCTTGCTATTATATGCTGGATGCTGAGGCTGTTAACTGTGGTGGGTCAGAAGAACAGGCTAGAATTGTTTTTGATTATTGTAAAGCCTATATAGAGAATGATCAAGATGCTGCAACAGAGATACCAGAAAAATTGATGTTGTCTGATCGAGTCACCAAGGGTGGCCCGAAACCTCAACCAACTCTTATATCAGTTCCTGCTTCTCCCAAATCAATTCGAGGTAAGCATCCTGGTGGTGAAACAAAGACAGCAGGAATACTTGTCCTAGATGAAATGGTCGAGATGGAAGATCATCTTGTTATTGATGCTCTAGGTATGCTGCGTGGTGCCAAACCTCCTATTCTCGTATGCCTATCAACCTTCCATAAAATGTTTGGTAAATTCCAGGAGTTTTGGGATAGTGATGATATGGGATTTATCAAATTTGATTGGGATACATTTGATGTATGTGAGAAATGTACTTATCCATGTGAGACATGTATACCAGAATTTGTTGAGCATTACTGTCAGGTTGTATGTAAGTGTTACATGGATTTTGATAGAGATCCAAGCACATTACCACAATGGAAAGCATTCTATTATGTCAAAGATGAACGTACAAATGAATTATTAAAAGTTGAAGGTGATGTTGGTAAGATCTGTCCGGAATGTGGTGGAATAGTAGATCATAAGGCTAGATTTACTGAAAATGGATGGATACCAATTGTTGAGATCCGTGACTCATGGAAGTTATATGATAAGGAGAAATTTGAAGTTGATATTATGGGTTGGCGTCCATCAGGGGCCGGCTTAGTATTAGATCCCAATGCTTTAGCTAAATGTATTGTTAGTAATCTTAAGTGGCATAAGGGAGCATATATTCGTGCTGGTTTGGATTGGGGCGCGAGAGGAATGACTGCGATTGTATTGATGCAGAGATTTGGCGATGGTAGATGTGAGACTATCGATGCTTGGCA
>Ga0265292_1002650_pt1 | contig 12074 bp, 8 predicted proteins | sample Munlanlewell296A_FD_189080 | JGI IMG/M metagenome (GOLD analysis project Ga0265292, IMG submission 189080) | Leachate microbial communities from a municipal landfill in Southern Ontario, Canada - Leachate well 296A | ecosystem: Engineered > Solid waste > Landfill > Unclassified | place: Canada...
GGCATCGGGACAACGAGTCCTAGCAGTTCGCTTCATATAGTTACAGCTTCTGCACAGACTAATTCACCCACAGCAGGCATATCTATGGGTAAGAGTGCGGGCGGCGATTATCAATTGCAATTGACGCAATCGGGAGGATCGCCTCTCATTGATCTAAGCAGAGGCACTAATACCGATTTTGACGCGAGAATATCATCACCCGCTGATAATCAGCTGTCTTTCGGAACATATAGTGGAGGTAATGTATTGAATATTGTTGCCGGCAACGTCGGCATCGGGACGGCGAGTCCAGGATATACATTAGACGTAAATGGACCTATTAGAGCACTAGGAAGCAGTGTATTTGCTCAAAGTGCTAACTCAAGTACCTCATACGGTGTTGCTCCTATTCAAATTAGAGAAGCTTTGTATGGGGCTACGGGTGCATACCTTCCTCCTAGATTAAGTTTTCATTGGGGAGGAGTGGTAGCTTCACAAATTGGTATAGAAAGCAGTGGAAGAATTGCCATTTTAAATAATCCCGGAACGGGATATGAGAATCTCATCTCAAACAGCATATACTTTACTAATAATAATACTCGACTGTATCAAGGTGCAGGGACCTCTCTTCACGTACAAACTGCATATGGCTATGTTCAGATTGGAGCACAAAATAGTAGTTGGACACATTTCCAAGCTGATAGAAATTTTTACTTTAATCCATCTATTTATGTCGATGGAGGTATTTGCCTTTATCAAGGTAGTAATTGTATTACCTGGGATGGTACTTATATGAGAGCAAGTGGTTATCTACGGGCTGCCTCGGGTATTTATTCAGATGGTTGGGTCCAATCAGCTGGCTTATCCGCTGCACTTTCATATCAAACCAATACCTCAGCCACTCTTGTTCGGTTAATTTATAACGGGATCCATACAATGCAAAATGGAGCCAACTATGATCTTGAAATACAATCCGCCTATCATGGTGCCCCAACTGGTCGTGTTCAAATTGGATCCGGTGGGGCATGGAGTCCATCTCTGTACGTCTTTGGACCAGTTTATGCCTCTGCCTTTACAGGTACTTCCGACATCCGTCTCAAGGAAAATATTCATAATATTACCAATGCTCTGAATACGATTAAATCTCTCCGTGGTGTCACTTTTCGCTGGAAAAACAATGGTTTTGACCTTAATAATGCCAGTAACCCAAATATGAATCCTAATTCAATTGGTTTCATTGCACAAGAAGTCGAAACCTTTCTACCCCAAGTTGTCGAAACTCCCGCCAATGGCTATAAAAGCATCAACTACAATGCTATTGTCCCCATAGCTGTCACTGCCATCCAAGAACAGCAAACTCAAATCGTCTCCCTACAAAGCATCACAACTGATTTTATCAGCAAGTTTAAAGAAGGTTTGATCGAAACCAAGAAACTCATCGTCGATGGGGTGGATATTTTGAAAAAATTGAATGAACTTTCGGTGAAAGTAGAATCACAACAAAAGCAGATTGAGGAGTTGAAAAAGTCCATTGAAGAAGTAAAAAACCGCTCAAACGTAATAGTCGCTCCAGGGTTTTGATTCAACATATAAAAACTATATTTGACATATGGAACGATATTTATTATTATTGTTCCATAGAAACTAAACTATGAGCCAACTAGCTGAAAATATCATTAGAAAATGGTGGACAAGCACGCTTCCAGAAATACTTCCAAGAAATATTGATTTGATGCAATATTACAATTTACCTGTTAGAAAAATTATTAGCGCTGTTGGTTTTAGGCGCATTGGAAAAACATACATCTTCTTAGATTTTGCGGGAAAAATTGGTAAGGAAAACTGCGTATACATCAATTTTGAAGATGAAAGAATACCAAAAAAAGTTACCTTTTTAACAGATATAACAGACACATTAGCTGAAATCTCAGGAGAAAAATCCTATACTCTTCTTTTTGACGAGATTCAAAATATCCCAAATTGGAGCATGTGGGCAAGACGTATAATAGAAACCACAAACCATAAACTATTTATTACCGGTAGTTCTTCCAAGCTTGCCTCATCAGAGCTTCCCACAGAACTTCGGGGAAGATCGCTTACAATACGCATAAACCCTTTAAATTTTAAAGAGTTTTTGAGATTCAAAAAAATAGACTTTGAATCATTACCACAAACTCAACAGTTACACCTTACACGAGAATACATCACGTATGGAGGGTTTCCAGAAGTATCATTAGTCGATGAGGGGAAAAAAATCCTTATAATAAATGAATATTACAATACATTCGTTTCTCGAGACATCATTGAAAGACATAACATAAGAAATGTAGCCTTACTTAATAACCTTCTCAAATTAATCCTCAATTCCCCGTTTTATACAATTTCGGGTATAACTAAATCACTAATATCTATAGGGTTTGACACTGGCAAAGCCACAATATCTCGATATATTTCATACCTTGAAGAGAGTTTTTTCCTTCAAAATCTTGAGTTACATACTCCAAGTATTAAAAAAAGGGGTAAAGCTCAAAGAAAGCCGTATTTTGTTGATAGTTCATTTTTATTCAATCTTTCAACAGAATTTTCAAACAATATGGGGAGACTCATGGAAAATATCGTTTTTAATAATCTATCAGACGTTTACTATTGGAAAAATTATCAAGACAAGGAAATCGACTTTGTCATCAGAGAAAAAGAAATCAACACCAAGCTGATACAGGTTAGCTTTGTAGAGAGCAAAACAGAAATTAAAGAAAGAGAAATGAATAACCTCATTTTAGGATCTGATATTTTAAAATGTGATGATTTGACACTAATAACCTGGAGTGTTCAAGATACTGTCAAGAAAGATGGTAAAATCATAAAACTAATTCCATTGTCTAAATTCTTGCTCCAAGCAAACCATTGACCCCTCAGTAGACGCAAATTACCTCTCTCCAAAGCATCACGAAACCAAAAAGCTCATCGTCGATGGGGTGGGGCAGATTGAGGGACTCCAAAAGGTAGTAAAAGAGCTGAAGAAATAATACTACCAATCCAAACCAAAAATTCTAAATTCTAAATTACAAGCTCCAAATAAATAATAAATGTCATTGATATTTCTCCCAATTCCCTTTATATTTAAATGATGAATAAAATTAAATCCGGCATCATCCTTCTCCTCGCCTTCCTTATTCCTTTTTCTTTTCTCCAAATCTTTTTCCAAAATCTTGTTCAAATAAATATCGTCTATGTTCTTGCTTTTAGTGCTTTATTACTTGTTATCATCTCTTTCTTGCAACTCCTCATCTCAAAAAAATTTGTTTTTCAAACCAGCCCTCTTGATGTTCCGGTCATCATATTTTTAAGCGCGATTTTCCTTTCTTTTATTACCGCCTCTACAAATAAAATGCAGGCTTTTCTTGATCCCAATTTTGGCCTTTTGATGATGATTTCGCTGGTAATTTTGTATTTTTATTTTTCCCATAATACACCAGGGCGACCACAAGGGTCGCCCCTACAAGCGTTTTCATTGGCCGGATTTATTATTTCCTCGCTCATCATCATCCTTTCCCTCGAACCAACGAAAGGAATTGGGGTTATCCCACTCGATCTTCTCATTTTTATCGGCTTTATATTTATGTACAGCTTAGGATCTCTCGTCCGTTCATTTTCGGTAAAAGAAGAGGCCCCCAAAGTGGTCCAGATATGTATATTGATCGTCGTCTCTCTAGCACTCGGTATCAGCTTTATCGCTTTTTCAAAACAGGGCGCAATCTTTTCTTCTTTTTCCTTATCGTTTAAGGCTATGTTTCAGATATTTAAAAATCCTCTCACGGCTCTCCTTGGTTTTGGCATTGATAATTATTCCTCTGTCTTTAATCGGGTAAAAGACGTCGGATTTAATCAGACGAGTCTGTGGCAATTCCCGGCAAATGTAGACAGATCTACCCTATTTCATGTCATAACCACAACCGGTGCCATCGGATTTATTTCCTTCTCATATCTCATTTTCGCTTTGATAAAAAATATAAAAAAGGGTTTTTCTCTTATGTTGGGTTTTGTATATCTTTTATCCGTATTGATTATTCTCCCCCCATCTTTCCTTACTTTTTTTCTCCTGCTTTTACTTGCTTCCCAAACCAGAAAAAATGATAAAGAGTATATATTTAATCTCTCGGAATCTTTTTCGCTATATAGCTATCTCATTATTATAATCACGGCTTGTGTGCTTTTTGGATCAGGGATACGCTATTTTAGCTCTCTCTATCTGGCTGATTATTTCTACACAAAATCATTTGCTGGTATAAGAGAGAATAAGTTTAATAAAGTGTATGATAACCAAAAAAAGGCTCTTTCGTATAACCCGTATCTTGAACAGTATCATCTTGGTTTTGCCAAAACTCATTTTGTCCTCGCCCAAAATGTCATAGAAAAAGCCTCCTCAGGGTCTGCCCCTCTTGTATTCACCAAAGAAAGCAAACAAACACTTGTTGAGGCAATCCAATTTGCTATAACAGAAAGCCAAACAGCTATCGACCTCAACCCAAAGAAAGCCGATTACTGGGCAAATTTGGCCCAAATGTATGCTATTATCCCAAAAGAATTACAGACGCCCAACCAAAAAGACACTGACACTCCACAAACAGCAGCTATAACCCTTTTTAAAAAGGCGCTTGAACTTGACCCGAATAATCCTGCGTATTATTTCCAAATGGGCCAGATTCTTCTTTCACAGAAAAAAACGGATGAAGGGTTCAAATCTATAAAAAAAGCGACTGAGATAAAACCAAACTGGGCTGATGCCCATTATCAACTTGCTATACTTTATTCTCAAAAAAATGACTTGAAAAGTGCCACAAAAGAGTTGGAGATTGCCCTACAAAATCTTGATCCAAAAATAAATCAAAAAGAATATGAGGTCGTCAAACAAACTCTTGATAAGATGAAAAGTCCACCAACACAAGCGCCAGCACAAGCACCTCAACCAGATCAAAATTAGTCTTGACAACCCTTATTTTTAAGCATAATATAATATTATGGATCATAAAAAAATAATAGTCATTGGAGTAATTGTCCTTGGAATACTTACCTTGTTTATGTTTAATGGACCCAGCAACAAAGCTGTGTCTCCAAATATTCTCTACCTTACCCAACCAGTGAATTCTTTTTCCGGAATTGTAGATAAAATCGAAGGCAATAAATTGACGGTAAGTCAAAAGTTGACTGCCTCGCAAAACCTTCTTCCCTTGGCGGCAAATCCCTTAGGAAAAACCGCTCCACTTGTTGCTCCTAAAGTTGTGACCATCACCTTTAAAGCTGTCATTTCGGATAAAACCCAGATCTTCCAATCGCCATCATTTATTAATTATTTATTTAAGACTACTCCACTCGTTGGTGGCGCTCCTGGCCTTCCCACCGCCTCCACTCCCAAAATGTCGGTCAAAGATATTAAAATTGGTCAAATAATTACTGTCAATACAGTAAAAGACTTGAGAACTTTGACCGGTGATACGTTTGAGGCAACGATGATTAATCTGCCTCAGATTGCCAATACCTTAAACGGTAAGATAGTTAGCCTTGAAGGAAACGTCCTGACTATCAAAGGATTTTCCCAGACAATGGCGGCGGCGGCCCCAATTCCTGCCAATTCCGCCCCTGCCGTTCCTCAAGAAAAAAATTATATTATAAATATTACACAAGATACCGAAATATCTCATAATATCTATGACAGTAATGTAAATCCTGGAGCTCTTATTGCTCCAAAACCGGAAAAACTCTCAATTGGAGATTTAAAAAAGAATATGCAGGTAACCGTCTATACAGCTGAAGACGTAACAGAATCTCAGACACTCACTGCTCTTCGCATTGAACCTGCCCAAGTAATGCCGAGCGTTGTTCCTTTAGCTCCACCAATTTCTCCGCCGACTCCATCAGTGTCTACCTCACCTTCGGCAACTACCTCACCTTCGGCAGAACTATAATTATGGAAAAATTATATTTATTGGGTTTTGGGGTTTTATTGCTTATCTTGATTTCAACCATTCAGATTATAATTTCAAAAAAAATCTCTTGGCAAAAAAGTCCTCTTGACAGTCTGATTCTGCTTTTTATAACGGCCGTAGCTTTATCAACTCTGTTTTCTTCACCTAATAAAATCCAGGCTTTACTTAATCCAAATTTTGGATTGGTGATGATGATTTTTTTGGCAATTTTATATTTTTATCTGTCACGTCAGAAAGGTCCGTCCTTGTCAGCGAGTCCATTTAAGGTCGGACCTTATATAATGAAGGTATCATCTATCATCTTGTCTATTGTCACGATTATTTTCTATTTTCAACCCTTCAAAAATATTTCGCCAAATTTTACACCGGTTGGATCGCAATTGGATTTGGCAATTTTATTGGGGTTTTTTGTAATTATTGGTATTATAAATATATTTAAAAAGGGCGACCACAAGGGATCGCCCCTACAATATCTATCATTTATCATCTTGCCTCTCCTTGCCCTTTTTCTAACCGTCTATTCGATTGCTGTACAGACGCCCAAATTGGGCGTCTCTACATTGATTTTGCCACCATTCCGCCTGTCTTGGTTTACTGCGCTTGAAATTTTTAAAAATCCTTGGGCGGCAATAATTGGCGTTGGCCCTGATAATTTTTCGGCTATTTTTACTCACGTAAAAGATTTTGCTTACAACCAATCGGCTCTTTGGCAGGTTGATTCATTTAACGTTTCCCATTCGGCAATTTTACAAATTCTCACCGAAACCGGAATTTTTGGTTTATTGGCGTTTGGATTATTGATATTTAATGTAATCAAACAATTGGTAAAAAAGGGCGACCACAAGGGATCGCCCCTACAATTATTTTTATTTTTTTATTTATTTATTTGTTTGTTAATTTTTCCTCCTTCTCTAATAATCTGGTTTTTGTTTTTCGTGGTGTTGGGTTTGACCTTGCCTGCCGGCAGGCAGGTAAATCAAACCCCTACAACTGATGTACAGACGCCCAAATTGGGCGTCTCTACAATTGATCTAACTGACATGCTTCCCCTTTATTTTGGCATGATAATTATTTCTTTTGTTTTAATTGTCACGTCCGGATATTTCCTCGGACGTTCCTATGCCTCTGAATATTATTTCAAAAAATCCCTCGACGGAATTGTAAAAAATAATCTTAAAGATGTATATAATAATCAAAGACAGGCAATAATTTTAAATCCGTATATTGAAAGATTCCGAAGCAGTTTCGCCCAAACCAATCTTGTAATTGCTAATAATATTGCCAATAAAGTAAAGACGCCCAAATTGGGCGTCTCTACCCAACTCACCGAACAGGATCGTCAAACTATTACTCAGGCAATCCAAGCCGGAATTGCGGAAGGCAAAGCGGCTGTCTCTCTAAATCCTCAAAAAGCTGGTAATTGGCAGAGTCTTGCCTTAGTATATTTAAATGTTATCAATACTGCGAAAGATGCCGACGGTTGGACAATTTCTGCCTATCAACGGGCAATACTTGCCGATCCACAAAACCCAACCTACAGAGTTGGACTGGGTGGAGTTTACTATAACTTAAAAAAATATAATGAGGCTTTAAAATTTTTTGAGCAGGCTGTTTCCCTAAAGCCCGACTGGGCCAATGCTAATTACAATTATGCTTGGGCTAATTTTCAGATAAAAAACTATCCTCAAGCCGTCAACGCCATGGAGAATGCTTTAAAATTGATCAATAAAAAGACAAATAAGGCCGATTACGAAAAAGTAAAAAAAGAACTTGAAGAATTTAAGAAAATGATACCTAAGGATGCGAGTTTGGAAACGAAATAAATAAAAAACGGTTAAACAGTTAAAACTTAAACGGTTAAAAAAACTATTAAACCATAAACATTAAACATGTTTTTTGTTTATTAGTTTAAACGTTTGATAGTTTATTTAGGTTTTAACAGTTTAATATTTAACTGTTTATTTTAGAAATCCCAGTGGATTTAGCAAGGTCCCTCCTGATCTAATTTCGAAGTGCAAATGCATTCCCGTCGATCTTCCGGTTGAACCCATTATTCCGATTTGTGACCCTTGAGAAACAGAATCCCCCACATTGGGTGAAAATGAAGCAAGGTGTCCATATAACGTCTGATAACCATTGCCGTGATCAATAATCACATGACAACCGTAACCCCAGTTAAGACAACCGGCATAAACTACCGTACCCGAATCAGCCGCCAGTACTGGTGGAGATGAAGGGTTGGCAATATCAAGAGCCATATGATACCAAGCCGGCTGCTGAGTGATACCACCTGATGTTGGCCAGATAAAATTAGAATTACCCTGAACTCCCGCTTGAATTGAAGCTACAAATTGATAAACAGGTTTTTCGGGTTCAATCGTTCCTTCTGGGACATACAAAGTCTGTCCGGCCATAAGGGAAAAAGTATCTAAATCTTCAAAACTATTGAACGGAAAATTTAAAATATTTTGGGCATTGGTATGATATTTTTTTGCTATCGTATAAATCGTCTCTCCTGAACCAACTTTATGAACAATACCTGTTACGGGAGGAATTTTAAGAACTTGATTTGGCTTGATAAGGTCGCCTTTCAAATCGTTCGCCCATCTGATTGTGTCGGTTGAGATATCAAATCTTTTTGCAATAGTTGCTAAATTTTCTCCTCCTTTTACCGTATAATTTTCCACTTTATCACGTGGTTTGACTGAAAAAACTGTCGAAAGTGAACCGCCATAAGGATTGTAAGAGACCACTAGGGCTTGATAATCGTTTTGATTATTTGATGATTGAAAAAAAGGGGCGTTTTCAGCAATGATTGGACCGCCAACAATGGCTGCGGCTACAATCATCAGGAAAGAAGTATTTAAAAAAGATGAGGAATATTTTCCCCGCTTCACAATTAAAAAGGCAACGATGATGTCTTTGATGCCTTCAAATACCCGCCCTGCGCTAATTAGTCGGGATAAAGCATAGTCTTTTAAAAAGATAATAAACTCGCCTATTTCAACCATAAATAGGCTTATATTATACCATGGTTCGCGGTCCCCCTGTAGAGACGTGATTAATCACGTCTCTACAATAGGGAATCCCAAATTAAACCATCGCCGCTATTATCTTCTCAAGCGCGACTTCAAAAGCTGCTTGCTTCAAAGGCATCTTTTTTACAACTGATTTTTTCCAGATCGCTTCAAAGGCTCTCTCCATCATCACCTTTAACTTGTCATTAACCTCTTTTTCCGACCAATAATATCCGGCTTTATTCTGTACCCATTCAAGGTAAGAAACGGTCACTCCACCGGAATTAGCTAAAACATCAGGGACGATGATTTTGCCCTTCTTAGTTAAATATTCATAAGCATCAGCCGTCAATGGGCCATTGGCCATTTCAACGATGATATTGGTCTTAATTTTGGCCATATTTTTATCATTTACCATGTTCTCGAGAGCAGCCGGAACTAAGACGTCAACATCCAGCTCCAATAACTCTTCGTTGGAAATAGTTTTACCGTATGAAACGGTTCCTTTTTCCTTTTTATTCTTCAAAGCCCGATCTAAGTCAACTCCATTTTTGTCATAAACACCTGATCTGGAATCGGAAATTGCTACAACTTTAAAACCGACTTCGGTTGCAAGCTTTGCAAAATAATATCCGACGTTACCAAAACCTTGGACGGCAACGGTGGTCCCTTTAGCTTTTTTCTTCAATTTACCAAGTAAAGACAAAGTGACAAACAATCCGCCTCGTCCTGTTGCTTCAGTTCTCCCTAAGCTTCCACCCATTGATACTGGTTTTCCGGTAAAAGTAGCCGGACTTTTTCTCCCTATGATTTTTTGATATTCATCAAGCATCCAGCTCATTATTTCTGGAGTTGTGTTAACATCTGGAGCTGGAACATCTATATCCTCACCAATTACATGGGCAATTCTATTGACAAATGCCCTTGATAGTCTTTCCAATTCTGTTTTTGATAATTTTTTTGGGTCAACTACAATTCCACCCTTTCCTCCACCATATGGAAGACCGGCGACCGCACATTTAATTGACATCAAAGTTCCCAAAGCTTGGACTTCTTCACGAACAGTGTCACGATGAAAACGAATTCCACCCTTATAAGGTCCAAGGGCACTGTTATGTTGAATTCTCCAGCCCTTAAAAACACGTTTTTTGCCATTGTCCATCATTATTGTCAAAGTAAACTCATGACTGAATTCTGGTTCAATAAGACGTTTAATCATTTCGCTTTCTATTCCCATCTTTTCGGCTGTTTTGGTGATGAGTGCTTGTGCCGACTCAAGCATCTTTTTTCCTTGATTTTCCATATGTTTTGAAAAAAACAAATTAATAATTTCTAATTCCTAATTGCTCTAATTAACCTAAATAATTCCCAGTTCTCAATTTCCCAATTTTTGGTCATTAAAATTTGGTGCTTGATTAGAAATTAGATTAATTAGGTTAATTAGGTTAATTTTCATTTAAATACCTCTCCACTTCTAACGCTGCCTCAACTCCAGTTCCGGCCGCTGTCACTGCCTGTCTATAATATGGATCTGCACAATCACCGGCAACAAAAACTCCCTTGACGGACGTTCTCCTTCTTTCAAAAATTTTTATGTACCCTTTTTCATCAAGTTCTATTTTATCTTTAAATAAATCCGTGTCCGGTTTATGACCAATGGCTACAAATACTCCTTCAAGAGTTATTGTTTCATTGTTCGATTGTTTCATTGTTTTTTTGTTTTCAACAATGGAACCATGAAGCAATGGAACAATTTTTTTTAGTCTGACCCCTTCAACTTTTTTTTCTCCTAATATTTCTTCAACTGCGGAATTCCAAATTATTTCAATTTTTCCATTTTTTAATACCCGTTCCTGCATAATCTTTGATGCGCGGAAAAAATCTCGACGGTGAATAATATATACTTTTTTGGCAAATTTTGTCAAGGTTAAAGCTTCCTCTAAGGCTGTATCTCCTCCACCAACAACTGCTACTGTTTTTTCACGAAAGAAAAAACCGTCGCAGGTAGCGCATGCTGATACTCCGCGACCCCGTAAACGGGTTTCCGACGGAAGATTTAACCATAAAGCCTTCGCGCCGGTGGCGATGATGATCGATTTTGTTTTAATTAAAGACTGTCTTTGGTTAAAGACAGTCTTTATTGGTTTGGAAAAATCCACCTTTATCACATTCTCATCCACAATCCTCGTTCCAAATTTTTTGGCCTGATTTCTCATTTTTTCAATCAATTCTGAGCCTAGTATTGATTCAAACCCAGGGTAGTTTTCAACTTCAGAAGTAAGGGTTAATTGACCGCCGGGAGGCGATCCGGCAAATACTAGTGGATTAAGATTAGCTCGAGCCAGATAAATAGCCGCAGATAGTCCAGCCGGGCCACCACCGATTATTATTACATTCTCTGTCATAATTAACCTAATTGACCTAATTACTCTAATTGACCTAAATAATGTCCAATTTCCCAATTTTTGGTTATTGGGATTTTTTTAGAAATTAGGTTAATTAGAAATTAGAAATTTATAAATTAATAGCTCTTTCCACCATCCTCCCAATCTTGATACTATCCTCGTTAGGTATCAATTTACAGATATCAGATATTACTATTTCTTTAGATAGTCCGTCAATAGCTTTTTTAACGGCTGATATCTGTTGAAGTACGTCAGAACACTCTCGTTTTTCACCTAGCATCTTTTCTATCCCCCGTAATTGCCCAATTATCCTGTTAACACGCTTTTTAGTATCCTCCATATGTTTTAGTTTATAAAGTTATAAAGTTCATAAAGTTTTTAAAGTATTTGTTTTGCTTTATAAACTTTACAAACTTTCGACTTTATGAACTCTCTTATACTGGATAGTAGTATAGAGTATATGAGATATGGATGTCAAGAGTAAAAATATAAACAGTTAAGTATTAAACTGTTAAAACCTAAATAAACTATCAAACGTTTAAACTAATAAACAAAAAACATGTTGGCAGCATTAAAGTTTTGTATTGGTGAAATCACTCCTGTAGCCTGTTAGAATAATCTCTTTAAGTTATATTTTATTTCTATGATTAAAAATGTCCTGTCTGTAAGGTTTTTTCTGCTATTAAATA
>Ga0265292_1002651_pt1 | contig 12070 bp, 9 predicted proteins | sample Munlanlewell296A_FD_189080 | JGI IMG/M metagenome (GOLD analysis project Ga0265292, IMG submission 189080) | Leachate microbial communities from a municipal landfill in Southern Ontario, Canada - Leachate well 296A | ecosystem: Engineered > Solid waste > Landfill > Unclassified | place: Canada...
GTCTTTGAAGAAATCATTTACTTCTGCCAAAGCGATATTGAACACTTTTTCCTCGATGATTCCATACAGGAATAACAAAACTTTTAATGTATTGGTTTCATGCTCTAAGTTTTTAATCCGCCTGAACAATTCAATGAACATAAGCCGAATGTCGTCTGCATGGAGTTCTTGTTCGGGATTGCTTAACATTGCCCAGATCTTTTTATCAGCCAGCATTTCCCAAGGTTCATTAATATTCACCCATAATCCGCCTTTCTCTTCCCGGTCACTAACAGTTGACAGTTGACAGTTGACAGTTGACAGTTGACAGTTGACAGCTAACAACTAACAACTAACAACTGACAACTGACAACTGACAACTGACAACTAATTTAAGGTTAACCCGAACAAAAAGGATTTATACAGTTTGAAATACTTGAGCAGTCCAAAAATTTAGACATTGGAACTGCCCTTTACATTTATCATCAACCGTTCGCCGACAAAAAACGACCGTTCGCCGAAAAACGGGAGACAAGGGTGGGCAAAAAGTTTTACAATGTAGACATGGCAAAAAATGGCCAGGTTTCTAGACGACTCCTAAAATGATCGTATTAACAGCTATACTGAACTGTTGGGCAGGATTAAAAAACAGCGTTTAATCTTGACGCAAGAACGAACCTGTTCGGGTTGTGTTAGTCTATCAAAAAAAGGGGTGATTCTAAAGATAAGGTAATAAAGCATTCAAAAAGGATTTTTGTGATTGATTGTATTGATTGTGCTACAAATTTGAAGTATTAAGGGGGATAAATTTATTATGGAGAAAGTTGCAATTGAGGATCGCGTGTTTAATCCGTCCAAAGAAGTAGTTGATAATGCTAATATCAAACAGGCAATGTATGATCAGTCCAAAACTGACCGCCTCGGTTGGTGGAAGAAGCAGGCTGACGAACTAGTAACATTTTTCAAGCCCTATGAGAAGGTTTTAGATGACAGCAAACCTCCGTTCTTTAAGTGGTTTACCGGTGGGACAATCAACGTTTCCTACAACTGTCTTGACCGTCACTACAATTCCGCCAAGCGGAATAAAGCCGCTCTGTGCTATGAGAGCGAAATTGGTAAAAAAGTAATCCTTACATACAGAGAACTCTATGTGGAAGTTAACAAATTTGCCAATGCTTTAAAAGGCCTCGGCGTTAAGAAGGGTGACAGGGTTAACCTGTACATGCCGATGATTCCGGAAGCTGCTGTTGCTATGCTGGCCTGCACCAGGATCGGCGCTATCCACTCTATCGTATTCGGCGGTTTCAGTGCTGATTCACTCTCTGACAGGATTAATGATGCTAAAGCTACTGTACTTATTACTGCTGACGGAAACTTCCGTAAAGGGCAACCGTTCCCGCTAAAGAACAACGCTGACACTGCGATGGAAAGCACCCCGACTATTCAAAAATGCGTTGTTGTAAAAAATGCAGGCAATGAAGTTAACATGAAGGAAGGCCGTGATGTTTGGTATCACGATGTCATGGCTAAAGCCGATAAATACTGTAAACCCGAAGAAATTCCTGCCGAAGACCCATTATTCATTCTCTATACCTCCGGCTCCACCGGCAAACCCAAGGGTGTTCAGCACTCCACAGCCGGTTACCTTGTACACATCTGTTCAACATTGAAGTACGTATTTGACCTTAAAGAAACCGATACCTTCTGGTGTACCGCTGACATCGGCTGGATCACCGGCCACAGTTATGTGGTGTATGCTCCTCTGGCCCTTGGAATGACTACCTTTATGTATGACGGTACAGTTGACTATCCTGACAAAGACAGAATATGGGATATGGCTGAAAGATGGGGCATCACAGTATTCTATACCGCTCCTACCGCCATCAGAACCTTTATGAAGTGGGGCGCAGAGTTTCCGAAGAAACACGACCTGTCCGGGATTCGTCTGCTCGGTACCGTTGGTGAGCCGATCAACCCGGAAGCCTGGATGTGGTACTATGATACTATCGGCGGCGGCCGCTGCCCGATTATGGATACATGGTGGCAGACCGAAACCGGCGGCTTCATGATTACCCCGACCCCGATTATCCCGTTGAAGCCCGGTACCGCGACCCTTCCGTTCCCCGGTATCGAAGTTGATGTTGTTGATGAGAATAAGCAGTCTGTTGATAGAGGCTACCTCGTTGTTAAGTCCCCATGGCCCGGAATGTTACAGACCATTTGGGGAGACGACGATCGCTATATCGACCAGTACTGGAAGCGTTTCGGCGATATTTACTTCGCCGGTGACGGCGCCAAGAGAGACGAAATGGGTTACATCTGGGTAACCGGCCGGGTTGATGATGTACTCAACGTATCCGGGCACCGTCTTGGTACTGCTGAAATTGAAAGCGCCCTTGTTGAGTGCCCGGAAGTTGCCGAATCAGCTGTAATTGGCAAAAAGCACGATGTCAAAGGTGAAGCTCCGGTTGCATTTGTTATCCTGAAGGATGGCTTCGAAGGCAGCCCCGAACTTATCGACAAGCTGAAAAAGCATGTCGGTGTGAAGATTGGTCCTATCGCCCGTCCGGATCAAATCATCTTTACCGCTGCCCTGCCGAAGACCCGTTCCGGTAAGATTATGCGCCGTCTCCTCAGAGACATCGCCGAAGGACGCTCTATCGGTGACGTAACCACCCTGGCCGACGCAGGCGCCATGCAAGAAATCGCCGGCAAGTACAAAGAAGACTAGTAAAAATCTTAGAAGAACTGCATAAGTAGTTATAAAAACCAAGAGGGTGTCTCAAATGAGGCACCCTCTTTTGGTGTCAAATATACATGAAGGAGTAAGCAGGTATACTCTACTTTTTTGCAGGATTTATTTGCTGTTTCGCGAATTTTAGTAATAATACCTCAAAAAGGATAGATTGCCAAATGGAGGTGTCCTGTTGAGAGCAATCAGCATTGAAAAAGCCAAACCAGGTATGATTGTTGGCAAAAACATATACAATGCGAACGGTTCTGTGCTGCTGTCCCAGAAAGCCATTTTAACCGAAAGATATATCGATAGGTTGAAATCGCTGGGGATTATGGCCTTATACATAACAAGTGAGTATTGTGACAATTTGGTTTTTGAGGACGTAATCTCAGAGAAAACCCGCAATGAAACAATGGCTGTTACAAGAAAGTCGCTGAAGGCTCTAAAATCTTCCGAAAAGCTACATGTCAGGAAGGTTACTGATATCATCGACAGGATAATCGATGAAATCATCGGCAGCAAGGATCTCCTGTCATCTTTGATAGATATAAGGGCGTTGAATGATTATCTGTTTTCACACAGCGTAAATGTGGCGGTCTTATCCCTCATGACCGGTTTGCATCTCGGAATCCAGCAGCAAAAGTTAAGATACCTGGGGATGGGCAGCCTGTTTCACGATATGGGGAAAATCGCGTTTGATAACTTATATAAAAACCAGGACGAGTTCATCGAGTTTGAGGAGCAGGTAAAGAAGCATACCGAGTATGGATTCGAAATGCTGCGTAAAACTGAGGGAGTCAGCCTACTGGTGGCTCACATCGCGTTTCAGCATCATGAGCATTTCGATGGCAGCGGCTATCCGCGAGGGTTGGCCGGTGAAGAGATTTCTCTGCTGGCCCGGGTAGTGGCGGTTGCCAGTTCCTATGACAACCTAACCTCAGATACGCCTGCCAAGCCAAGAATACTGCCCCAGCACGCCACAGAATACCTGACAGTCAAAAGCGGGACTGTTTTTGACCCGGAAGTTGTTAAGGCTTTTATTAGTAATATTGCGTTATTCCCTATTGGAACATTGGTTTTATTAAATAGCGGGGAACGCGGTATTGTAATTAAGTCTCACAAGGAATTTCCTACCAGACCGCTCGTTAAAGTTGTTAAGGATCATCTGGGGAAGCTCGTTAATCCCCCTTTCGACATCGATTTAATGAAAAGTCCTACCTCTTTTTTGGAGAGGGTCTTGGAAGAAGAAGAAATTTAAGTGGGGAGGTAAGCCGGTGGATAAGTTTGAGCCTCAAGAGTATAAAGCGCTATATAATATTAGCCTGCTGATGGCCGATCATATAAGCGATGAAACCTTTGAACAGGTTGCCACAACAATCGTGACCCAAATGGACCTTCTGGGCTGCAGCATCTGGAAGAAAAAACAGGGTTTTAAAGGGATCATGAGATTAGGGTACTACGAGGTCGGTTCCGATGGTTCACTCCCCAATATTGATTACCAGGTAGCCGAACAGGTTATTAATACAGGGCAGCCGTGGTCAAAAAACTGGTTTGAAGAAACAGGCAGTCTTACCGGTGGAAAAGGTGTTAACGGTATGGCATTCCCTCTTGGGGAAGGGACAGAGCCTATTGGAGCATTGTGCCTCTGGTTTTCCAAAGACCAGAACAGCGAGGTCTCCAGAATATTGGCTAAAGAGCTGGCTGCTCAAGTTTCACGGGGTGTGGCTCAGGTTCTGCAGGTAAACGAGCAGCAGGAACAGCCTGTTCAAATAGGGGAGGTCCAGGTTCTTACCCTAAATCGAAGTTCCAATTTACCCAGGCTGGAAGGGATAAGCCTCGCTGCCAGGTCGGTTTCCCGCAGGCAGGAACGGGCAGATTTTTATGATTTTTTGCCATCTGACCAGAGCAGGCTTGTTTTTATTCTTGGGGATACAATGAACCAGGGGATTGCCTCTTCAATTGTGCAGTTTACGACCAGGATGGTTTTTCGGGCTGTAGCGCGCAGGCAGATGGGACCTGGCAAGATTTTGTCACGGATAAATGAAGTCTTGTGCCCCGAATTGGGCAACCAAGGTATGATTATTGGGATGACATGCGGTATTTATAACCCGCAAACCGGACTTTTCCATTTAGCCAATGCGGGGTACAATGACCCGGTAATATTCTCGGGTAGAGACTGCACATTCAAAAAACCCAAGGAGGCCGGCCCATTTCTCGGCTTAACTGATAATATGGCATATGACAGTCACTCGCTCAAATTAAATAATGGTGATATTGTGGTGTTTTACAGTGACGGGTTGTTGGAAGCCATGAATGACAGCGGGGAATTGTATGGGAGGGCACGCCTGAATGCCACTATAGATAAGTACCGCCTGTATGACGCTCCGAGCCTGCTGGACTTTCTGTTTCTTGATATCGGAAATTTCTTAGGCGGCAGGCGGCAGCTCGACGATATTACCTTGATTGTCATAAAGGTGGGTTAACTAATTACAGAACTTAATAACGTAAAAGCTTCCCCGGGGCTGTCCTAAAAGTAGACTTTAGGGCCGCCCCTTCCTTTTTAGTGAACTGAATATAATTAGACGTTACAATGCAAACCAACCGTTCGGGGTCAAAAAACGACCGTTCGCCGCCAAAATAGTGACATTGGCGGGTAACATGTTTTATAATATAGACATATGGACAAAACTATCCAAAATTTTTGGACTACTTTGAAAGAGGGTGATATCTCCGGGTAGGAACAGAGAGAACAGGAAATTATTTTTCTGTGGGCCGTGTTTTATTTTGTTGTAACAAAAGGTTTTAAAAAACGTTGTTGGAGGGAAAAATTAAATGGAAAAGATTGCCTTGGAAGACCGTATTTTTAACCCACCTGCCGACATAACAGAACAGGCAAATGCCAAAGCCGGAATTTACGAGCTGGCAAAAAAAGACCGCCTTGGTTTCTGGGATGCCCAAGCCAAAGAGCTGGTTACCTGGTTTAAGCCTTATGACAAGGTTCTTGAAGACAGCAATGCTCCGTTCTTCAAGTGGTTTATTAACGGAAAACTCAATGTTTCATACAACTGTGTTGACCGCCACGCCAAGTCAAACCGCCATAACAAGGCTGCTATTATGTATGAAAGTGAAATTGGCAAAAAAGTATGCCTTACATATGGAATGCTCTCTCGGGAAGTAAATAAGTTTGCTAACGCCCTGGCCGGTCTTGGCGTTAAAAAGGGCGATAGAGTAGCTTTATATATGCCGATGATTCCGGAAGCCGTTGTAGCCATGCTGGCCTGCACCAGGATTGGGGCTCCCCACTCCCTGGTATTCGGCGGTTTCAGCCCGGAATCTCTGCGTGACAGGATTAATGACTGCGGAGCTAAGGTTCTTATTACCGCAGACGGTAACTTCCGCCGCGGAAACCCGTTCCCGTTGAAGCAAAACGGTGACAAGGCCTTAGAAGATACACCCACGATTGAAAAGTGTGTTGTTGTAAAGAACGCCGGAAACGATGTAGCCTGGGTCGAAGGCCGTGATGTCTGGTATCACGACGTAATGGCCGCTGCCGGCAACTACTATGAGCCGGAAGCAATGGACTCTGAAGATGTGCTTTTTATCCTTTATACTTCCGGGACAACCGGCAAGCCCAAGGGTGTTGTACATTCCACCGGCGGCTACCTCGTACAAATCCAGTCAACCCTCAAGTACGTTTTTGACATCAAAGACGAGGATGTTTACTGGTGTACCGCTGACATCGGCTGGATTACCGGACACAGTTATGTTGTATACGCCCCGCTGGCACTTGGGGCCACCCTCTTTATGTATGATGGGACAATTGATTATCCTGACAAAGACAGAATGTGGGATATGGCAGAGAGATACGGTGTCAGCAAGTTCTATACCGCCCCTACAGCTATCCGGACCTTCATGAAGTGGGGGACTGAATATCCTAAGAAACACGACCTCTCCGCTATCAAGGTTCTCGGCTCTGTTGGTGAGCCTATCAACCCCGAAGCCTGGATGTGGTATTATGAGCACATCGGCGGCAGCAAAGCGCCAATCATGGATACATGGTGGCAGACAGAAACCGGCGCTTTCATGATTACGCCGCTTCCTGGCATAACCCCGCTGAAACCCGGTACAGCTACCAACCCGTTCCCCGGAATTGAAGTTGATATAATCGATGAAAACGGAAACTCCGCTGATGTAGGTTATCTGGTCATTAAATCAGCTTGGCCTTCAATGATCCGTACTATATTTGGCGATCCCGACCGTTATGTAGACCAATACTGGAAGCGTTTCGGCAAGTATTATTTTGCCGGTGACGGCGCCAAGAGAGACAATATGGGTTACATCTGGGTAACCGGCCGTGTGGATGACGTCCTTAACGTATCAGGACATCGTCTTGGTACCGCCGAAGTGGAGAGCGCCCTTGTGGAATGCCCGGAAGTTGCCGAATCGGCTGTTATCGGTAAGAAGCATGACATCAAGGGTGAGTCTGTATGCGCATTCGTAATCCTGAAGGAAGGCTTTAAGGGCAGCCAGGAACTTATCGACAAGCTGAGAAAGCATGTTGGGGTTAAGATTGGGCCTATTGCCCGCCCGGATGACATAATCTTTACAGCTGAACTGCCAAAGACTCGTTCAGGAAAGATTATGCGTCGTCTCCTCAGGGATATTGCCGAAGGTAGGGCTATCGGCGATGCCACTACTCTGGCTGACCCTGGCGCAATGAAAGATATTGCTGCTCAGTACGCCGGTAAAGAAGACTAATAGTTGGCTTAAAGAAAATTTGCAGTGAAAAGGCAGGGACAATGCGGTCCCTGCCTTTTTGCCCTGCAAAACCATGCTCGCAGATAAAACTGTCCAGAAATGTGACACCTAGCGCTTGGGTTAGTTTAGCGGTCGGCCAGATTTTCGGAAACCCGGTTTTGGGCAGCCAAACAAAACGGTTAAAGGCCAAAAAATGACCGTTAACCGGCAAAAATAACCTATTACACATCCCTGGTGAAACGAGTTAACCAACAAAAACGACGGATCACAGCCGGAAAATGTCTTTTGAGGGCTCGAAAAAACGGTTTGGAGATGAGCAGAAAGCAGTTCGCCTCTCAAGGTGTATATAAAACTATACATAGCAGGCCCTTTTTCCGTTTATATAAGACCAATTAGGGAGTAAAGTGAATAGAAAACTATACACTTTGCCAAATTCATATAAGTTCCAGATAAAAAAAGATTAGCAGCGATTTCGCTGCTAATCTTTTACTAAAAAGGCATATTTAAATTTCGGGGATGAAATAGCAGGCAGACTTAGTTTATCAACCTGCTTTATTTCAAGGGGGATTTTATAGATCGATTTAAGGTTGTCAATAATGCCGGAAGGTATGGAGATTCCTTTATCAAGGGCGACCGGTTGGCCGATTGCCTTGATAACATAGGGGTAAGAGATTTTTTGGTCATTCATGATAATAGTGGAAAGTTCATTGGTCGGGAGGAAAAAGGTGTTGTTTGAGATCCGCCAGCCGTTTACCGACACGGCTTCTGCTCCGGCATTCCACAGCTCGTTGATGATATCTATAGTATCCTGGGACCCGAAGTAGTTCTCGCTATTTTCCGGGACGGTGATTATTAACCCTGGGCCTTCAACAGGGACTGTACCCAGGGCGATGTTTAGTTTTTGTTGTTCCATCGCCATGGCTTCCAGGGCTGTTTTATTCTGACTGGCGCTTTGCTCCAGCAATTTACGCTGGGTCCGCAGGTCCCATACTTCCTGGATAAGCTGATAATATTTGGTGTTAAGGTTTTTGGCAATAACGGCCAGGGTATCGCTGCTCTGGGAATTGAGGTCATTGACCTGGGCCTTGTGAGCCCTTAACTGGAGGGATAGGAGGAGTCCCAGGGAGGCAAAGGCGATAGTAAGGGTCAGCTGCCATTTTTTCTTGAACATCACTGCACCTCATGGGTTGAAGAGTTATTTTTTTTCAAATGGTTGGCTACGTATTTACTGATAAATTCACGTCTAATAATAGCCAGGTTCTGAAAGATCCTTACCCCGAAAACGAAGATGGCGACATAATATAGGTCAACTCCGATCCAGTCGCCCATAAAAACGAGAAATGCCGCGAGAGTGCCGTTGATAAAGAAACCTGACATCAGGATGGCCCCATCGTATTTATGCATCATAATCCCTTTTACGCCGCCCAGGGTGGAGTCAAGAGTGGCCAAAATAGCTACGGACAGGTAGGGGGCAAAACTGGCCGGCAGGGTAAATGTAAAGGTCTGCCCGACTAAAAATCCCAGGAACAGCGCCAGAAAAGGCAACCACATTATTGTTTACCTTCTTTCAGGGGTGTGGCGTAGTTAAAAGCATAGCTTCCCTTATATGCGGGGATAGCAATATTTTCGTTTTTCTCCAGGGTCACAGGGAACTTCTGCTGTTCGAGACTGTTGTATTCACCTGCCCTGGCGGCAAACTCAAGCCGCTGAGGGCTGCCGACGGCGTGAATTACGTAAGGCGGGGCTAAGCGGTGGGTATTGACAAGGATAATGTTTCCGGCACACCGGATATCGGTAGTGGAAACAACCCTGTCACCATTGACGGAAATGGCTTCCGCCCTGGCAGCCCGCAGGTCGTTGACTATATATAATATACTGGAATAGTGAATCAGATAGTATTCCGGCTCTTTGGCCATCCGGGCTTTTTCCTGGTCGTCCAGGGTAATGATGACTCCCGGGCCTCTCACGTCTGTTAGCCCAGTCAGAAGATGAAGTCTTTCCAGGTCTTTTTTAACGGGTTCAAGCCCGGACGGCACACCGGCAGAGGCGTGGTAGGCCTCAATTTCCTTGCGGATTTTGGCAATCTCTGATTCGAGTTCGCGGTTTTTTTGTTCCTGAGTATTAATGACATTGACCAGGGTTTTGTTCCTGGCGACCATGGGGTTGTACTCCTGGAGGTGGGTTTTTAAATTGGATGTGAATAATGTGCCAAATAAAAGACAGACAAGAGTAATGGAAAGGTGCCAACTATGGAGTTTCATGGCAGGCCGCCCCCTTCGCTTAGGAACATACTAGAATACTATTCTATAATCGAAAATAAACTCCTGCTAAGAATATTAAGAAATACAAGGAAAACAGGGGATTTCCGGAAAAATAAAATAAAAAAAAGGGGACAATTTGCCGGGTGTCGAATTATAGGGATTAGACTTACTGTCGGCTAACTCCCGGCTTAATTACACATAATATCTAAGACTGGGTTGTTAAACTAAGCGCGAAAATGAGGTGTCAGGATTGTTTCAACTGCCAACAATCAGTTTTATCAATATAATCGATATGCTGGTAGTGGCAGTTTTAATCTACAAGTTATTTCTCTGGATAAAAGGGACAAGGGCGGTGCAGCTGCTGAAAGGCCTGGTTATTCTACTCGTGGCGACAACAATCAGTAATTGGCTGGGCCTTTACACTATTAACTGGATTTTAAAAAACATCCGGACGATGGTCGTGGTGGCTATCCCGGTGGTTTTTCAGCCTGAACTGCGCCGTGCTCTGGAGCGTCTTGGGCGGGGCAAGTTTTTTGCCAGGCCGCTCGTCTTTTTAGGTGTTGAGGATACTACGAGAATAATTAACGAAATCGTCCGCTCGGTCCTCGTGATGGCGAAAAACAAAATGGGGTCCCTTATCGTTATAGAAAGGGAAACCGGCATAAATGACTATATAGAAACAGGAGTAAAACTTGATTGTGTAATTTCCGCGGAATTTCTGATCAACATTTTTATCCCCAATTCTCCGTTACATGATGGGGCTGTAATTATCCGGGGTGACCGGTTGGCAGCGGCCGGCTGTTTCCTGCCGTTAACGGAAAACCCCAACCTGAGCAACGAACTGGGGACGAGGCACAGGGCTGCCTTAGGGATTACCGAGATATCTGACTCTGTCGCCTTGTTAGTCTCAGAGGAAACCGGGATTATTTCTGCAGCCCATGAAGGAAAACTTACCCGCTACTTAGACGAAAAAACACTGCGGGAAGTTCTTACGGATTTGTTGATTCCGAAAACTAACAGCCAATCCTTTTGGAACTGGAGGTCATAACTGATGGGGCGGTTCGGCATCGGGAACTGGAGCTTAAAGGCGCTGTCACTAATTTTGGCAGTTGTTTTATGGATATATGTCTCTAATGAACTGAACCCCACGAAGGAGCAGGAGTTTAAGGCCGTTCCGATAGAGTCCCGGGGGACGGGGCCTAATCTGGCTGTAACACTGCCGCCTGGTGGTGTGAATGTGCGGCTTCAGGCCAGCCAAAATGTTATGGCCGGATTGAGCCAGAAAAACATAGAGGTATTTGTTGATTTAAGTCAAAGTAAGCCCGGTAAAACAATGGTACCTGTTCAGGTCAGGGTACCGGCGGGTATTAAAGTTACTGACTTAAGACCTGCGGAAATACATGTTATGGTTGAACCTATAGCAGAAAAGCAGGTGCCTGTAAAGGTGCATTATTCCAATATGACCGAAAAGGGTTATCGGGTTGTTGCTGTTAAGTCAAAACCTGATGAGGTTATTCTCCGGGGTCCAAAGAGTATCATTGACAAGGTGGACTTTGCCTCGATAGATGTGAATGTTAAGGGAAGGAATAAATCCTTCAACGAAACAGTCCCGGTGAGGGTGAGTGATAATAAGGGCGCCTTCCTGGAAGAAACGGCTGTTAAACGCACTCCTTCAGCGGTTGAAATTCTTGTTTCGATCGGGCTTGACAATCTGTCAAAAACGGTTCAGGTGGTTCCGCGGTTAACCGGAAAACCAACCGAGGGGTATATTGTTACACTGGTTGAAGTAGAACCCGTAGAACTGGTCATCAACGGGCCGACCGACTTAATTAACGGCATCAGTCAGATTACGACCCAGCCAGTTGATATTACCGGAGCGCAGGCAGACGTGTCTGTCGATGTTCAACCTGAACTCCCTCAAGGTGTAACGGCCAACCGGCCGTCAATTAAGGTACTTGTTAAAGTAGGACAGAGCTAGGACTTAACGGACAACTTGGTATCCGCATATTATACATTGACAGTGCTCTGCTAAGGGGCTATAATTATTTTTATGTTCAACCCTAATAGCCTGCTACTAGTAGTCACTAGCAACTAGCAACTAGCAACTAACTTGGGGGTTTATATGGTATACCGGGTGACAGATATTAAAGTGGATCTTGACAGGGACCCTAACGGTCTGCCCCGCCAGATAGCCAAAAAAACATCCGTACCTATTGAAGAGATCAGGGACGTGCATGTGGTAAGGAAGGCTCTGGACGCCAGGGAAAAAGACCGCCTCTTTTTTGTTTATACGGTTGATATTACTCTAAGTGAAAAAGGGACCAAACTCATTTCA
>Ga0265292_1002653_pt1 | contig 12063 bp, 10 predicted proteins | sample Munlanlewell296A_FD_189080 | JGI IMG/M metagenome (GOLD analysis project Ga0265292, IMG submission 189080) | Leachate microbial communities from a municipal landfill in Southern Ontario, Canada - Leachate well 296A | ecosystem: Engineered > Solid waste > Landfill > Unclassified | place: Canada...
AAAAAATTTTTGTTTTGTTGGTAATCCGTCAACCCTACCTCTATCTCCTTCCCTTATGGAGGGAAGGAGAACCAGATAAGTAAGGTTAACTTAAATCCAATCATAAGCCCCTTTCCCTTCATAAGGGAAAGGGGTTGGGGATAGGGTTGTCGGGCTACCACGAAGAGTGGAATGGTCTGCTTTGCCGCCTACGCCGTGTTCGTATAATAAAAGCATACCATTCGTGGTATGCTTTTACAAGCGAGATCCGCGCATCGCCGTGTTGGGGTTAATATCCCCGTCGCCTAACGTGCGGCCTCCTTTTAAAGCTAAATAAGCGGATAAATTAGTTGGGGCTCACATCCCCGAATAACCAACGAACCTGCTTTTGCTTTAACAAGGAGGTGAAGAAAAAACTGCTCGCAGTTTTCTTTTCTTCTCTCTTCTTTTCTTTTGCCCTTTTTCGCTTAACCTAACAAACTAATCTTACCACTTATGACTAATTTCAGCAACTTTGTCGGCATTGATGTCGCTAAAGCCGACTTTTACGCTTGTTTTGACGAACAAACGGAGAGCAGGAAATTTAACAATACAACACTCGGCATCAATTCCTTTATTCGCCATTTAAGAAAGAATAATTTTCAAAACACGGACACGGTGATTGGTTTGGAATCAACCGGCAGCTACCACCTCCGTCTTTGTCTGCAATGTTCAGTCGTTGGTTTTCAAACTAAAGTAATTAACCCGCTCATCATTAAAAAACAAAACCAAACCAATCTCCGCAGGGTAAAAAACGACCAGCAAGACGCTTCCTTAATTCGCTACTGCCTAACCACTGGCGTTGGTTATGTCTTTGAAGAAAACAAAGAAACATTACTGTTGAAAAGTCTGGTTCGGCAACGAAACAGCTTGGCTAATATGCTATTAAAGAACAAACGGCAGCAAGCTGATGTTAATTACAAAGAAGATTGTTTAAAAACCAAGTTCAATCCTGTATATCAAGAAATCGGAGCTGTATTAAGCCAAAAAATCAAGGAATTAAACAAACAGCTTAAAGCATATAGAAAATCGGAACAAAAACTTCTCCAAACCATTCCAGGTGTTGGCCCCATCACCGCCGTCAGCTTCATCGCCGAAGTTAATGACATCAAAAGATTCAAACAATCAAAACAATTAGTCGCCTATGTCGGTCTTGATTCCAGAGTTCACCAATCAGGGACATCTGTCCGCGGCAAGGGCTACATTTCAAAACGAGGCAATAAGATACTTCGGACAAGACTTTACAACGCCGCCTCGGTCGCGGTTCTCCATTCCAATCTTTTTCAAAGATTCTTTCAAAAGAAACGTTCCGAAGGCAAGCCCTACAAAGTCGCTTTAGTCGCCGTCATGCACAAGATGGTTCTCGTCATCCATTCGGTTTGGACCAATAACAAACCGTTTATTGATTACACCGCCAACAACGGCAAAGAGGCCAATTAGGCCTCTTTGGTTATCCACAGGTGGGAGTTGACGGGGATATAATTAGTTATGTGTTGTAAATTTTTTGATTATTTGTTTTTTTCGTTCGCCGTTCAATCACGGTGGGGCAAGGGGGGGGCGTCAATCACTATGGCGGAAGGGGGCAGAGGGGAACAAAAGGGGTGAATGCCCCCTGTAGCCATCATATTACCTTATTTCTATTTTATCTCGCAAATCGCCAAAGTGGATGTAGCGAATGCAAAGGCCATTTTTATTTGGCAATTTTTTAATAGTCTCGTCAAAATTATTTTCTATTTCTAATCTTAAATTTTTGTCTTCATGAAAATTTGGAGGGGAGTCAGCAGCATATACAACCCATATATGCCCGCCATCCTCACCAAGTTGTTTTTTAGCTTTTTCAACATGATCTTTAAATTTTTTAATTATGGCTTGAATAGACGAACTTCTGAAGTTTTCTGTCAGATTTTCATCATATTTATATATTTCGCAACGCGGACCTTTATCAAGTTCGTGCAATCTTTCCTTCTCCGTATTGCTATTATTAATTGTTTTCACTTCTACATTAGTGTTATCAGACCGGAAATCAGGCGTAGATACGTTATTGTTTTCTTCCAAGAAATTAATGTTATTATAAAACGCGCAGGCGATGCTTATTTCGTGGAATATGTCATTATGTTGTGAATGTGTTTCATTCTTTTTCTTTTCTATTTTGTTCTTCAGTATTCCTTTTTGATTGTCTGAAAAAGTTGAGACGTAGGAGTCCAAATTTACCGTCCATTTTTCTTCAATTATATTTCCACCGCCTCTTTTTTTCAGAAAATCTTCAAGGCCTATCTCAATTAGTGAATTATATAAATTATTTTTTGCCATATTACATTTTTTATCGATTTCCTTTTGCCCGGTTGTGTGTTTTGCACAATATCTGACAATTATTCGCTGAGGTAGTACCGCCTTTACTCCACGCCGTTACATGGTCAGCATCCATGTCATTTAAACTCCATATTTTTTCATTATTGGCATCATGCCCAAGAGCGCAAAGTGGGCAGTTAGATTCTTTTTTCTTTTCGGCTTTTGTTGTTTGTATTTTGTATACTGATTTTTTGGTTGCGTCATCAAAAACTCTCACCTCAAGCAATTTCGTATCAGTAGAACCTCCTAAGATAAACTCAAAAATACCTTTGCGATTTTTGATATACGGATCGCCATACAGTTTTTGTGCTTCTTCCGAAACCTTTTTTGGATTGTACGATTTTTTATGATATGACTCATACAATCGTCCCCACTCAAGTCCACACATCTCGCTTTCTACGTCTGTAAATACACTAGAGATCCAATCAATCACACTGTTGAAATATCTTTTTAACTCGTTGATATTTTTGTCGTTACGATGAAGACTCATGTAACCATCAATATTTCCTTTACTCGCCCAGTCTAGAGCTCTCTCAAAAAATGCCTGTCGGTTTGCACTGCCTTTTACATACGCGCTCCATTTTTGAATGTTGGCATTTTGACTGTTACTGAACTCTTCTTTGCCTAGCGTAACGAATGGTCCAGAATAGATCGCATTTAACAATTCCTGGGGAACGAGCGGAACACCGGCGATGTTAATCGTCTTGAACCACTCTTTTATCTGGCTTTCTGTTCCTTCACATTCATATATAAGAAGTTTGGTTTCTAATATTTTGGCTTTCTTATCTTTTGCCATGCCACTAAAATTCTGTTCCATACCGTTTTCGTCTTTGATGGCAAATTTTTCAGTCACAAAACGCCCAACACTGGTGATACGCTGTTGCCCGTCCAAAACTTCCAGTTTATTTTCAGAAATCTTATTAAAATAAATCAAGCCTATTGGGTAACCTTTGAGTATCGATTCAATAACGGCAGCCTCTCTTTTTCCACCATCGGAGGCATAGATGTAGTTACGCTGATATTCCGGCTGAATGGTGAGCTTGCCAGATAAACCAAACAAACCCTTGCCCTCCAGTTCGTTATAGACAAACCCTTCACAAATATCTTTGACAGTGATATCAATTTTTAAGGTTGTTTTCATATCATTTACTTTAATTAAAATATTGTATGGTTATTTTTTTTCAAGGATAATAGCAACTTCATTTAGAAGTATATCCAAATTCGCCTGAAAGTTTATTTGTGTCTTTGTTACTGCCAAAACCTTTTTACTAATTTGTGTGTGAAGGTAATTGTCAGCAATTTTTTTCGCTGTTTCATTAAGTGGCTTAATAATATCTTTAAAGCTTTGACCTCCGTGTTGCGCGCATACATCGGGGAAATTTATCTTACCAAAAACCGGCGGAATATGATCAAGTATGGCTCGCAAAAGCATTGCGCACGAGTAATAATTTTCAAGACTATAATTGTCATCTAATTCATTACAAAGTTTTATCAATCTACTTACATCAAAATCGTCGTTTTCAATTCTGCTGAGGCGTAAGAGTGTGTTTTTATCAACATAAGCAGTCCTACCACCGTCTTCGTTTCGCGTTCCCTGTCCGACACTTTTATTTTGAGCGATCACCTTATCAATCAAATACAAAAACTCGTTTAATTGTTCCGCCACCCCCGTGATAAATGAGGCGGTAGCCCCATAATATTTATGGGTCGGTATTTTTCTTCCAGCGTAGATTGCCCCACTGTCTCTTGTCATTATCTGCCTCTTCCAATATTGATTAAAAATATCAATTTTTGTTTGCAGATTAAATTTCTCTATCTCTGTTGCCGCTTCTTTTGAGATACCTGAGAATAAAATGATGGTTTGTTTTCTTAACTTCTCAAATTCATCTGCAATAAAATCAGCATCTTTATCTAAATCTTTAGGTGATACACCTGTGTCATTCTCGATTTTTTGAAGCACTTCCTCATTACTTTTCTCATACCACCCTTCCGGAACACCGTTTATGAGACCCCACTCGATACTAAATCGTCTATTGTGTGGTGGCGCAACAAAATCTCCGTAAAAAAAATCCGAATGACCGACCAAATCTGACCCACTCCATGAGGAGTTAATCAGATTGCATACTGAAGCCATCTTTTTTGCCGATTCACTGGATTCATTGGCTCTTTTCCAAAGCTTTTTGATCTCATTCTTGATTTTTTCAATTTCTTTTTCCATGTTGTCCATATTATCTCCAAAAAATTAATTTTCTAATCTTTTATTTTTTTCTTATGTTTGATAAGTACACGGGCATATTTTTTCTGTCCGTTTATATATGGATACCCATGATTAAATTCATCAACTTTTGTTGTAGCCATTTGCCCAATAATCTCAAATTGATCAGGATTGTATTTATCTAAAAAAGTAATTGGCGCACCCATTACACCCTTATAATCACTTGGTATTGAATCAGTAAAAGACACTTCTATGGCATCGTAATTGTCATATTTATCATATGCTTTTTTATTTTTAATTTCTTTATGTTTACTATATTTTAAATTTTCCTCCATTGTCATAAGTGGCAATGGTTGATGGCGGCGGCCGTGGTCAAGATTAGTAAGCCACAAACAACTATTGGTGGCAACAATTCTATCTCCATTTTCATCTATTCTTGCTTCTGTTCCGTACAAGTCATAGGATTTAGGTACAATAAATCCTGAAATCCATCGTCCCATTCCATTACCAAGCCATATTTCATTATTTTTAATTTTTTGAAATATTTCTTTGTAAGCTATGCAATTAATACTGCCGATAATTAAAAACTTTTTATTGTAATCAAAAAGTTGTTTAACATATTCGCGAAAAAGGCTGAACGGCGGATTTGTTACCACGATGTCAGATTGTTTAAGCAAATTTATACATTCATCGCTACGGAAGTCACCGTCGCCTTCTAGAGGCGTCCATTCGTTGTGTTTATTTGCTTTTAATTGCATGGCAACATCCTTCAAGTTGAACTCGCCATCGCCATCTATATCTTTCACTTCGTTGATAATAAATTTGTTGGCGGTTATTTTAGGACGGCCTTTTGATTTCGTGAGGGTTTTGTCATCGCCAAATAACTGTAGCTGTGTGTTGGCCACAGGCGAGGGCTTGTAGCTGGTGGTGATAAGCTGTTTCAATCCAAGCTTGTTGAAATTGAGCACGAAATAACGAAAAAAATTGCTCTCAAACGGATCGTCGCAGTTGCAGTACACCACCTTGTCGCGGAATACATCGGGGTTGTATTCCAGATACGCTTCAATCTCTTTCTGAATATCGCTGTACTGAGTATAAAACTCGTCATTCTTTGCCCTTTTTGCGTTTGTAAGATTGCTGTTTGCCATAATTTGTTCAATTAGACGATTGCATCGTATTCGTTTTGCCTTATCAATAAAACAGTTTGTGACCGTTTCGCAACTGGCGAAAACTCCTATTTTCCTCCATTCATTCGCTTGTTTCCCCCCCCCTCGCCAATCACCAATCACAAAAAAAGTGTAAAAATTTATTTCCCTTGTGAATCGCCTTTGGCTACCAAAACATCCTTCTCCACCAAAAACACGCCATCATTCTTCGCTATTTTTATCATTTCCTCTGTAAATCCGCTCTTACTAAATAAAATATAATATTCCTTTCGGTCGTTTTTATTCCAGTCCACTTTGGCCGCTTTCTTTTTCAGATCCTCATAAATATTTGTGCCCACCGGTTTTTCCGACCATTTGCACTCGCCAAAAATTATTTTCTTTTCTGACGTACTAAATCCAACCACATCAATCTCCAAGTCGCTATCCCAATAGCGACCCACTCGTTCAAACGCAAAAAAATTATCCTGCCAAGCAATTAGTAGTTCAACCGCGACCCGTTCGTACACGTGCGCGGCGATGCTCTTAAAACCGAAATTTACATTGTCGTCATATTTTAAACCACTAAACATTTTTTCCAGCACATAATCGTAGTTGTCCATTTCTAAATAACTTTTGTAAGGAAAAATGTATTGAAACCAAAAAACGAAAAAATTATCGGAAATTTTATACAAACCACGGCGCGATTTGTCTGGCTTGTCTTCGGTTATCGGCACTTCTCGCTCCACCAAGCGCAAATTAATCAGCACGGAAATATATTTGTTCGCGGTGGCCTTGTCCAGCCCAACCTCGTTGACGATTTCGCTTAATTTTCTTTTACCCAAAGCAATCGCGCGCAAAATCGCCAAATAATTTTTTGTTTCTCGCAATTCTTCTTTTAGAGTAAATTCTACTTCGTTGTATAAAAAAGCGGTCTTGTTAAAAATCTTTTTTTTGATTTCTTCGGACATTTCGCCGCCGCCCTCAAACTGTTTAAGATACGCCGGCATTCCGCCGGTGATGGTATAAATATTTAAAAAATCAGAAAAACTCTTTTCCGGGAAAAATTTTCGCGATTGAGAAAAATTTAACGGATCAACTAAAATTTGACCAGTACGACGGCCAAACAGGGGGGCACTTTGATTCAGCGTTTCTGATTCCATCATAGCGATGCTTGAGCCGGACAGTATCAAAAATATTTTGGTATTCTTTAAATATTCATCCCATCCTTTTTGAAAAAGGGAGCTGGTGGATTTATCATTTTCAGTAAGATAAGGGTATTCATCTATCGCCAAAACCAAAGGTTCGGTGGTTGTTTTTGTTTTTAAATATGAAAATGCTTCCAGCCAATCACCAAAGCCATTCTTGATTAAAATTTCATCTTTAAAGTAATTACCAACGATTTGACCCAACTCTCGTAATTGTTCCGCGGTAGTGCGCTTGTCGGCCAAAAAATATATTACCGGTTTTTCTTTGATAAACTGTTTAATCAGTTCGGTTTTGCCAACGCGACGCTTGCCATAAATAATAAAAAATTGGGCAATACTGGATTGCCATTTTTCATTTAGCACTTTTAATTCTTGTTCACGGTTGATAAAAGGCATATTAGTAGCGTTTAATTAGTATACTTGTAAGTAGTATACCGTATGAGTATACTATTTGTCAATAGTGCCTTTTTTATGGTATTTTAGCCAAAAAATTAATAGGATTTTGGAGTTAATCAAATAATTTTACTCCAGTTTGATAGAATTTTTTGCCCATTTCGCAATGGGCGAAAACACATTATTCCCCTCAATTCGCTCGCTCGTCGCCCCCCCCTCGCCAATCACTCAATCACAAAAAACAAAAAGCGTAAAAATTTTATTTCGCCTAACGTCGCCGATATGCGATGTTTCGCACACTCCTTAAAAATTAAATTTGTGCGAAATATGGGAGAAAGAAAAGGTGCATCCATTAAAAATTAAATTGCACTTTTTCTTGAACCGCATATCGTGCTGTTATCGGATGTACATTTTTTTCTCTTCAAAAATTTGGCCAATTACTTTTTATTTCGTCGTTTGTTCCATGATTAGTTTCCATTGTTTTGGATCTTTGTCTTTTGAGTCACCAAGATTCTTGGCGTCAATGCCCACCCACCCTTGTTCCAGCAAATTTTTTATTGCAGATAAATCTGACAGCTCCAATTCTTGCAGTCCTCCAAGCGGTCCCTCCCTTTTATCGTATTCTGGCTTGCCGTCAATTTTTTTGGACAAAACAAACCTACCCGCCTTTTTGTCATCTCCATAGAATTCTAAATCTGCGAGAGTATATCCGTCATTGAGTTTTGTTACGAGTGCGATAGGATTTTCAGTAAAAACATCGGTATCAATATGTGTACATCCTTCATCTCGTGCTATTTCCATGCGCACATCAGTAAGTTGTTTAGCTAACCCTTTGCCTCTGTAATTTTCATCCACAGTTAACATAGATAGATAGCCGTGTTTTTCATCATCCTTAGTTCGTATTTCTATCTTACCCGCCGCGATTAATTGGCCATTGTCTTTAACACCAAAAATATGGGTAGGTTTGTTTTGTTCCTGCATGTTACGTAGTTCTGCTTTAGCTTGCATTGCCGCAGTACGTCTTTCTCGCTCGGGCGTTTGTAAAACAAATGGATTATTGCGTCTAAATGCAAGCCAAAATTCAGTAAAATCATCTTCGGTCGTCAATTCTTCTGGTTTAAATTGTTTTATATCTCGTGCCTCTGGCGGCACGTATCTACCCTCTCCAATCATATACAAAGAAATAAAAAGTAATTGGCCAAATTTTTGTTCAAATCGGAAGAGAGAAAAATGTATTTCAGATAACGTCGCCGATATCCGAAGTTTTCACGGAACGCAGTGGAGTGAAAATTTGGGTGAGCATTTGGCGTTAGCCAAGCGCGAACCGGATATCGTGCTGTTATGTGTTGTATACTTTTCCTTTTTACCCGTTAGGGTGCTTTACAAGAATGGAAAAAATTGATTTTTGTCTTGGCTTTTGGGCAGAGGGGTCGGGGGTGAATGCCCAAAAGCCAAGACACCTTAATCAAAAGGTGTCTTTGTTCCATTATTATTCTTTAATAAGCGTAGTCTTGAGTGCGCGCATTGCAGTGAGCGCATTGACATCAAAATATTTTTGTGGAATTAGTCGGCCTGTGCGTTGGCTGGCAAACGTAACCGCCTGCGGACCGCATGATATTTTTCTTGGATATTGTGCACCAGATTTTACTGCTTCATCAGGGTCGCGTACATCTAGAAAAAGAGAAATTGTTACCGTCTCATCTTTGTCAATTTTCAAATCAACATCTTTTTGCGCGATTTCCAATTCAAATCCGCCATGCGTTGGACGCATCTCCATTTGTCCGGATAGACCGTTACTTGTAACAAATGTTGCTCCCTGCAGTGCACGACTATCACCGGCACAACCAAGTTTTAATCGATGAAACACAATGGCGTCGTCGGGTCGTATGCTGGCACGTGCGAACAAAATGGATTGTCCAGAATTTTCATGTGCGGATATTGTATCTGGTAGCACGTCTTCCATATCCACTTTGATGGTTGGTGACACATAATCATCTATATCCTCATAGCTTTGTGAGAGTGGTTCTGATTTGCTACCCACACGCACAGTTCGATGTGCTGTTTTTCCTGCTTGGATATAGACAGAGAATCTAGCGTTGTAGTATGAACTCGGTGGAGTTACTTCAACATTATAAATACCTGGTGGTATGTGATTTAGCACGGCTAAACCTTGAGACTCAGCAAAAGTATCGTACGTTTGTTTATTGGTCTGTGATTCAATTTGTACTCTGCTCCCACTAAGCAAATTGTCATTTTGATCTTTAATTTCTACGGCCAGTATTCCTCTATCTTCGTCGGGTGTCATAATAGAAAAGTTCGCAGATTCTCCAACATATATTTTTCCGTTAGAATCCTCCGCCCTTACTTTAATTTTGTAATAGCCGGGTGCAAGTTTGTTGATGTTGAGTTCAGGGGCGGATCCGTGATAGTAGTTAGCAGGCCACAGGGCGCTCGTCTCTAACTGGTATGGCGCATCTGATGTTCTACGGATTTGACCATGGATGAGACCAATTACTTCGCCACCTGGATGGGTGATAGTTACTTCATACGATCTTGCGTCTTGTACGGCCACCCAAGCTATGGTTGTGGCTATGCCAGAGACCAATTGCGTACCTGCTTTAGGCGCTGTAACGGTGATCAACCCAATATTTTGCTGCCCGTTTGAAGGTGTATTCTCATCGTCTGGAAAAAAGTTTTGTTCTGCAAAAAAACTTAGTGCAATTTTGTTAGTTTCTTTTGCTGCATTTTCTAGATTATCAAGAATTGCGTTTAGAGCTATGTTGCTTTTTTCATTTTGAAAATTTTCCGAAATAGAACCTAGAGTTTTGGAATATGTTTTGCTTGCTTGTTGCAGTTTTGCTAATAATTCAGATACGGACTCACTGTTTAATGATTGCGCGGCAGATACTGTTTCAGAGCCGTATTTTCCAACATTTTTTTGTACGTTATCAAGAACACGTGGATCAATGGTGTTGAGTACACCAACAATTTGTTCCAGTTCATTTAACCTCCTATTGATCCGTTCAACGGCCCATTCGGCTTTTGCCTCATCTGATAATTTCATTGCCGCCTGCAATTCCTCGGTAAAATTAACTTTTACAGGGTAGAGTAGCTCTCCTGGCAGGGCGCTGTTTGATGCATAAACTGTTCCTCCTCCTACACTTAGAATAACAATGACGGAAAGGGTGGCGTATGCAAGTTTTTTGCCAAAATTTCCAAAAAAAGAAAATTCTAGTTTTGGCGATTCATACTTCATAATTTTGGGTTGGTTAATATTTATTATTGGTTGTGAGTCAACAAATGACATCACCGCGTGATCTATTTGGTCGTGTTCATCTGAGGTTAAATGGGTTGTATCACGAACTTTTTTAATTTTGTTGAATAGTTTATCCATATTATTTTTCAATATTGGTTCGTAGTTGGTTTAAACCTCGGTGAATACGCACCGAAACAAGATTTTCACTCAAGCCAAGTGTTTGCGCTATTTCGTTGACAGGTAAGTCATCTACATAGCGAAGTATAAGAATTTCTTTGTAGGTTTCATCCATTTTCTCAATTTCTTGAAAGGCTGACAAACAGTCGCGTTTGTCTTCTGTGCTTAGTGATTTTTCTTCTTCAACATTGAAGCCATTCTCAAAAAGTAGATCTAATGACTGTTCTTTCTTTTTTTTGGAGTTATCAACAACAAGATGATACGCGACTTTGTAAACAAATGCATTTATGTTTTGTATTTCCTTACCGTCGACAATATATTTCCAGACCTTTATAAATGTTTCCTGTGCTAGTTCTTTGGCGTCGTCTCTGTTGTAAACCCGAAAAAGAAAATACTTGAAAATCTTGTCCGTAAGTTCTGTATAGGCAGTTATAAATTGTTCTTTTTTTTGATCGGCCGTCATAGATATATGACTGATGAAGTGAGTAAAATCTTACAGAATGGCTAAAATGTACTTATTTTAGCCAAATTTATAAAGTTATTTTCTGAGTAAAGCGAAAAAAACACTATATTACCCCCCTAAATTTAAAATAAAAATCAATTTTTTCCATTCTTGTAAAGCACGGGCGATAGCCCGAAAAGGAAAAGTATATTTCACATAACGTGGAGATATCCGAAGTTTATCAAAATTCCATTAAAAAACAATATGTATTTTGATGAATTTGGGAGAGCGAGGTGGCAACCGAGCGAACCGGATATCGTCTGTTGCGCGAGTCGAAACCACACGAGACACTTTTTCGCAAAAGGGTCGAGTGGGATTGAGACCAAGCCAGAGCGCAGCGTCCCGCTACACGAGTCTAGAGACGAGTGAGACGGGCTGGCGCAGAGCTTTTGATTCTCCACGCAGACCTTTGTTTACGCCGTCCCAATGAAACCAGAGTGAAATTGGGATGTCGGATAACATGCGTTCGACGATGCTGTGCTTTGGAAAAGACACAGTTTCGTCGTAACCGTTATCCGAAGTAGACAAGAGAAGTCTGTGTGGCTTGTCACCCGATTCTTTTTTCACAAAAGAACGAGGTGAAGAATCAAAAATTTCGTGCAATGTACGCCGATATGCGATGTTTCGCACACTCCTTAAAAATTAAATTTGTGCGAAATATGGGAGAAAGAAAAAGTGCATCCATTAAAAGTTAAATTGCACTTTTTCTTGAACCGCATATCGTGCTGTTATGTGTTGTAAATTTTTTGATTATTTGTTTTTTTCGTTCGCCGTTCAATTACGGGGGGCAAGGTGGGGGCGTC
>Ga0265292_1002654_pt1 | contig 12063 bp, 11 predicted proteins | sample Munlanlewell296A_FD_189080 | JGI IMG/M metagenome (GOLD analysis project Ga0265292, IMG submission 189080) | Leachate microbial communities from a municipal landfill in Southern Ontario, Canada - Leachate well 296A | ecosystem: Engineered > Solid waste > Landfill > Unclassified | place: Canada...
TATCGTGGAGATGCTTTCCCGTCACGAGATCGAGCGCACCTATATATGCCTGGTGCACGGGCTGTTCGCCGCCTCGGAAGGTACCGTCGAGGCGCCGGTGGGAAGGGACTCGCGCGAACGCCAGAAAATGGCGGTGGCCAAAAAAGGCGGCCGCGAGGCCGTAACCCACTTCAAGGTGATAAAAAGCTGGAGCGGTCCGACCGGACGCGCCGGTGGGAAGGCGGCAGCTTCGGGCTTCTCCCTGCTGGAAGTGAAGCTGGAGACCGGACGCACGCACCAGATACGCGTCCATCTTGCCGCCATCGGCCACCCGGTCGCAGGTGACGGGGTCTATGGACAGCGTCGCGATGTGTTGCAGGCGGGGCGCCAGTTTCTGCATGCGGCGCGTCTTGTGTTCGAGCATCCGGTTACTGGCGGGAAGATAGATGTTAGCTCACCGCTGCCGTCTGACCTGGAGGTCGCGCTCAGCCATCTCGGCGCACGCTAGACTTGCTGTATGATTGAGAAACATACGAGTTACCGTTATCGTTGATGATTCCCGGCAGGCTGACTTCTCCGGCCGGAAAAAAAGAAAAAAGGCAGGCAAACCAGTGCAACTCCCCAGAATCGTAATCTCCGCGCCACACCGCAGCTCCGGCAAGACGACGCTGAGCATCGGTCTCTGTGTGGCGCTGGCCAAGGCCGGCCATAAGGTGCAGCCCTTCAAGAAAGGCCCCGACTTCATCGACCCGATGTGGCTTACGGCCGCCTCAGATCGCGACTGCCGCAACCTCGACCTCTTCATGATGGGGGACGTTGAGATCATGAAGTCGGTCCAGCGTAACGGTGCGGAGGCGGACATCGCCGTCGTCGAGGGCAACATGGGTCTTTTCGACAGCATCGACGTGGAGGGGACCGGCAGTACGTCCGACCTCGCCCGGCAGCTGAAGGCGCCGGTCATTCTCGTCATCGACACGCGCAACATGACCCGCTCGATCGCGCCGCTGGTGCAGGGCTTCACACAATTCGAGCCTGATATCAACATCGCCGGCGTCATTCTCAACAAGGTCTCCGGGCCGCGTCACGAGGATAAGATGCGCAACGTTTTGGAGCGCTACTGCGACATCGAGGTACTTGGCGCCATCCGCACCAGCCCCGAGATCGGCATCATCCAGCGGCACTTGGGGCTGCAGCCGGCCCGGGAGGCCCTGGGCTCCTCGGAGGTCATCGAGCAGATAGAGAAGATAATCAGCGAGAGCGTTGATCTGGACCGCGTAAGAGCTATCGCCGAAGCGGCGCCGGCGTTGCCGGATATAAAGATAGATGATTCCGCAAGACATGCGCAGCCAGCCGTACGCGTACGGCTGGGCGTCGCCCAGGACCGCGCTTTTACCTTCTACTACCCTGAGAACCTGGAAGCGCTGGGTGCGGCCGGCGCCGAGCTGGTCCCCTTCAGCCCCCTGGTCGATACTGAGTTGCCGGAGGTTGACGGCCTTTATATCGGAGGCGGTTTCCCCGAGGTCTTCATGGACGAGCTGGAAGCCAACAGTAGTTTGCGCGAGCAGATCAGCACCGCCGCCGCCGCGGGCATGCCCATCTACGCCGAGTGCGGCGGACTTATGTATTTATCCCGGCGGATGTCATGGAAAGACGAAAGCCGCGAGATGGTAGGCGCCCTGCCCTGCGACATCGTCATGCACGAGAAGCCCGGGGGTCACGGCTACATGAAGCTGGCGGCGATCGGCGATGCCGGATGGTTCAGACCGGGACTCATCATCAAGGGTCATGAGTTCCACTACTCCGAGGTCACCGGCCTCAATGACGCCGAAACAGCCTTCGCCTACAAGGTGCTGCGGGGCAACGGCGTAGACGGAGAACACGACGGCATCATCCATGGCAACATCCTCGCCTCATACACGCACCTGCACAGCCTCGGCTCCCCCGGCTGGGCGGAGGGGTTCGTGGAGTTTGTCAAAAATTCATTATGAGATCTGCTGTTTTTCCCTATTGAACTCTACTCAAATGTTTGAAAAAATTAATAAAACGGCATAAAAAAAACTGCGTTCTCACATCGTAAATATTGCCAGCCCGGCAACATATGCAAACGCAAGTCACTGGTGGTGGTAGCCAGAAAAAACAGGATCCGGTTTTACAGCTTTCAGCCCGTTTCCCCGCCCGGGGAAAACAATCATGGAGAATGATAGGGGAGGAGCCATGACCTACTACCTTTGCAGGCATTGCGGTATCATCGCCAACACGCAACCCGAGGGTGATTGCAAAGCATCACCATCGGGAGCCCATGTGTGGGTGTACGGCAGTTCCGTGGATGATTTCATGCTCAGGAACTGGAAGAGCCCCGAGGGCGCTCTCGCCGGCATCACGCCGTCGTCCGAACAGGAAACAGAGAACATCCACTGAACTGATAGCCCGGTTGATTTTTTGACCTTTTGCCTTGCGGCCATTTGTGGACCGGACGTAAAAAAACGTGCGGTACACACCCTGATCTGGCTGAAATAATTTCACTGGTTCAGGAATATTCCACTTCCGATTCCCCGAATCATCTCTCACAAGCGATAAATAATGTCTGGATTAGCAGGCTAAAACTCTCCGAACGACGCTCTCAATTTTATTCCTTAAAAAATAAGAAAAACCTATTGACATGAAAAGCAAACGGGTGTAGATTTTTTCTTGCTGTAGATACCCTCTATGGTATTAATACTGCATAGTCTGCGGATCGGGCGGGTTGTTGCTGACAGTTTGACACATTCGCAACCAGCTGCTATGTTTCCAAATGCTTCGGGGGTATTGAGGGCGGGGGGTATCGGGCAGGCATATTAATCCTTTCCAAATTCAGTTAGTAATTGTGCTGGTTCTCCACGAAAGGGAAGAGGTGTGAGCGGTTTGAGCGGTCCTTCGCTGTTATTTGTTGTTCTTGCTTATGTTGCCATAGCTGTATTTCTTTTCGGTTTTCTTGCGCGTATCTGGGTATACGCACGCACGCCGGCGCCGCTGAAGATTCCACTTAATCCCAGCCCGGTTACCGCGGGTGGCGTAGCGCCCCGGATGCTGGCGGAAGTGGCCCTTTTTAAAAGTCTCTTTTTCAGTAACAAAGTCATCTGGCTGGCCGGTTACGTCTTCCACATCGGTCTGCTCATCGTCCTGATCAAGCATATAAGATTCCTGATCCCGCTCTCAGTGACGTCGACAAACTTCTTTACGTCGGCGTTAGGCTACATCACCACCTATGAAATGTACGCGGGCCTGATCATGCTCGGCGGTCTCGCGCTGCTACTGCTTCTCAGGCTGGCTATAGATAGAACCAGATACGTTTCGATAATGTCCGATTACATTCTCCTCATCATTCTGATCAGTATCGCTTCAACGGGCCTGCTGGCCAAACATTTCTTCAGGGTTGACGTATCACAGGTCAAGGAATTCATGATGGGCATCATCTCCTTTAACCCCCAGGCAATGCCGACGGAGGCGATTTTCATAATTCACATCAGCCTGGTGCTGCTGCTGCTGGTCTATTTCCCCTTCAGCAAGCTGATGCACTCGGGCGGCATCTTCTTCAGCCCGACGCGCAACCAGGTTGATAACCCGAGAGAGAAGCGGCTGGTGGCTCCGTGGGCCGAAAATCTTCCGGCGTCTGTACCGGCGCAGGCAACGGCTGAAGAAACTCCGGAGGCAGCCGGCTAGAACAAGTTTGGGCGAGAGACAGCTCTCAGAGCGGACTGCTCTCTAATATAAAGCAAGAAAACAAAACAACGGGAGGAAGAGAAAATGAGCTTTGAAGTAAATGGTAAAACCTACGAAACAGACGACGACGGTTATCTGGTTGACCTCGACGAGTGGACGGAGGATGTCGGTAAGTACATCGCCGAGCTTGAGAGCGTCGAGTTGACCGAAGCTCACTGGGAAGTTATAAACTTCCTGCGTGGCTACTACCAGGAGTACAACATCGCTCCGGCCATCAAGATCCTCATCAAGGAAATGAAGAAGATGTTCGGCCCGGAGAAGGGCAACAGCGCGTACCTTTACGATCTCTATCCCGCTGGCCCTGCGCTGCAGGCCTGCAAGATCGCCGGCCTTCCGAAGCCGACCGGCTGCGTTTAATCCGCGGCCAGGCCGCGGACGATAGCGGTCAGTTTCACCTTTGAAGAATACCCGCCGGGGGCCGGCCTGAAATGGAACGGCCGGTCTCTGGTCAGGGGGCAAATCTCTGGTCAGGCTCTTTGTTTATAGATTAGTCAAAGCTGCCCTCGGGTGTGGCGTGGGGTTCCCGGGCCTTGAAAGGACAATTTAGATGGCAGAAGAGACAGCAGCAACAGAAACTGAAGAAAAAGTATTGACCGACCTGGAAAAGGTCGGAGAACCCATAGTTCCCCGCAAGAAAGCGAAGGACATCCATGCGCCGGAGCTGACGGGAGAGCTGAAGATCCCCAGGATCGAAGAGGGGGCCGCGGCAGCCAACAAGCCCTATGTGTGCAAGGCCGTAACCATGGAGAAGCTCGACTTTCCCACGGACCTGCGTGAAGACTGGCATGACGCCGCCATCGCCAAGATGAGCGACCTCCTCAAGAAATACAAGTCTCTCCAGGTCTATATGGACATCTGCGTAAAGTGCGGGGCCTGCACCGACAAATGCCAGTATTTCCTGGGAACCAAGGATCCGAAGAACATGCCTGTAGCCAGGGCTGAGCTTTTCCGCAAGGTTTATCGTAAATATTTCACCACTGAAGGCAAGATTCTTGGAAAGCTGGCGGGTGCCGAGAGGTTCGACCTCGAGCTGCTCGGCGAGTGGTACAGCTATTTCCACCAGTGCTCACAGTGCCGCCGTTGTTCGCTTTTCTGCCCCTATGGCATCGACACGGCCGAGATCTCGATGGCTGCCAGGGAAATAATGGACCACATCGGTCTTGGCCAGAAATATACCAATGACATCATCGCCAAGGTTCACGAAGTGGGCAACAACCTGGGAATGAACCCCAAGGCGCTCAAGGCCACGCTCGAATCGACGGAAGAGGATCTGGAAGAGGAAACCGGCCAGAAGATCAGGCTTCCCCTGGACGTGGAAGGCGCGGAAGTCCTGATGGTCACGCCTTCGGCCGACTTTTTCGCCTCGCCACACGTTGAGTCACTGCTTGGCTACGCGAAGGTGTTCCATCAGGCGGGAATCAGCTGGACTTTCAGCTCGGCGGCTTCCGAGGCGGGCAATTTTGGATTGTTCATTGGCAGTTACAGCCAGATGCAGAAGGTGGCTTCCCGTATAAACAACGCAATCGCGGAGCTCAAACCGAAGCGCCTGATCGTCGGCGAGTGCGGCCATGCCTGGCGTATCGCCTATTCCTTCTGGAATACGCTTATCGGCCCGTTCGATTCGCTCGATCCCAATTATCCGCGTCCGCAGCACATCGTCGAGTTCACCCTCGACCTGGTCAATCGCGGCGCCATCAAGCTGGACAAGTCGGCCAACGACGAGTTTGTGGTGACTTTCCACGACTCCTGCAACGTGGCCCGCGGCACGAGGATGGGTGACCGTCCCGGCGGCCAGTTCGAGCTGCCGCGCGAGCTGATCAAGGCCTCGTGCAACAGGTACGTTGACATGGATGAGAGCGCAATCAAGGCGCAGACATTCTGTTGCGGCGGCGGAGGCGGCATCCTCACGGATGAACTCCTCGAGGTACGCGTCCAGGGAGCAATGCCGAGAATGCAGGCCTTCCATAACGTGCAGGAGACCCATGGAGTCAACTTCCTGGCTTTGATATGCGCGATCTGCAAGGCTCAATTTACAAAAATTCTGCCTAAATACGACGTCCCCATGGGTGTGGCCGGCGGTGTGCATCAGCTGGTTGCGAGGGCTATCGAAATTGGAGCGAAGGAATGAAGAAGCCGGTAATAGTTTTTTTCATCTTCCTGGTAGTGCTGGCGTTGCCGTTTATCATCAATGCGGCCAGCGGTCATATGGCGAGCGCTGACGTGCAGCCCGACCTGACGAAGGGTACGGACAGTGACGCGAGCATTTGCGTTGACCCAAGGGGTGGTACACGCGAAGAAACAAAGGACTACATGCGCGTCAACCATCAGCAGGTGCTCAAGGATGAAAGAGTAAGGTTTGTACGGGAGGGCGTAAAGGACGATCGCTTTCAGATCGAGCGCTGCTTCAGCTGTCATGAATATAAGGATTTTTGCGAGGAATGTCACAATTACAACGGCGTTCAGCCGGGTTGCATGGATAAGACCAACGGGTGTCATTCCACGGAAGAGCAGCCGGAATCATACCGGCCCGAGGGTTATTAAGACAGTAACAGGCAGAACCGGAACGAGGCCTTAAAAAGACAAAGGGAGAAAAGGTCAAGCAATGGCAAATGATTCAATGGACAGAAGGACGTTTCTCAAGCTGGGTGGATTGATCGCCGCGGCTGGCGCAGCGATGCCGGCGTCACAGCTGCTGGTGACGTCGACCATGGCTTCCACTGGAACCTCGACGAAGAAGTCACTCCAGTTTGCCATGACAGTCAACCTGAACAATTGTGACGGCTGCAAGGAGTGCGAGAAAGCCTGCCGCGAGGAAAACAACGTGCCCGACCTCCAGGCAACCTATGGAGAAGACGCCGCCCGCTATACTCCTTACTGGATACGCGTCGCTCAGATGAAGCAGGATCTGCCTGGCGTTGAAGAGCGGCCTATTCCGCTGCTCTGCCAGCACTGTTCTGATCCTCCGTGCGTACATGTCTGCGTCACCAAAGCCTCTTTCGTCCGGGAAAGGGACGGCATCGTCATGATAGACGAGCATCGCTGCATCGGCTGCCGTTATTGCATTATCGCCTGCCCGTTCCGGGCGCGCACGATGGTTTTCCGTGAAAATCCGGTGCCGCGCGATCAGCAGAACTCCAAGGTGCCGGCGATGATGCTCGGCGTTGCCACCAAATGCACCTTCTGCGCCCACAAGGATCTGGAAGCCGGCGAAATACCGGCCTGCGTGGAAGCCTGTATAAAACACATGAAAGAAGTCAAAGGCAAGCCGGCGCTGGAATTCGGCAACCGAAACGACCATAACGAAAAGGTCGCGAGACAGATAGCGGATGGAGAGGTGCAGGAGCTGAGGGTCAACCTGGAGGTCAAGTCGAACGTGTACTACCTGGGTTTGTCCAAGCAGGAAGCCCTGTTGGAAAAGGTGTTGGGATGATGTCCATTATCGTGACTGAGAGGTCGTAGTGGCGAAATACTATTTCTCGAGAATAGAGGGAAAAAGCGCGAGTTTCTGGACCGCGACGGCGATCTGTGCCGCGCTGGTGCTCGGTTGGCTGATAGCGACCGTGGTCAGGTTCCTGATGGGCTACTACCTTACAGGCATGAGCAACTCCGTGACCTGGGCCGGCGACAAGGTGATTTTTGTCCTCTTTGTCGGCTTAAGCGCCGGCTCGCTTATGATTTCCGGCCTGGCGGTTATTTTTAAGCAGAAGGAGTACAAGGTACTCTCGCGGGTGGCGGCTTTTAACTCGGTGATATTCATGATCGGAGCGCTCGGAGCGCTCATTTCCGGCTGGGGCCGTCCTGACCGGATTTTTCTGCCATTTTATATGGTCAACCCGCGTTCATTGCTGTCGCTGAACGCTTTCATTTACATGAGCTATATAACCATCGGTATTATGTATTTATGGGCGCAGTTCAAAGAGAATGACCGCTGGACCACCGTCATGGGTACGGCCGCGGTGGTCGCCGCTGTCTTCGTGCATTCCGGCACCGGCTTCATCTTCGGCATCATCAACGGGCGTGACATGTACTTCTCGTCGATCACGCCGCTCGCTTTTGTCGTCGCGGCGCTCTCATCGGGAACCGCCCTGGCGATGGTGATGCTGTACCTGACCTTCAAATACACCAAGCGGGCGCTCGACAACCGCTTCTTCCTGCAGCTCTCCAAGATCATGCTGGGACTGATGATCTTTGTTTTCTACCTGGTTACCATCGAGCACCTGACTCACCTTTACGATCCGGAGTTCCAGCAAGGTGAGATCTTCGTAATGTTCGGTGGCAGCATATTCTTCACCTTCGTCTTCTGGGTGCAACTCTATCTGGTGGGGCTGATCATTCCGATCTTCATCCTTTTCAATCCCAAGACGAAAGGCAGGCTGGGCTGGATCCTGGCGGCGTCGGTCATGCACATCATTGGTGTGCTGGGCGAGCGGATGCTCTTCATCCTGCCGGGCCAGGTGCTGGCGCAGCCGATCATGCCTGGCTATGAACTCAGCAGCGGTTTTCAGGATGGCATGAACGTGATGTACATCCCGCGGTTGATCGAATGGATACAGTATGCGGGTATTTTTGCTCTCATCGGGCTTGTATACCTTTTAGGTCTGAAGCTGCTGCCGCTCATGCCGAGAGAAGGCATCTTCGTGAAGCCCGTCCACGAGGAAGAGCCGGCAGAGGAAGCTGAGGAAGAGGAGAGCGTTGGAACCGTGGAAGGTATGGCAGAGGGAGCAGGGGCCTGACCTTAAGCTTTTACTGCTTGTTACTGAGGATTATCTAAGCAAACTGCAATCAGAGTAAAGGAGAGAAGGATATGTCAGATGAACTCAAGACTCCACTCCTGGATGAGTTGGAAAAGGGTCCCTGGCCGAGTTTCGTCACGGATATCAAGAGCATGGCCGGCAAGAACGAGATGTGCAAGGACCTTCTGGGTCAGCTGGAAAAGTCCTACGAGGACAGGCGCGGTTACTGGAAACATGGCGGTCTCGTAGGCGTCATGGGTTACGGTGGTGGCGTCATCGGCCGTTACTCGGCACTGCCGGAAGAGTTCCCCGGTGTATCGCATTTTCACACTGTCCGTGTGAATCAGCCCTCAGGCTGGTTCTACACCACGGACGCTCTTCGCGAGATCATGGACATCTGGGAAGAGCACGGTTCCGGTCTTACCAACATGCATGGCTCCACCGGTGACATGGTGCTTCTGGGAACCCGCACCGAAGAGCTGGAGCCCATCTTCCGGGCTCTGACGGAAAAGGGCTGGGACCTCGGCGGTTCCGGTTCCGACCTTCGTACCCCCAGCTGCTGCGCCGGCCCGGCCCGTTGCGAGATGGCCTGTTACGACACGCTGGACATGACGTACAACCTGACGCAGAGCTATCAGGATGAGCTTCATCGTCCCATGTTCAACTACAAGTACAAGATCAAGATGTCAGGTTGCCCGAACGACTGCACGGCGGCAATCGCCCGTTCCGACATGGGCATCATCGGCATCTGGAGAGACGACATCAAGGTTGACCAGGCCGCGTTCGCCGAATATGTAGACAGCGGCATGGACATCCAGGGCGCCGTCGTCGATCTCTGTCCGACCAGCTGTATCTCGGTCGAAGGCAAAGAGATCAAAATCGACGACAGTGACTGCGTCAAGTGCATGCACTGCCTGAACCGCCTGCCCAAGGCTCTTTCACCAGGCGATGACAAGGGCTTCGCGATTGCCCTGGGCGCCAAGGCGCCGATCGTCGAAGGCGCGCTGTTCGGTTCGGTCATCATCCCCTTCATGAAGATCGAGGATGGCGACTACGAGCCGATGCACGACCTGCTCGAGCGCATCTGGGAATTCTGGGATGAGCATGGCACGGCCCGCGAGCGTATCGGCGAGTTCATTGAGCGCGTTAGCCTCGCGACCTTCCTCGAGGGCATCGGCGAGACTCCGTCACCGAAGATGGTCAAGGCACCGAGAGACAATCCCTACATCTTCTACGAAGAGTATTTCGAGGAAGAGGGAGCAAGCGCCAGCGAGGAATAATCAGGCGATCCAAGCAGGCCGGTCTGCGGAACCTTAAAGGAACCGTCGATTGTCCTGAGTCAACTTTGACAGTAACAGGAGGTTAGGTTTATGGCGACTGAAGCAAAGAGAGTCACGGATATAGGACCGCCGCATTACGAAAAGTTCCTACATCCGATCATCAAGGAAAATTACGGCAAGTGGCTGTATCACGATTCGCTCAAGCCGGGCGTGCTCTCTCACACCGGCCCCGCGGGCACCATATTCACAGTGCGTTGTGCCTCGCCGCGCCTCGTGAGCATTAATTTCCTCAGGAACATCATGGACCTGGCGGACAAGTACAGTGACGGCTATTTCCGTTTCACAAGCCGGAACAACATCGAGTTCCTGCTGGCCAAGCAGGAGAACATCGATCCGCTAATCGCTGATCTCAACGCAATGGGCACGCTGGTTGGCGGTACCAACAACGCCATCTCCAACGTCGTCCACACCCAGGGCTGGGTGCACTGCCATTCGGCAGCGACCGACGCTTCGGGTCTGGTCAAGGCGGTCATGGATGAGCTGTCCGAGTACTTCACTTCCGAGAAGCTGCCGGCGAAACTTCGCGTAGCCGTGGCCTGCTGCCTGAACATGTGCGGCGCGGTCCACGCTTCCGATATCGCCATCCTCGGTCTGCATCGCACACCGCCGCGGATCGACAACGACGCGTTGCCGAAACAGTGCGAGATCCCGACTACCGTCGCCTCGTGCCCGAACAACGCGATCCGTCCGACCTCGATCGAAGGCAAGACAACGGTCAAGGTCGACGAAGACAAGTGCATGTACTGCGGCAACTGCTTCACGGTCTGCCCGGCAATGCCGCTGGCGGATCCCCTGAACGACGGTGTTTCGATCTGGGTCGGAGGCAAGATCTCCAACGCCAGGACCGAGCCGATGTTCACCAAGCTGGCAATCCCGTACCTGCCGAACAACCCGCCGCGCTGGCCGGAAGTGACCGATGCGGTAAAGAAGATCGTCGAGCTCTACGCAGCCAACGCCCGCCCGTTCGAGCGTGTCGGCGAGTGGATCAACCGCATCGGTTGGGAGAAGTTCTTCGACATGAGCGGCATCGAGTTCACCAAGTACCACCTCGATGATTTCCGTCACGCGGGGATGACCTACAGAAGGTCTCTACACAACAGATACTAGGAGGTCCGGTAACGATGGCTGATGTCTCTATTGAGCAATTGGCTGATGACATGTACGAACTCGTCGCCAGCTCCGCGGGCCAGAAAAAGCTGAAGGCCGGCGACCTGACCAAGGCGATGAAGGAGAAGTATGGCGATGTGCCCCGCGGGGACACGAAAGCCGCCATCAAGCAGCTCATCGACTCCGGCCGGTGCGTGTATGGTTATTTCGGCGGCAGCTCAATCGAGCTTCCGCGCGTGGAGGGTTCCGCCAACGAATAATCAGAATCATCGCTTAGGCGAAAACGCACCGGGCGATAGGACAACTAAAAAAGGCTCTTGATCATTAGGTGCGATGACGCCTGAGAAAAGGAGAAGCGTATGGCAGTAGTATTAAAGATCAGAAAGAGAGAGATAGGGGCCGCTAGCTACAGCCGCGGTTCTGAGGGGTCGCATCTGCGCCCTGTCTACAAGATGAAGACGCCGCCGTGCAGCAACGCCTGCCCGGCAGGCAACGATATTCGCGGCTTTCTCACGACCATCTCCCAGACGGAGATGTTCAAGCGCGAATATGACGAGTCCTATGAGCAGGCCTGGCGCCTGCTTACAGAGACGAATCCGCTGCCGTCCATCATCGGCCGCGTCTGCCCGCATTTCTGCGAGACGGACTGTAACCGTAACGCGAAGGATGGCGCTGTTTCCATAAACCAGGTGGAGCGTTACCTGGGTGATTACGGACTCAACCACAACCTGAAGCACGAGAAGCTCACCGACGAGGTAAAGACCGACAAGATCGCAGTGGTCGGTTCCGGTCCCGCCGGCCTCTCCGCCGCCTTCCAGATGGCGCGCCGGGGTTATCCGGTGACCGTTTTCGAGGCATTTGAGAAATCGGGCGGTATGCTCCGTTACGGTATCCCGAGCTATCGTCTGCCGGAAGATATTCTGGACGCCGAAGTGGCGGCCATCGCCGACCTGGGCGTCGAGATAAAATACGGCACACGCGTCGGGGTCGATGTCTCCATGGATGACCTCAAGAAGGATTACGCCGCCATCTACCTTGGCATCGGTGCCCACGAGGGCTGGACTATGGGCATTCCCGGCGAGGAAGGCGAGGGTGTCATAAGCGCTGTCGAATTTCTCAACAGGGTGGTCGCCGGCGAGGACTTC